>Ga0206934_1125_pt1 | contig 19547 bp, 13 predicted proteins | sample Alteio_BWOrgHeat_16_FD_152932 | JGI IMG/M metagenome (GOLD analysis project Ga0206934, IMG submission 152932) | Enriched cells from forest soil in Barre Woods Harvard Forest LTER site, Petersham, Massachusetts, United States -... | ecosystem: Environmental > Terrestrial > Soil > Temperate forest >...
ATTCGCCGCCACGCTGACCAAAGGCGCACATGTGCAGGTCGAAGGCGAACTGCGCAGCCGCGAGATAGCCGCCAAGAACTCCGATTTCAAGCGGCGTATCTGGGAGATCCGCGTCGATTCGGTTCTCAAGCTGGACCGTGCTGAGAAGGCGGGTCCTGAAGATCAGGATCCAGGCGAGGAACCGGCCGCCTAGGCCGGTCCTCTCCAACGGAGGTCATCGTCATGAGCTTTGAACTAATACTTCCGTTCCTACGCCCCATCGAGCCGCTTCTCGTCGACGAGAGCGTAAGCGAGATCATGGGCAATCCCGACAATACGTGGTGGTACGAGCGAGATGGGATTGTCTGTCCGGACACCAGCATTCAGTTCGATTCCAACAAACTTCGGACCGGACTCGAGGTGATCGCCAATCACCTTGGCAAGCGGCTCGATGAAGACAATCCATTGCTCAATGCTCAGCTTCCCGATGGGAGCCGCATTGCGGCAGTCATTCCGCCCGTTGTTCGGCCTGCTCCCGCGCTCACGATCCGGAAGTTTACCAGCCGTACATTCACCATTGATGACCTCATGGCGCGCGGCACTTTGAGCCGGTCGCTTGCCGACTTTCTAAGTGACCAGATTCGCAGTGGCAAAACCATCCTGATCAGTGGCGGAACGGGCACCGGCAAGACCACGCTGCTCAACGTTCTGGCGCAGGCTATTCCCGACGAGGACCGCATCGTTGTTATCGAGGATACGGCTGAGCTTCGCATCCAAAAGCCGAACGTACTGGCGGTTGAATGCCAGACCGATACGTTCAAAGCTTGCATCTCCTTCGACGACCTCTTGAGGTCGGCCCTGCGCTGGCGTCCGGACCGGATCATCCTTGGCGAAGTGCGCGGAGCGGAAGCGCGAACCCTGCTCGACTCCTTCAACACGGGTCACGCGGGGTCGCTGGCTACGATCCACGCGAATTCAGCCGAAAAGGCACTGCATCGGTTCGCAAATCTCGTAATGCGCAGCCACGGACAGAACACCTATTCCGATACCGAAGCCGAGATTGGTGAGGCGGTTGATTTCGTCGTCCATATCGAGCGCAATCCGGGCTCGAGAGTCGTTCGCGAGGTCCTGGCTATCCAGGGCTATGACCGGGACGCCAAGCGCTTCATGATCGAACCCGCACTGGTGGTGGACTATGCAGCATAAGAGGCAGATCGACACCCGGATCGTGGCCGGATTCCTGACCCGATCCTTCGGTTCGGACGAGACGATTGCCATCGTTCTTCGCCGCGTTTCCTCGCCCATCATCGCCCAGCGAATCGTTCCGTTGGAATGTGCGCTTCAGCCCCGGTATTTGGCCTGGCTGGCACATGAAAGCGCGGCCGGGACAAACGTCTATGTCGCTGCCAATCCGCTGGCTCCGGGCAGCCGGAAACGGACCAAGGAATGCATTGCCGAGGTCCGGCATTTGTACCTCGATCTCGACACCGATGCCGATGCAAAATTGACGGCTTTACGCGCGTCGAATGCAGTGCCGATTCCAACGGCGATTGTGGGGACATCAACCGGCAAATACCAGGTTCTTTGGCGGGTCGAGAACATGCTGTTTGAACAGCAGGAAAGCCTGCTCAAGATGCTGGCAATCACCTTCGGCGGAGATCCTGCTTGCACCGACTGCAATCGCGTGCTTCGCCTGCCGGGATTCCTGAACCAGAAGTACACGCCGGCGCCTGTCGTAACAGTCGAATACTTGTGCGATTCGACCTCACATGCCGAGGACTTCCGACTTCCGAATCCGGAGATGAATCGGGAACTTATCCGACCCCTAATCGGTCACGAAAACGTATCGGGAAAGCACTCCGATTCCGAGGACTTTGAGGACACTAATCCTGATCCTATCCGGGAGCTATGCGGTCCCCTCGAGCCGACTGGAAAGCACTCCCATTCCGAGTCCGATTGGGCGTGGAGTCTCCGGGAATTAGCGCGCGGAAAGGACCCGATAAAGCTCACCCGAACGCTCGCTGAATGGCGCGCGGATAAGTCGAACCCCGTCTATTACGCGGAGCGCACGGTGGACGTCGCCTCGGCCTGGCTCTGGCTGCGGGATGGCGTTCCCGTATCGGATGTAGTCACCATGCTGCAGGTTCGCCGCCGTTTTCAGATTCCCGACAAGCTTTGCTCTGCCCGTGCCCACGAGATCGCGTTCACGGCGCAGCGCATGATCACCCGCAAGAAGATCGCGTAATCCTATTTCCCAAGGAGGCAAGTCTATGCCGTTGATTGAAGTCACCCAGAGCCGATACGTGAGCGCGACGATCCGGCTTGATTCCGATACCGCGACCCTGATCGATCAATACGCCGCCTTTGTCCACGGATCGGCCGACGATGTGGTGGACAAGGCCCTCAATTACGTGTTCGCCAAGGACCGCGAATTCCAGGAGTATCTGAAGTCGCCGCTGGCAGCCAAAGCGGTGCCGTCTCTGCGTGTCCGCAGGGCCGGATCCGCCGATGTGGTGAAGCCTGTGAGCTCCGGTAAGCGTTCCCGTAGCGGGGTGGAGACACGTCGTCAACCGCTGGAAAAGGCATCCGTGGTGCCCGACGAGTCCCGTTCGGTGCTGCGCACCGGCTGAATTTCGACACTCCACCCCTGAAAGGGTACTTCCGAGGAACCTTGGTTCCTCGTTGCGAACTTAATCAATCTACTCGCGTTACAGAAATCGCGTTCCTTACAAGGAACCGCTCATTGGGTGGCATATGGGAACACAGAACCAAGCAATAGAGCCAAGTCCGCCGCGGCTGCGCGGACGCGTGGCGCGTTCTCGAAGCATCGGGACAAAGCTCACACCGGAAGAGGAAAGATGCATCCTCGCCGCGGCCGAAGCGGACGGGAAAGCACCGAGCGAATGGGCGCGCGATCTGCTGCTCAGCGGCGCAGCCGCCCCAGCCCGAGGCGAAATGGAGATGCACATCTTCACCGAGCTTGTCGGGCTCCAGATGCTCCTGATGGGCACGCTCGATCCGCTGCTGAGAGGCGAGACCAGGACACCGGACCAGGTGGCGAACCTATTTCGTCAGGTCCAGACAACGAAGGCTGCTAGAGCCCAAGAACTCCTCGCCAAGCGCAGCCAAAAGAAGGAGACAATTTGATGCCTGCTGTTCAACATTGGGGAAGAAAAGAGTCAATCATCTGGCCGCCGCGCGGCTACATCTATACCATCGGCGCGTTCTTCGTTGCGCTCATGGTAACGGCCCTGCTGATGTACGTACGCTTCGAGCGGGGATTCACGCCGCTTCAGAAATACTACCTGCCGTACTACGTCCGCACCGAGTTGGCGGGACAATTGCACCCTGCGGATGCCTACCAGCTGCTCTACATTGCGGACCGCCGATCGCTGCGACGGCTGGCGCTTGAAGATGACGTGCAGCCCGGGGTAACGCTCCAGGCCGGCGGCCGTCCTCTGCCTTTGCAACTGGCCCTTCAGGAAGCAAAGAACGGGACGATTTTCCTCGTGCGCGGACCCCTGGCGCGGTACTCCAACAAGCTGTTGCATGCGTGGCTGGGGCGCTCAGTTTACGGAGGCGAACCCGTATACAAGCCATTCACCTCGCAGCTCTGGGTGGGCCTGGCCGTGTTCGGATTGTTGCTTCCGATCTCCGTGCCGAAAGACATCGCGCGCACCAAGGAACTGCGCTACGGCCGCCGTCTGAAAGGACCATTTCTAGTCAGTTCCTCAGACTTCACAAAGGCCGTTGCCGGCGATGGAATCGGCATTACGACAAACGATTCCAGGCGACCGTTGCGCATCCCCCGCAACGCGGAAAACAAACACTTCCTTATCGTCGGTGACACTGGTTCCGGCAAGTCAAGCATCATCCGCCAGATGCTTTATCAGGTCGATGCCCGCGGTGACTGCGCCATCGTTTATGACCCGGCCTGCGAGTTTGTGAAGCAGTTCTACGACGCGCATCGCGGCGACATCGTGCTCAATCCACTCGATGCACGGATGCCGTATTGGAACCCATCGAAGGAACTCCGGCGCAAGGCCGAAGCGAAGGCTCTGGCCGTTTCTCTGTATCAGCCGGAAGGAGTCAGCAACAGATTCTTCGTCGAGGCACCGCAAAAGATCTTCGCCCACCTTTTGACGTACCTGCCAACGCCGGCGGAGCTCGTGCAGTGGATGTCGGATCCCGCTGAGATCGACCGCCGCGTAAAGGGAACCGAATACTGGGCGCTCATCGATCCGAAGGCTCCACAGCAACGGACGGGCGTTCTTGGCTCGTTGAATATGAGTGCCGACAGCTTTGGATTGCTGCCCAAAGAAGAGGAGACAACGTCGGTCTGGACGGCCACGCAATGGGCCGAGAACCGCCGAGGCTGGATCTTCATTACGTCACGTCCGACCATGCGCGAGGCACTGCGCCCGCTCATCAGCTTGTGGATCGATACCCTCGTCTTGCGCCTTCTCAATGAGCCCATGCCTGACCAAAAGCCCGTCTGGTTCGTCATCGACGAGTTGGCCAGCCTTCAGCGTCTCCCGCAGCTCCATACGGCGATTACCGAGAACCGGAAATCCCAGAACCCGGTCATCCTTGGTTTCCAGGGACGCAGCCAAATGGAGGCCCGCTACGGCGAGGACGCAGAGTCGATGTTGTCCCAGCCGGCGACGAAAATCTTCCTCCGCACCACGGAGCCGAAGGCAGCCAAGTGGGTTAGCGAGGCTATTGGTGAGATTGAGATCGAGCGCATTCGGGAGACGCACCTCGAAGGTTCAAGAACAGGGCGCAATTATGCGCTCGACCGGCAGACGGAGCCGCTCGTCTTGCCATCTGAGATCTCCGGCCTGGACGATCTGAGGGGCTTTCTGAAGTACGGCAACCACGTCGCGCGCTTCTCGTTTCCCTTCGTGTCCCTGCGCGAGAAGAGCCCCGGTTTTGATGAGCGAAAGATGGACGACCTCATCGTGCCAAGCATTCCGCCGCGCACGGACACGGAAGAGATTCAGGGCAATCTCCTCTTTCCAGAACAGACGGCGCAACCGGCTGAACACCAGATGGAGTAGCTCCGATGTTGACCATTTCAAAACCACTTTCTTCCGGCCAGGCGCAGACCTATCACGCCAAGGAATTCACGGCCAAAGAGCAGAATTACTGGTCGCAGAAAGGCGAAATCCGAGGGGAGTGGCAGGGTCAGCTCGCTAATCGTTTCGGAATCGCAGGCGCCGTCAGTGCCGCCGATTTTGCGCGGCTCAGTCAGGGGCAACACCCGGAAACGGGAGAGCAACTGGTCCGGCAACGACCATCCTACGAGTACCAGGGCGCGGACGGTAAGAACGTCAAAACGATGGAGCACCGCGCCGGATGGGATGCCACCTTTTCCGCGCCCAAATCCGTGTCGCTCACTGCCCTGGTCGGGGGTGATGACCGTGTGCGGGACGCACATCGAGAAAGTGTTCGCGTGGCGCTGGAACAGCTCGAGCACTACACCCAAGCGCGGATCGGCGGCAATCACGCGCCGGAGACAACCGCGAAGTTTATTGCGGCCAAATTCGAACATGATACTGCCCGTCCCGTGGATGGCTACGTTGCACCGCAGTTGCATACGCACGCCGTGGTCTTCAACATTACGGAACGCGACAACGGGCAGTTTCGCGCGGTACAGCCGCAGAGCCTGTTCGCGTCGCAGCAGTTCGCGACCGCGGTGTATCAGTCCGAGCTGACCTACCGGCTCCGTCAGCTCGGCTACGAAATCATCGCCGGCCGCAGTGGAGCGCCGGAGATTAAGGGCTACACCCAGGAATATCTTGACGCCTCCAGTCCCCGTAGCCAGCAGATCCGCGAGTACCTGGAAAGGACGGGCCGGACAGGTTCGGAGGCCGCAGAGATCGCCGCGCATTCGACGCGAGATCGAAAGCAGATTCATTCCCCATCTGAGGTGATGGCCGCCCACCGGAAACTCGCCGCCGCGTTCGGCCATCAGGCAGAGGCGGTGGTGCGTGCGGCGCGGGAACGGCAACAGACGCATGAGAAGCCTCCTCAGACTATCGATCGTGTCCGCGAATCGCTAACGTTTTCCCGAGACAAGAACTTCGAGCGTGAAGCCGTCGTAGATGAACGGGCGCTGCTCCGAGACGGGCTTCGCCGGGGCATGGGCGATGTGACGTATTCCCAGGTCCGATCCAATCTCAACGCAAGGCTCTCTGCAGGCGAATTCCAACTGGTCGAGCGCTCAGGCAACTCCCCAGCACGGCAATTCACGACTGCACGGACCATCGCCGCAGAGCAGGAAATCTTGCGGACAGTGGCGGAAGGACGAAACCAGGTACCGCTGGCTCTCTCGCGCTCTCAGGCCATCGCATTCGCCGACCAGAATCCCCATCTGAACCGCGCGCAGAGAGGTGTAGTTGAGGATGTGCTCAGCTCACCCGATCGCGTGCAGGGCATCCAGGGCTACGCGGGGACCGGCAAAACGATGACCCTCTCGGTCGTCCGTGCCGCCCTTGAGAGTCAGGGATACGCGGTCGAAGGCTTTGCTCCAACCTCGCGCGCTGCGCGGCAGCTCGCCGAAGCAGGCGTCGATACCGCAACGCTGCAGGGATTTCTGGCACGCGGGGCCAACCGAGAGGCATCGGAAAGGAAACGCTTCTATTTTGTGGATGAGTCGAGCCTGGCAAGCACGAACCAAATGCGTGAATTCCTGGCACGGCTCGGGCCGCAGGATCGTGTGTTGCTTATCGGCGACACGCGGCAGCACCAGGGCGTCGAAGCCGGTCGGCCTTTCGAGCAACTTCAACAGGCCGGGATGCGCACGGCACACCTTGATGAGATTGTGCGTCAGAAAGATCCTGCACTCAAGGCAGCTGTGGAGTCTCTCGCGAAAGGGGATGTGTCAAGCGCCCTTCACTCGCTGGAAGCGCAGGGAAGGATTCGAGAAATCTCCGACACCGGCGAACGCATCCGTGCGATAGCCCGCAGTTATGTCGAATCCCCCGAGAGGACGCTGATCGTCTCGCCGGATAATGCCTCTCGCCACGAGCTTAATGTCGCGGTGCGCGAGGAACTGAAGTCGAAAGGAACGCTGGGTCCGGAAGACCACCAGTTCAAGGTTCTCATTCAGCGCCAGGAGATGACGGGCGCCGAGCGCCGATGGGCGAGTGGATACGAAATCGGTGATGTAGTGCGGTTCACACGAGGAAGCAAAGAGGCAGGCATCGAAGCTGGAACCTACGCAACGGTCGTTGGTACAAGCCCCGCAAAAAATCTGGTATCGGTCGAACAGGCCTCCGGAGATGTCGTCACGTATGATCCCCGCCGTCTAACCGGCGTTAGCCTTTACCGGGAAGTGGCGCACGAATTTTCCGTGGGCGACAGGATCCAGTTCACGGCGCCTGACAAATCGCTCGGCGTGGCGAATCGCGACCTTGCAGTGATTGATTCAATCGGACCCGATGGGCAGATCTCCGCCCGGCTCGATACCGGCCGCCAGGTCGAATTCGATGCAGCTAATAATCGGCACTTCGATCACGGGTATGCCGTGACGAGCCACAGCGCGCAAGGGCTGACCGCGGAACGTGTCCTCATCAACGCCGACACGGGAGTCCATCCAGACCTGCTCAATTCCCGGTTCGGGTACGTTGCTGTGTCCCGGGCCAGCCACGAGGCAAGTATTTTCACAGATGATGCGACTCGGCTGAATCAGCGGCTCGGAGCTGAGGTCAGTAAATCTTCGGCTCTGACGTTGGAACAAATTGCCCCCGCAACACGCGACCAAAGTACTGAGATGAGCCTTTAAGGAGTGAATGGAAGGAAGAAGAAAAGAAATACCCCATGGCCATGACCAAGCTGTCGGAGCAATACGAGGAGGTTCACGCTAAGGATTGTTGATCTTCTAGAATCCGCCCCTCTGCGCCCGGAATTTGAACTCGATTATCGGGGTGGTAATTTCCGTGAAACCTCCGCTCTCGGCGAGCCGCTCGATCCCGGCGTCAATACTTTCGATTTTCCGGTGATCTATCCCTCCCGTGGCGAACCGATTTTAGGGGGGCTGCTCGATTATCGGACTGGCATTTCTCGTGCGCGTTAGTCACGCTTTGGCTGTTCCAAAAGGTGGTCCGATCAGGCCATTTGAATGCCCGACCCTCCTTCGCAGTCATCGAGCAAAGTACCGATCGAGGTGAGTTGACCGTGACTCGCTGATCTTCACGCCGTGCAAATACGGCATCTGATTTAACCGCCTACGTCTGGTATAGTTTAGGTTTTGCTAAAATTTCAAAGCAATCCTGAGCTCTGGAGAGCATGTGCCTGGCCAACTTTTCCAATTGAGAAACATCCGTACCTGGACGAAGGCATCCACGCGAGCGACGGATTCCACCTTGCACCAGCTTGCCCCCTACGTTGGCCGCATGAAGACTTCGATGGCGAAAGCGCTAATCGAGAGAGTTTCAATTCCGGGAGACGTTATTGTTGATCCCTTCTGTGGTTCTGGCGTTGTGGCCCTGGAGGCTGCGGCAAGCCATAGGACAGTCTTCGCGGGAGATTGGAATCCGTATGCGGTCCTTCTTACGCGCGCGAAGTTGTTTGCCCCGAGAGAACTTTCTCGTGCAGAGCGTCAGTTGGATAAGGCTTGGGCACTTTCGCGGGAGTGCCTACGCGCCCAAGATTTGCGTTCAGTGCCACGATGGGTTCGCAGTTTCTTTCACCCCGAAACCCTTCGATCTGCGCTGGCGTTCCGAGATGCGTGTGTCAAGACCAAAAGCGATTTCCTTCTTGCATGTTTATTAGGAATACTTCACCATCAACGGCCAGGTTTTCTGTCATATCCAAGCAGTCATCTCGTTCCATACCTACGGACCCGGAACTTCCCACGAGATAAATTCTCGTCTCTATACGAAGAGCGGGATGTCTACGAGAGACTCCGCGCGAAGGTGAGAAGGACATATCGCCGCATGCCTGAACAGTTCTCAAAAACACGCAGAGTGTTTTTTGGCGACGCTAGGAGATTTCCGATTCCAACGAAGGTCTCAGCGGTGATTACAAGCCCACCGTATATGAACGAGCTCGACTACGTCAGGGATAATCGGCTGAGGCTGTGGTTCATCGATCGGGCACTCCCGTCCGGCATTGAACTTTCTGCAGGAGAACGGCAGCGGGCCTTCAAAGAATTGTTGTCCTCCGTTTGTAAACGGCTCTCGGGGTCCATCAAACTGGGGGGGTACTTTGTCCTTGTTGTAGGCGAAGTCTCTCGGGGAACAAGACGCGGGCGAACTTCAGTTGTCACCCGTCAGGTGTTTGATGAAACGCCCGAATTGCTTGATTTTCGTTTGGCGGGAACTTGCTACGATACCATTCCCGATATTCGGCGATCACGACATGAGTTTAGAGGGACGAAGGGCGAGACGATCTTAATCTACCAAAAGATTAAGTGACTCACAGAATCGATCCGATCGGACTTTAGTTGGGGCCTAACATGAAAAAGATGCGCCCGCACGATGAATGGTTCCGTTCCCTTGCTGGCCGCCATCTCGGCGACTATGAGTTACTGGAGTTTGTGGGCGCAGGAAAGATCGGATACGTCTATCGAGCAAGTCTGCGCGAGCTTCCAATTGCGATTCGGGCCGTAAAGATCACTCCTGATCTACGAGACGGATGGGAAAACGAAATCAAAAAAGTACTGAGCTTGGCACTCGTAGACGGGGTCGCCCACTTTCATTCAGTTGGATCCGGCTACATCGCTCAAGAGGGCGGAAGCCCTATCAATTGCCCCTTTACAGTCTGGGATTATATCGCTCCCGGAGAGAACCTTAGGAGGCATCTAGCACGAGTTCGCAATGTAGATGCCGGCTTTCTGATCACTGTGGTCGAACGAGTCCTTCATGTATTACACGAGTGTCAGGCTAATGGAGTATCCCGCCATGGTGACCTCCATTCGGGCAATATCCTCATCGGCGATCCGTCAAAGGCTGCGATAGACGACTCGCTCCACCAGCGAGCGCCGATCTATGTCTCCGACTTCGGATATGGCACGACAGGAGGAGGCAAAGAGCCCAAAGATGATTATGAGGGGCTTGCTCAGATCATAAATGAAATCATCCAACACATTGATTACTCAAAGGAGACCGCTACTCACCGCCAAATTCTCCGCTCCTTACAAAGTGAGTTCAGCAAACTTCTGCACGATGGATCAGGCCCAGAACATCAGCCCCCACTTCAACTCCTAAGGGTGGTTCTTAACATCAAGAAATCCGCGTCAGCCGCGGATCGAGGACCGGCCCAGGCACGCCCCATAACTAGTTCTCTTTCAATCATGGGCGAACAGAATCCCACTGTCGGCCAGTTCCAAGTGAGCGAAATGATCGGCGACAGCTGGGAGTGGTGGCGGCGGCTATTCGTACCGACGATTCCAGCCCGATCTCGTATTCTTGCGCTCGACATTCCCACCGTGGTCACTGGGCCACGAGGATGCGGCAAGACAATGCTGTTTCGCCGCCTAAGCGAGCGTTTGATCGTTGAGTGTGGCGATGTACCGGAGATGAATGTTGAACAGCGGTTCGTAGCACTCTATATTAATGCGAATGACTTTGCCGATGCATTCGCATGGTTTCCGGAGAGGCCACGAGCTGAGGAGACTGCGAGACTTATCTGCTATGCGAATCTTTGCGTTTTGGGTGAATTGCTCGCGATCGAATCTGCCCGTGCCGGGAAGAATCAAGAGCCTGCCTCGGATTCATTACTGCAGTTGGTGGAGGCCTGGCTAGTACCGAAGACCTACAACGCACTACTCGTAGGCGAAGATCGTCTAGAGCGCTATCGAGCGATCCTGGAAAGGCTAAAATGGGACTTTCCCGTCTCCCACTCAACAAAGTTGTTTCCTGCCCAACAAGATTTCTCGCAGCCTCATTGGCTTCCACGGTTTGTCCAGTACGCCCGAGAAGCATGCCCCTGGATGCGTGCTCGACCGTTCCTATTGTTCGTGGACGACTTTTCCACGCCTCGCGTGAGTGTGGCCATGCAGAAGGTTCTGAACCGATCGTTTCTACAGCGGTCACCTCACTTCCTAGCAAAAATCGCGACAGAAGCCTGGTCCACCTTCGTCTCAGAAGATTCCAGCGGGAAAAACTTACAAGATGGCGATGATTATCAGCTCATCGATCTGGGTGAAGAATCTCTGTTTCTTCCTGACCCTGAACGGTTGAGCTTTCTCGACGCAGTACTCTCAAAGCGTATTAGTTCCGATAACCGGATTCCGACGACCTGCAATAACCTTCGCCATTTGCTTGGCAGGCTAGATTTGTCCAAGACGGAATTCGCCCGACGATTGCGCATCAAATCTACGGAACAGGAAGAAGTTCCGGCGGAGATCACAGGTAGATCGCAACGCCGAGGTAGATCGCGCGGTAGGGTGCTCTACTACGGCGATGAAGTATTCGCTGATCTATGGTCGGGTGATACGAGAACGATGATCCAACTCGCCACCGATGTTATCGATCACGCAAGCCAACCATCATTCTCCGCATCTCGCCCTCCCGAAATTGCGGTTCCTATCGACCGCACCATTCAGGATCGAGCATTCAGAGACCGGGGAGGAGAGTGGCTCAACTCAAACACGAGGAATGAAGCCACGAATCCAGATGCGGTCAGAGGCGCGGTTGCGCAGATGAAAGCAAGCGATCCAGGGTTCACGCTCACAGGGATGTACGGAGATCACCTAAAGGCTATCGTTGAAGCATTTGTTTCCGCCGCTCGCAGCTTGCTTCTCGGTCCGACATATGCGATTGAAGAAGAGGGCCGAATCCGTGAAGTACCGCGCATGGCATTTCGGATCGAAATCGTTGACGACTTCAGACTGGATGGTTTGGCTCAGGAATTGTATCGCGACTTGATTCGCTACGGCCTTTTTATGCGTGATAACCGCGGTAAGAGCGTACGAGGTGCATTTGTTCCCCGTCTGTATCTACGACGGTTACTTCTGCCGTATGCTGCTCTTGCACTCTCGAAGAGGGATAGTGTCCCGCTCAGCTGTGCCCACTTTGTTGAGATGTTGCTTCGACCAGATAGGTTCAAACAGGCGTTTGCCGCCCCGACAGACGTGTCGGCCCAGCTAACGATTTCATTCCCTGAGTTCGGGATACCAACATTCTATGGAAATGATGCGGCGTACAATGATATAGATACCGAGGCAATACGGACCCAGGAGGATGATGAATGATTGATCCCCTCGACGACATTACGGGCAAACTCCCTGTACTGGAGCCATGCTCTACGGTTCCGCTGGGATCACGCTGGATTCTAATTCACTCACCTGGCTTCGAAGACCGCACTATGAGCATCGTTGATCTTGTCTCAGTATCTAGCGGTGCTGCTGCGATCTTGCTCGATTACCGACCATTCAATTCAAAGAATCGACTCGACGACGTATCGGCGGGGCTTCGGAATAAAGGTGTCCACATCAGCGATGACGACATATTGATATATGATCGGTTCGACCCGGGTGACTTCGAGCAGCGCTTAGCCAGACGCATATCCGAAATTGGGGCAGATTCTGTTTTGCTCGATATCTCTACTATGTCGAAACTGGCGATCATTTTGATCTTGCGTACTTGCCAAGAGCTAGATATCGATGTCGACATTCTATATGCTTCCGCTAAACACTACGGGCCAACCAAGGAGGAGTTTGAACGTGCACGTGATCTCAACAACCTTCATCAACCCACATTGCAAATATTCACTGGCGTGCACGGCGTGGTGCGGGTTGGCTCGCTTGCAAGTGTCGCGATGCAGGGTCAGCCAACAGCCGCCCTTGTGTTCATGTCCTTCAATGATCTATTGACACAGAGTCTGCTTAATACCGTTTATCCGACGAGACTGTTTTTGATCAACGGCAGCCCGCCAAAGCTCAAATGGAGAGAGGAGGCTACCGCCTGGATACACGAACAGGTCCGTAGGGAATGGTCAGAGGACAATCCGGTTGTCCTAAAGGATGGCATTTATTTGCCCTCCCGTACGGTATCGACATTGGAGTACCGAGAGACCTTCAGGCTATTGACGTCGTTGTATTGGCAGTTATCCGCCCAGTACAGAATCTTACTGGCACCCGCTGGAAGCAAGATGCAGGCGATAGGCTGTTTCTTCGTAAAGGCTCTTCATCCAGATATTCACATTGAATACCCATCGCCTGAGGGATTCTTGGCGGAATACAGCTCCGGGATTTCCGATATTTGGTTATTGCGGTTTGGTAAGCTGTCGCGATTGTTGAAGAGTATTCGCGTAGCCGAGTCCAGTCACTTCCTAGAGATCACAACTGCAAATTCGCCAAGGTGATTCATGGACGATAACCGTACTCCATCTCTGCTCGACACTTCGAATGATTCTACATCGCCAACGCCGCGCGCGAAAGCGCCGGCTTTGGACGCCCTGCTGGGGCATAGGTTTTCTGTCCTGGATTCTGGGTTTGTTCGTGTAATTGATTACATGGGCGATGATGCCGCAGTCGTTCAGGCAGCTCGAGTATCCTACGGCGCGGGTACAAAGCGCTTGAGCGAAGATCGTGGTTTAATTCGATACCTTATGAGCCACCGACATACTACGCCGTTTGAGATGTGCGAAATCAAACTTCACGTGCGCGCTCCGATGGATGTTTGGCGGCAATGGATCCGACATCGTACAGCCAATGTAAACGAGTATTCCACTAGATATTCAGTTGCGATTGACGCAATTCATAAGACACCCGCTGATCACTGGCGAATGCAATCGCAGGCAAATAAGCAAGGATCCACGGGATTATTCAATCCCGAGCAGGGCGCCCGATTCACCACAGAAGAGCAAGAACTTCATCTTCGTTCAACTGCGGTTTATCGTTCGCGTCTTGATGCGGGCGTCGCTCGGGAACAGGCAAGAAAGGATCTGCCGCTTTCTACGTACACAGAAGCATATTGGAAGATCGATCTACACAATTTGCTTCACTTCCTCGAACTCCGCATGTCGGAACACGCGCAAGTCGAGATTCGTTCATATGCGGAAGTCATTGGACACGTGATCATATCCAAGTGGGTTCCGCTTGTATGGGAAGCGTTTTTGGATTATCGTCTCGGGTCCGTCACGTGGTCGGCGATAGAAGTGGCAATCTTGCGCGCTGTGATTGCGGGCGACGTTGATTCGGCAATCCGACGAGCACGCGAGGCGGGGCTTCTCAAGGCGAATCCTGACGGCACCCTGTCGCGCAGCCGCGAACGGGCGGATCTTGAACAGAAGCTAATCGGGCTGAGTTTAGTCGTACCGTGGACCGCGAGCAACGAGAAGGGGTGATTTGAACGCACTCCATAACGGGTGATTGGTTCGATTGATTCCGCTGGCGGTCCCGGCGCCGCGGAGCCGTGAATCGCAATCGTCCGGCCGATCAGCCTGACCAGTGCGCCTCGCCTCGGTTTTAGGGCCGGGGCGGACGGTTTCAGCCCCGCGTGGATTTTCGGGATGACGAATTATGGCAAATGGACGGTGCTTGGTCACGAGTGCCCCTACGGAAAGACCCCAGGGGTACGCGACGCCCATCTGCTGACCAAGAGTAAGCAAACGCGAGCCGGCTCTAATGACTTTCTGCTGTTCGATCTGATACACGAGTGTGAACCGAAACTTGCCAGGAAAGTCGAAAGTCTATGGCAGACGCAGGATCTTCGTTGATCCATAGTTGACTGCCATAATGAAAGTGAATCGGTTGGGAGAGACGTGGAGCGGTTATGATTGTTCCATCGAGCACATCGAATAAATACTCTCTCAACTGGGAAATCCATTGCCTCTCTTCGCCGATGGTTTGAAAAAAATACGCAAGAACCTGGAGACTGTGCAATCCGGCCAGAGGCCAAAACTAGTTAGAGTCGGTTTCTTCACGCGCGAGCAGATCGAAAAGATTAACTTGGATCGACAATCGAAAGGACATCCGCCGCTAGAGCCGGAGATTGTTTTTCATGGTCGCCACCTCTACGAAAGCAGGTGCGTCAGAAACGGCTACGGCATCGAAGAGGTTCTTTGTCAGATAGAAAGTGCTTTTTCTACAGACTCCATCGCAAACTTTCTCCCGCCTTCATCAACTCTCTCGAACCCGAAGAAAAGGGAAGACAGGAGAGGAAATCAGGTCAACGATGAAGCGGTGTTTGAATGCACAAGCAGACACCCGTATGCAGACCTGTTTTCCGTGATACCCAGGGGGGACGGGCGACCCCAAGAGCTAAAAGCGAAAAGGCCGCTCGAAGAGCGGCCTTTTCAAGAACGTCCCACGAAGGGTATGTTGCCCGGGTAGCGTGTTCTTTCCGGCGCCTCAACCCTTCATAAAGTGTTTTACGCCTGAACCCGAAATTCTGCAAGTGAAAGTTTTCGGACCGCATTCAAGCGACCAACACCCTAGTAATTAGACGTCGTCGGTACAAATAAGATTCAACGGGCAAATGATGATTGCATATCTTTTATTATCTTGTATTTACAATCCTGTCCGAGGCGAATTTGAGTCAACCCGGACCTTGCTCAAACATCAGAATTGGTACCCCCGAATCGCAAGTATCGCGGAACCCGTCGCGGCTCGTTCCGCTCCCGCGAAGAAGCACCCCGGAATAGGCGTCGAATGTGCGATATGTTGTGGACGCGGCACATTTCGGCGCTCAGGCAATTGCCGCTCAGAAAAGCAGGGATCAAGGGATCAATGATCAAGTGCAGAAACCCTTAAAATGGCGGTTTGTCTAGCGCTACGGGCCAATATGGGCCAATGCACCACGGACAACCGCGGCGTTCATGGCATCTGTGGCAACTTGTTTTCTATAACTTACGGCCGATCAATCGGCATCTCTGCTTCGATCCCATCCCGCCGTCCCAGTCAGTTTTGGCGGCGAAATCATAAACAGACGAACAGCAGACCACCCTTCTTCATCGAGAGGGGAAAAACTGGGCGGTTCGCGTACGAAATTCTACCCCGGTTGCGAATTAAAAATGATGCGCCATTAGCAGATTTTTCAATCACCTCGACCATGGCATCGGAAAGGAGGCTTTCCTGGATAACAACCTTGTCGGTTGCCGATTTTGATGAAAGTTGTGCCCCTTTTCGTCAAAGTTGGACCCCATGCGAGTTGCCCCATTGAGAACACGGGGTCACGACCGTTTCGTCGTGGTTTACGTTGCTAGAATGAGTGGCTTAGAACCATTTTGAGCTGCTCGATGGTTTCTCGATATCCCCCGAATTTCTTTCTGCTCCCTCGGACGCAGCCGAGTCTTCTGACTTCAGTCTGTACGCAGAAAACGCTGCACTCCGGTACAAACGATCGCGCAGGTTCTCTCATCCTGCTTGCGCTAGCTTTTGGGACGTGACGGCCATGTTGGCACGCTGCGTCGCGTCGATTCTCTCGCGGAGGAGCGCTCGAGGAAGCGCCCGCTGCGTTGCCGCGAACACAGATCATCAATGAGGACCAGACCGGTCGATTTGTGATGACTGCCTGGGTTCGGGCCAGATCAGGGCGAAGCCGGCTGTTCTAGAATTGCTTATCCCGCAATTTGAACGAGGCGAGGCCGACCGATTCGGTCCCCATGTCAAGCTCTGTTTCGCAAGAAGTCTACGAATGAACGCTACCGAAGCACCTCGACCTTCACACATGTACCGGGCAGACATCACGGCCGGCGCTTTAAAGCTTCCGGAGAGTAGGGTGATTGCCGATTTGCTCCTGAGGGACCTCAATGAGGAGAGCTGGCACGAAGCCATTGTCAGGAACAACGTTCTGCAGGTCCGCAATCCTGCCACCGCAAGGCGGTTGACGAGGCTCATCCGCGGACGCCTCGAGACGATGGGCGCAGATCTATGGATGCTGGTCCGGGATGCGCAAGGCGAAACGGCCACTCAAGCAGTTTTCGCCGCAGCTGTGAAGCATAGCCATCTTCTCGGTGACTTCTTGACGTTTGTGGTCGGCGAGCAGTACCGTCGATTCAGCACAGCGCTGACAAATAAGTCCTGGGACGATTACTTGGAAGACTGCCGAGGACGTGACCCGGGCATGCCTCTCTGGAGCGAGGCTACCCGCAGGCGCTTGCGGTCTTCGGTATTCCAGATGCTCTCCCAAGCCGGATACCTTGAGAACACTCGCAGTTTCAAGCTTCAGCCCGTCCACATTGCCGACGCTGTGCTTCGATATCTGAAAACCAACAATGAGATGTATGTGCTTCGCTGTATGCAGGTAACATCATGACGGATTCCCTTAACAAGCGCTTGAACAAAATTCTTCCCAAAATTGTTTCTGATGGGTTTCTGAGTGGCAGCGGTATCGGGAATGAGATCGCGTTTTATATATTTGATTACCCCCCTGAGGACGAGCTGAAGGTTCGAGATTATTTGCGAACCTTGCTTGAGCATATCCCCAAACAAAAGCATGGACTGCGAGTCCACCATTTGAACCTGTTCGATTTCGTGGTCGAGTATCTAAAAAGCAGGAATCTGCTGAACAAGGCGATTCAGGTGCAGCGAGAAAAGGGTGATGCCGCTCTGAAGAAGGCGCTCGGAGGGCCTCTACACGAGACCAAACTGAGCCACAGGTTTACCGAGATCGCTAAACCCGAGCAACACGATCTAGTGATCGTGTCCGGCGTGGGAACCGTGTGGCCCCTGCTTCGCTCGCACACGTTGCTCAACAATCTCCAATCAGTCATGGGTAAAACGCCACTCGTGATGTTCTACCCGGGTCGATATGACGGCCAATCCCTTAGGCTGTTTGGGAAACTCAAAAACAGCAATTATTACCGTAGTGAAAGCTGATCAGCTTGACGATTCGTCTGTCTGGCAAGAGTTGGATGAATTTGTCATCACGCGAGAACTCGACAGGCATTTTCGGACTTTTATCCGTTGGTATCTCGAAGCCGTGGGTGAAGAGAAGACCCCAGATCCAAACGGCAAAATGGGCATTTGGATCTCAGGCTTCTTTGGCTCCGGCAAGTCGCATTTCCTCAAAGTCCTCTCCTATCTCCTTCGGAATCGCATACACGTCAATAACGGGGAGAGTAAACAGGCGGTGGAGTTTTTCCAGAGCAAAGTCAAAGATGCCATGCTCTTTGGCGATGTCAAAAGAGCGGTCGCGGGGGATACGGATGTCATCCTGTTCAATATCGACAGTAAAGCCGATCACGGTAGCGGCACAGGTCGGGATCTCATTCTCAGGGTCTTTGTAAAGGTCTTGAATGAATTGCAAGGCTACAGTGGCGATTACCCGCACATCGCGCACATGGAGCGCTACCTCGAATCGAAAGGCAAGCTGAATGCGTTTCAGGTAGCTTACGAAAAATACACGGGCCTCGACTGGCTAGAGGAACGTGACGCTTACCACTTCAACCGCGATGAGGTCGTGAAGGCTCTGAGCGAGACTCTTGGCCAAAGCCAATCCGCCGCCGAAAAGTGGATCGATGGGGCCGAAGAAAGCTTCTCCATCTCAGTGGAGAACTTCTGCAAATGGGTGAAGGAGTATCTTGATTCCAAGGGGCCACAGCATCGCATCATTTTCCTGGTTGACGAAGTCGGTCAGTTCATCGGGAATGACTCGCATTTGATGCTGAACCTGCAAACAATCACCGAGGAGTTGGGGACTATCTGCCGCCGTCGAGCATGGATCGTGGTGACATCCCAGGAAGACATGGATGCCACGATCGGCGATATGGGAAAGACCAAGAAGCAGGACTTCTCGAAGATTCAGGGCCGCTTCTTCCCTCCGCTATCCCTGTCCAGCGCGAACGTGGATGAAGTCATCCAGTCTCGCCTACTGGCGAAGCGACCCGAACTGACGGGTGAACTCGAGGATGCTTTCAGGCAGAAGGGAGACATCCTTAAAAGCCAGCTCACCTTTAGGGACTGTGGGATGACGTTCCGGCAGTTCAAGGACACCGAGGATTTCGTCAAGAACTACCCGTTTGCTCCCTACCAGTTCCAACTGCTTCAGAAAATCTTCGAGGCCATACGCAGAGCCGGAGCTACGGGTATGCATCTGGCTCGCGGAGAACGGTCGATGCTCGACGCGTTTCAGTCAGCTGTTAAGACCGTCTCGATTCAAGAAGTTGGCATTCTAGTTCCCCTGTACGACTTCTACCCGTCGATCGAGAGCTTCCTCGATACTGCCGTGAAAAAGACGATCGACCAAGCGGAAACGAACCCGAGCTTAGAGCCTTTCGATATCAAACTGCTTCAGGTCCTCTTCCTCATTCGATATGTAGACGAAATGAAGGGAAACGTAGAGAACCTGGTGACCCTTTGTCTCGATCAAATCGATGGTGATCGCCTAGAGCTGCGTCGCCGAATCGAAGACAGCCTCGGGCGATTGGAAAAGGAAACACTGATTAATCGCAGTGGGGACAGATACTTTTTCCTCACCAACGAAGAACGAGACATAAATAAAGAAATCAAGCTAGTTGATCTCTCGAGCGGCGAGGAAGCGAAGCTCCTGGGCGACATCATCTTCGAAGACGTGTTGAAGGGGCAACGTAAGCACCGCTTCAGTGCAAACAAGATGGATTTTGAATTCAATCGTCGCTGCGACCTAGTTCCAATCGGCAACCAGAAAGAAGGC
>Ga0206934_1141_pt1 | contig 19408 bp, 17 predicted proteins | sample Alteio_BWOrgHeat_16_FD_152932 | JGI IMG/M metagenome (GOLD analysis project Ga0206934, IMG submission 152932) | Enriched cells from forest soil in Barre Woods Harvard Forest LTER site, Petersham, Massachusetts, United States -... | ecosystem: Environmental > Terrestrial > Soil > Temperate forest >...
CCTGTCGAAAGGCCGTGATTGATCATTTGAATGACCGCGCCCTGCAAGCCTTCGCGCGTCATCGAAAAAATGCCGAGCACAATAAATCCCATGTGGGCGACCGAGGAATACGCGATGAGCTTTTTCACATCCGTTTGAACCATCGAAACAAGCGCACCATAAATTATGCCGATCACTCCGAGCACGGAAAAAAGCGTGGAGTAATCGAAGCTCGCTTGCGGGAAGAGTCCAAGACAGAAACGGATGAGACCATACGTGCCCATCTTTATCAGCACTCCGGCAAGAATAATGGAGCCAGCAGTCGGCGCTTCGACGTGCGCGTCCGGAAGCCAGGTGTGGAGTGGGAATATTGGTACTTTGATCGCAAAACTGAGAGCGAATGCAAGGAACAGATAATGCTGCGTGTCGATCGGAAGCTGGCGAGAAACGACAAGCAGCTTCGTTAGATCGGTCGTGAAATGTCCCGTGATATGCCCCGCTTCAATGCCAAGCCAGATGATCGCTACAAGCATAATGAGCGAGCCGGCCATCGTATAAATGAAGAACTTTATCGCAGAATAAATTCTACGCTTGCCACCCCAAACGCCGATGATAAAATACATCGGAATGAGGATCACTTCCCAGAAAATATAGAAGAGGAAAAGATCGAGCGAGCAAAATACGCCGATCATTCCGGCTTCGAGTACCATCAGAAGCGCCATGAAGCCGGGCACACTTTTGGTGATGGAATTCCACGTTCCGAGCAGCGTGACGATCATGAGGAACGTCGTGAGCAGAATAAGCATCATCGACATTCCATCCACGCCAACGAAATACGTGAAAGCGAGACCCGGCAACACCACCCACGGCATTTGCTCGGTAAGTTGATAGCCGCTTCCTGCCGAATTGAACTGCATGTAAGCCACAAGCGAGATCACGAACGTGACGATGCTCGTCACGAGTGCGACCCACTTGGCGGCTTCAGCCTTGCGCACCAAAAGTGCGGCGAGAGCGCCGAGGAGCGGGAAGAATATGAGAATTGATAAAATGCCCATTAAAACATTACTAAATATCCCACCACTGCCAAAAGCCCTACAACGATCAGCACCGCGTAATTCTGCGCGATGCCGGTTTGGATGCGGCGAATCGTTCCAGAGCCGATCTCTGTGATGTGCGCCAGGCCATTTACAAATCCATCGATGATCTTCACGTCAACGATCTTCCATAAAAAGCTATTGCTGAAATTAAAGATCGGCTGAATGATGGCTTTGTCGTAAATTTCATCGACGTAAAATTTATTATGCAAGAGCTGGTATCCAGCGCCGAGTTTTGCTTCGTCTTTTGCAAGTGTTTGTTTGCGCTGATAGACGCGCATGGCAAAAAGAATCCCCGTAAGAGCAATAGCAACGGATACCGCCATTAGCCCCCATTCAAGACCTGCGCTATCTGCCGCACCCGCGACAAGCGATATTTGCTCGCCGCGTTCGAGAACGGGGCTCAGCCAGCTTTCGAACGCATTCCCGGCATGGAAAACTGATGGCATCGCTAAAAATCCGCTAACTGTTGCAAGCGCGGCAAGCACTACAAGCGGCAGCCACATTTTCCAATCGACTTCATGCGGCGGATGATGCTCGGCATCGAAGCGCGGCTTGCCATAGAACGTGAGAAACACGAGGCGGAACATATAGAATGCCGTCATCAGCGCCGCAATCGCACCGATAAGCCACAGCACGATCGAGCCACGACTGAATGCTTGCCACAGAATTTCATCTTTGGAGAAAAATCCCGCGAATGGTGGGATACCAGCAATCGCAAGCGTCGCAAAAAAGAAAGTCCAAAATGTGATAGGGAGGTATTTTTTGAGTCCGCCCATCTTCTGCATATCTTGCTCGTGGTGCATTGCATGAATGACAGCACCGGAACCCAGGAACAAACATGCTTTGAAAAACGCGTGCGTTACGACGTGAAACACACCAGCAGTAAACGCGCCAACGCCAAGCGCGAGGAACATATACCCAAGCTGCGAAACGGTTGAATATGCGAGAACTTTCTTAATATCATTCTGGAAAATGCCTATCATAGCTGCAAAGATTGCCGTCACAGCGCCAACAGCCGCAACGACGCCAAGCGTAGTCGGCGAGAGCGCGAACAGGATATTCGAACGAGCGACGAGGAAGATACCACTCGTTACCATCGTAGCCGCATGGATGAGTGCGGATACGGGAGTTGGGCCAGCCATAGCATCCGGAAGCCACACGTAAAGCGGGATTTGCGCGCTCTTGCCGCAGCAGCCCAAAAACAACATTAGTGTTATTAGTGTGACATAAGGGTCGCCATGGGATACATGGCTGGCTGCGCCAGCTATTTTTACGCCATCAACCATATTGCCGCCAGAGCCGAGGACATCGAGGTAGTTCAGCGATTGGAAAAGCCACAGCATAATACCCATCGCGACCAAAAATCCGAAATCGCCGATGCGGTTTACGATAAATGCTTTTTTCGCAGCGTCGTTGTTTTTATCGTCATCATACCAGAAGCCGATGAGAAGATAGCTGCAGAGTCCAACGCCTTCCCATCCCAGGAACGTCCACAAATAATTGTCGGCCATGACAAGCTGGAGCATCATGACGATAAAAAGATTGAGATAGACGAAAAAGCGCCAGTACCCACGGTCGCCCTTCATATAGCTGATGCTATAAAGATGAATGAACGCGCCAACTCCCGTAATGACCAGCATGAAGGTAATCGAAAGCTGATCGATGAGATACGCGATGTTGACCTGCACACGGCCCACATGAATCCAATCGAGCATCGTGTAATGGATGGCCCGTTCTTCGGCTGGTCGCGAAAGCATATCGAAGAATATTCCAGCCGTAATAAAAAAGCTGATGAATACGGCGATTGTAGCGATCCAGCCAGCCATCTGACCCTTCATGCGCGAACCAAACAGCGTATTGATCGCGAAGGCCGCGAGCGGGACAAGAACGATATATGGAATGAGTTGCGTCACGAAATTTCTATTTTGCGAGTAGGGACTGTTTTGGCAATGCAGCAATGAGATGACGAAGGGCTGCATTAACTGCTCTACCGTCGTGGAAAACTTTCGATACGTCTGAATCAAGCACTACCAGAGACTTTACTTCGATTCGTTTTTGGCGCTTCCCATTCGTTCCATTTACCGTAAGAATGGCACCATCGGGAAATCGTTTCGCGTAATGTGGCTTCTCACCCCTACTGAAATCGTAATGAGATTTCATGACGCTATCATCATGGGTCGTCGATTTTTTACGATTTAGAGTTTTCATATTCGTGTCGCTCCTTTTTGTTCGCCTTCCGAGAGGAAATTATTCTAAAGGTATCGCCTCGTTCCGTATAAATCGTTACAAGCATCGCCCCAGAAGGATGTTTGCCAGTGCCCGCATAACGAATTTCTTTCTCAGAATGTTTTTCATCGAATATTCTAATAAAATCTTCGTCGAAAAAAGTCTCTGCTGCATCTTCAAAACGAACGCCATGCTTCTCGAAATTCAATGTAGCTTTATTTTCATCCCATTCGAAGTTTGCGAGCCGTTTGTCCATCTTACATTATATTAAAACGATGGCAATCAGCTTACCACTTTAAAATGTTCACTTTCGTTACATCCACCGTTTGCTTATTGCGGAACAGCGAGATAATGATCGCCAGGCCGACCGCTGCCTCCGCAGCCGCAACGGTCATTACAAAAAATACGAGGATCTGTCCGGTCTGGTCGCCTAAAAATTGGGAGAACGCGATAAGCGTGAGGTTGACGGCATTCAGCATCAACTCCACGCACATAAAAACGATGATCGCGTTTCGGCGAATGAGCACACCCACTGTGCCGATCACAAAAAGGATCGCCGAGACTGCAAGATAATGAGACAATGGAGCCATCTATGCGATCTTCTTCTTAGCTAAAATAATTGCGCCAACGGCTGCCGATATTAGAATCAGCGATGCCATCTCGAATGGAAAGGAATATCCGGTGTAAAGGGCGCGGCCAATGGATTCCGTTGTGCCGAGCACTCCTGCCTGCGGGCTAATAGATTTCGGCAGCTTATCCTGCGACATAAAGATCATCGCAAGAATTTGGGCAAGCACACCGAGCACCGCGAGAATGCCGACCATCGCTTTCCAATTATTAGCAATACGAATATCTTCGCTCTCCAAATTCAACAGCATAATAACGAATAGCACCAGCACCATGATCGCACCGGCATACACCGCAACCTGAACAACAGCAAGGAATTGCGCCGAAAGCGTCAAGTAAATTGCCGCAAGAAAGCAGAATGTGAGGACGAGCATCAGCGCGCTCACCACCGCCGAGCGGCGCGTGATCGTGAGTAGCGCGAAGATGATCGCGCCCGCGCTAAGAACGTAAAATGCGATTTCTGAAAGGGTCATTCGGAAAATTTGCAATACATTTATGCAAATTTACGAAAGGATTTAGCGTCACGGCCAAATTCGGGTAAGTGTGCGTGGAAATGGGATCGCTTCGCGGATATGCTCAAGATCACAGACCCACATCACAAGGCGCTCCAAGCCAAGCCCGAAGCCCGCGTGTGGCACCGACCCATAGCGCCGAAGATCGAGAAACCATTCGAAAGCAGACATCGGTAAATGATGTTCTTCGATCCGCTGTAATATCAAATCTAAATTATCCTCACGCTGCGAGCCGCCGATGATCTCGCCGAATTCGGGGAAAAGCACATCCATCGCAAGCGCTTTATCCGGCTCGTTCGGATCTCGTTTCATATAGAACGCTTTCACCGCTGCGGGATAATGGTGAACTATTACCGGTGCATCGTATAAGGATGTCAGCGCCACTTCATCATACGCGCCGAAATCATCGCCATATTTGAATCGCTTGAATGTCGGCGGTAACTCTTCTCCCGACGCCAACTTTTCATCCCAATATTTATCGAGAATTTTTGCGGCTTCATCGTAATGCATTCGGATGAATGGCTTGAGCACGCGCTGTGCACGTTGCACGAGTCCCTTGCCTTCATCGAGCATACCAAGCTCGGCACTTCGTTCGTCGAGGACGCGCCCAACGACATAATGAACGAAATCTTCCGCAAGCCTCATGTCCCCTTCCAGATCCATGAAGGCTACTTCCGGCTCGACCATCCAGAATTCGTTCAGATGCCGTTTCGTCTTCGAACGCTCTGCACGGAATGTTGGACCGAAGACATAAACCTTCCCAAATGCCATCGCGCCAGCCTCGCCATAAAGCTGACCGGATTGGGAGAGATACGCCATCCCTTCATCGAAATATTTTGTCTCGAACAGAGTGCTGGTTCCCTCGGCAGCATTAGGTGTAAGAATTGGGGAATCGAAGCAAATAAAATCGCGCTCATGGAAAAAATCGCGGATGGCATGGATAATGGTGTCCCGAACTCGCATTGTCGCCCACGGACGCGAGTGCCGCAGCCACAGATGCCGATGCTGCATCAGATATTCGACGCCATGCTCTTTCGGCGTGATAGGGTAATCGGTTGCGATCGAGATCGTTTCGAGCTTCGAAACAAACAGCTCGACATCACCGGGAGCCTTCCCTTTCGCTTCCTGCACCTTACCGGTTACAGCAAAGGTGGATTCCTGCGTTAGTTCATTGGCAATGGCATACGTGGCTTCGTCCACGGCATTCTTCATCACGACGCACTGGCACACGCCCGTGCCATCGCGGAGCATCAAAAATTGTATCTTCCCGCTCGACCGCTTATTAGAAAGCCACCCACGCAGGGTTACTTCCTCGCCGATATGATTGCTAAGATCCGCGATATAATCCGTTTGTATCATGCCCGTTAAACCCGCTTTTATTCAAAATCCGTTCAAACATGACTGAGATTTATGTGATTCGGACTGAGATTTATAGGATTTTCAGGGATTTTTGAGATGGGTTTCACGTTTCCGTGCCGCTTGACAGTATGAATTTCATACTTCATAATTCATACTTCATAATTCATACTTCATAATTCATACTTCATAATTGTCGAGATCCCGTAGCTCAGTGGTAGAGCATCTGACTTTTAATCAGAGGGTCGTCGGTTCGAGCCCGCCCGGGATCACAAGAATGCCTCTTCCGGTAACGAATTTGCTCCATTCGCGTTTAAGCAGATGAATGATCGTTACCGTCGATAAAAATTCGGGATTTTGCTGGGGCGTGGTTCGCGCGGTGAACTTCGCCGAGGCCGAGCTTGCCGGACAGTCCGGCAACGGGCGCGCGCCACGGCTTTATTCGCTCGGCGATATTATCCATAACCCGGTGGAAGTGGATCGGCTGCGCTCGGAGGGTCTCGAAACAATCACTCACTCCGATTTCGAGCGCATTGCAGAAGAGAACCGCGCACTTGGCATTGAATCTAAGATTCTCATCCGGGCACACGGCGAACCGCCATCGACTTTTGAAAAAATGCGTGAACTTGGGCTTGGGATGGTAGATGCCACCTGCCCCGTCGTTGCGAAAGTGCAGGAGCGCATTTATAAATTCTACGAAAAAGGTTACCAGATCGTTATCTTCGGAAAAAAAGATCATGCGGAAGTTATTGGGCTTCGCGGCGTTGTGAATGACGAGGCCATTGTCATCAAATCTGTCGAAGAGGCATTAACGAAGATCAAGTTTGACCGCCCGACCGTCGTGTTCTCTCAAACGACGATGGACCGCCCCACTTTCCGCGAGATCCGCGACCGTTTGAAAGAACGCATCGCCGATCTGGTCGTCGATACGATGGAAGAAACCGCGATCGAATTTCAGGCGAAAGACACGATCTGCGGACAAGTATCGGGGCGCGAAACGAAGCTCGTCGAACTTGTACGCACGCAGGACGTAATCGTCTTCGTCGCCGGACGTAACAGTTCGAATGGCGTTGTGCTCTATAATATCGCTCACGATGCAAACCCACGCACGCATTTCATCGAAGACGAGCGGGAACTGGATATGTCGTGGTTCGAGAATGCCGAAACGGTTGCCATCACCGGCGCAACGAGCACTCCGCAATGGCTGATGCAGCGCGTAGCGGACGCGATCTACAAAATGTGCGGTGAACCGGAGAAAGCGGAGTTGCTGCCAATCATCTGAACCTGGATTACGCGGATTGGATGGATTCACTGGATTAGTTTCGCCCCGGAAATCCATTCAATGGACGGTAATCTATTCCAGAGGGTACGATCCTTTATCATTCTGTAAATATAGATTGTTTTGCTGTGGCTTCCTTGTACCGCACTGGTACCTCAACCGATAGTAATCCCGAAAATCCATCCAATCTGCGTAATCCAGGTTCAGGCCGATGCTTCCTTCAGTGCCGCCTTGATCAGCTTCTCGACATTCGCAAGCATTTCCGGCTGATCGCGCACCACATCCCGGATCGCTTTCTCAGCCGCGTTGCGTTGATAGCCTAATGCAAGCAACGCTTGCAACGCATCGTTGCGAACTTTGCCGCCACCTTCTGTTGGCACAGTATAAATTTCTTCCTTCAATAATTTATCGCGCAATTCGACAATAAGCCGTTCGGCAGTTTTGCGGCCAATGCCGGGAATACCAATGAGCCGGTGAACGTCGCTGGCACGGATAGCTTCGCGCAGCGGCGCTTCACCGATGCCTGAAAGAATAGCTATCGCGCTCTTTGGGCCGATGCCGCTGATCGCAACAAGCTGATCGAACAGTGCGCGCTCCGCGAGCGAGGCAAATCCGAAGAGCGTCATCGAATCCTCGCGGACGATAAGGCGCGTCCAAATTTCGTATTCTTCGCCGATCACAGCGGCGCGGTCATAAGCCTCCTGCGTGCAGAGCACTTCATAGCCCACCCCGCTCGCCTCGATAACGAGCGTGTACGGCGAACGAAAATGGAGCTTTCCGCGAATTAAGGAAATCATTTAGCGTATATTAGTATGTTCGATGATGGGCACCAACAAATACTAATAAATAAGAGTTAAAGAAGATGATGTCATCCTGAGCGGAGTTTTTCTCGACGAAGGAGAGAAAAACGAAGTCGAAGGATCTCATGTAGTTTGGCTCACTGGTGAACGACAGGAGATCCTTCGACTCCGTTCGTTTCTCATTCTTCGAAACGAACTCCGCTCAGGATGACATGATATAATAAATTCTATCTTGCAAGACGCACTAAAAAAATATTTCGGATTCGATTCGTTTCGTCCGCTTCAGCGCGAGATCGTGGAGGCGGTGCTGCAACAGCACGATGTTTTCGCGCTCATGCCGACGGGCGCGGGGAAATCGCTGTGCTTTCAGCTTCCGGCGGTGCTGCTGCCGGGAATTACCATCGTTATCAGTCCGCTGATCGCGCTGATGAAAGATCAGGTGGATGGGCTGAACGCGGCGGGAATTCCCGCAACATTTCTAAATAGCTCGCTCGATAGTCGCGAGCTTTACGAGCGAATGCGCGCGCTTGAAAATGGCGAGTATAAACTGCTCTATATCGCTCCGGAGCGATTCCCAGCGTCCGGATTTCTTGAATTTCTCGAACGGCTGAACATTTCACTCTGCGTGGTGGATGAAGCACATTGCATTTCAGAATGGGGACACGATTTCCGTGCGGATTACCGCAACCTCCGCATTCTGCGCGACAGGTTCCCAAACGCGCCAATCATGGCGGTTACGGCAACGGCAACAGAGCAAGTCCTGACCGATATTCTCGAACAATTACAACTTCGCCCAGATACCAATATCTTTCGCGCCAGCTTCGACCGAAAGAATTTGATCTATCAGGTGTGGCCCAAGCGCGGCGGGATGGCACAGCTTGTCGGTTATCTTGATAAGAAAAAGGGAGAATCGGGCATTGTATATTGTCTGAGTAGAGACAGTACGGAAAAGATGGCCACATCACTCAAAGCGCAGGGGCATAATGCGATGGCATATCATGCGGGACTCGAACGGAATGTCCGCGCCAAAACGCAGGAAAAATTCGACCGCGATAAAGTAGATATTATCTGTGCCACGATTGCATTCGGCATGGGTATCGATAAGCCGAACGTGCGATTCGTTGTCCACTATGATATTCCGAAGAACATTCCCAGCTATTACCAGGAAACGGGGCGCGCCGGACGCGACGGCCTTTCGAGCGATTGCATTCTTTTCTATGCCAGCGGCGACCGGCAGAAATATATGATGTTCTTCGAAGATAAAACGCCCGAAGAACGGGTCCGCGCCATTCAGGAACTCGATAAGATGGTCGATCTTGCAGAGTCCAGGACTTGCAGGCGAAGATTGCTTCTTTCCTATTTTGGCGAGAACTATCCCAGCGCGAATTGTGGGACGTGCGACAACTGCCTTTCCACGCAACATGCCGAATCCTTCGACGGAACGCGGCTGGCGCAGATGTTCCTCTCCTGCGTGGTGCGGTTGAAGGAAAATTTCGGTCAGGCGCACGTTATCGATGTACTGAAAGGTTCACGCGGACAGAAAATTCAGGATTTCCGTCACCACGAACTGCCGACCTATGGCGTGGGCCACGAATATAAGAAGGAAGAATGGCGACATTTTGCAAATGAGTTCCGGCGGCAGGGACTCATCGTGCAGGATCACGATCATTTTAGCGTCGTAAAACTCACGCGCAAGGGATGGGATGTGCTGAAAAATGGATTGCAGGTCACGCTGAACCGTGACAAACATATCGAGCGTGTTTCGCGCGAGGCGGTGGAACTTCCCGCGCCGAACATGAAGCTCTTCGAATTGTTGCGACAACTGCGCCGCACGATCGCAGAGCAGCAATCGGTGCCGCCGTATGTTATTTTTAACGATTACACATTAAAGGAGATCGCAGCACGGCTGCCGGTGGATGGGCAGGAGTTCCTTGCCATTTCCGGCGTCGGCGAGGTGAAGGCGCGGCAGTATGGCATGCAATTTTTGAGCGTGGTGCGAACATTCAAGAAAGAGCATCCCTCTATCGCGGGAACGGATGTTGTACATCATGCGCAGCGCGAAGTAAAGAGTGGCGACAGCGTTTTCGAAACACTCACCTATTTCCGCAAAGGACATTCCCCAAAAAAGATCGCGGAACTCCGCTCACTCGCGCCCAGCACCATCAACGGACATATCGCTTCGCTCATCCAGAATGGCGATATTACTTCGCTCGACAAATTGGTCGAAGCCGCAAAGCTATCCCCTATTCGCAAGGCATTTCAGAAGCATGGATTAGCAACTCTAACCACCGTTAAGGATGAACTTGGCGATGCCTATTCCTACGAGGATCTCCGTTTTGTGCGGGCGTTCGATGAAAGGAAGAAGTGATCTTCCCTTTATTTCCTAAGATCTTTATTAGGAATGAACTCATTTATTTCCGATTGCTGTTGAATTTCCTTCATTTCATTTTTTGTGCCTATGCAAAATCATGTCCTATTTATCTGTTCCCACAATAGCGCCCGCAGCCAGATCGCGGAGGAACTTATGCGCAAGTCCTATGGCGATACGGTTCGTGTCGAGAGTGCGGGACTGCGGGAAGGAACGGTCAGTCCGCTTGCCATCGAAGTACTGAAAGAGGTGGGCGTCGATATTTCCGAGAAGGAAACGCAGGATGCCTTCGATCTCTATCGCAATGGCAGGCTGTTCTCCCACGTCATCACCGTTTGCGATGACAGCAATAACGAACACTGTCCCGTTTTTCCGGGCGGCGTGATCCGCCTGCACTGGAGCCTGCACGATCCGGCGACCTTCGAGGGAACCTGGGAAGAGAAACTGCAGCGTACCCGCGAAGTCCGCGACGAGATCGAACGGAAGGTCGATGAGTGGTATGCGGAGTATGGCGAAGCGCAGTAGGTCGGCGCTTCCAGCCCGACACTGCCGGAGGGACGAAAGAAATCGTTGGGATGCTGGAACCCGCAACAGGTGCCTATTATGTTGGGGATGAACAATTGAGATAAAACATCCCATCTTACATAATGGCAAAACAGAGGACCACTTTAACGACCCAGCCCCTCGAACTGCTCATCCACTTACTGCGGAATACACGTGTGATGCTCGATTCCGATCTGGCCCGCATCTATGGCGTAACGACGAAGCAATTCAATCAAACACTCAAGCGCAATTTAGACCGCTTTCCGGAAGGTTTTGCGTTTCGGCTTACTCGCGAAGAATGGGATAAATTGTTGGTTGTCCAAGAGAAAGGGATGTGGTCACAAACTGTGACCACATCGGACGAGGAAACTATGAGGTCGCAATTTGCGACCTCAAAAGCTTCGGATGAAGAAACTTTGAGGTCGCAAATTGTGACCTCAAAAACTGAGGCCAAAGATGGGCGGGGTGGACGCCGCTATTTGCCCTGGGCATTCACCGAACATGGGGCGCTGATGGCGGCTAATATTCTGCGCAGCGAGCGGGCGACCGAAATGAGTATCTTCATCATTCGGGCATTTGTGAAGCTACGCGAGCATACCAGCGCCAACGCCGCGATACTCACACGGCTGGCGGAGATCGATAGCACACTGCTGATGCACGATAATAATATACGCGAGCTGTATCAGGCAATAATTCCTCTGCTGCAACCCGAACCGGTTCCGCCAAAACGTAAGATCGGGTTCCGAACCAATGGCGAGAAGGAAACCTGACTTTCCCCGTAGGTCGGCGCTTCCAGCCCGACACTACACGCAGGGACGGCAGAAATCGTTGGAAGAATGGAACCCGAAATAGGTGCCCGTTATGTTGGGGGTGAGCAAACAGACTCGCATTAAAATAGTAAATCTTGTGACGATCCCAAAACCATAAATGGCACTTACTAATACAAAATCCTACGTCATTTGGCGAAATCATTCGCAACAAATGCTTGACTTTGCTGTGCTCGTTACCACGGCTGCTCCCCAACTTCAATATTCACTTGATGCTTTTGCCTCCGATTCAAAAGTACACATCGCAAAGAACCCATCATTTCGACCTTCAGAAGATCCGTACGCCACAGAAAAACGATCTCTTGCCAATCATCAAAGAGTTTTAGGTGCAAATCTACTCCTTTCTATATTCTCATATTTCGAGACTTACTTTTTTTCAGTAATCGAGGAAATAATAGCATTTCATGGGAGTGAGATTGGAATAGAAAAAATAATAAGGAATCAACTACGGGCAACGCGCAAAACTCCCGAAACAGAATTAGCACTTACTCGGCTTCGTACAACATTTAAGCCTGCACACGCAGATAGATACCGAAAATTCTCATCGATTCTCAAAAAGGAGCAGCGCCCTTGGCCATCGCAAAGATTCATGCTTTACGGATTACGACAAGTTATTGCCCAACAGAAGCGGTGGAAGGCACATGATATTCCCAGGCTGATCACGGACTTGTTGGTGTTAGATCTGTCTGAATCCGAACGCAGTCGTTTTCATATGATACGCGAGGAACGTAATGGAATTGCACATGGAAAAAACCTTAGCTTTGACTTGCAGAAAGCTATTGATGTGAGTAATTTTTTGCGATTGCTATCTATGAAAATAGATACGCACATTGTTGAGAATTTCATGGTCATAGAAAGATATGCTCATTGATTGATGACTCGTGTTTCTAATCAAACTATTTTAACTTAGACGAAAGTGATCACTCGGCTCTCTCTTAAGAATTTTCGCGCCTTCAAGGACTATACAGTACCCCTAAAAAAGAATTCCATAATAATTGGGAAGAATAATGCAGGCAAATCAACAATCGTTGAAGCCTTACGCCTAATCTCAATAGTACTTGAGAGGCATAGAGGCTTAATTTATCGTGAGGTGCCAAGATGGCTTGACATTCCAAAGATTAACAGAGGAGTTTCTCCATCCCTCAAAAATTTCGAGATTAACTTCGTCAGTCTTTTTCACAAACTTGGTGAACCACCTGCGGAAATCTCAGCAGAATTCGAAGAAGGAGAGAAGATTACCGTTTACATCGCAGGCGAGGAAAAAATATTCGCAGTAATTCGTGGCGCAGGAGGGGAAATTATAACAAATAAAAATCGCGCTCAAGTAGAACTGCCGCAAGTCCGAATCCTTCCGCAAATCTCAATTCTCCAGAAAGAAGAGCGCATGTTGGATCAAAACTATGTACGCTCGTCATATTCATCTTCCCTCGCGTCAATACACTTTAGAAATCAACTTGCCCTGAATTATGGGTCGAGTTTTTCTCAGTTTGTAGATCTCGCAGAGTCATCGTGGCCTGGTCTTCACATCAGAAAATTAGAGGGAAGATCAGGTCTCCCTAATGAGCTTTTGACCCTCATGGTCCAAGATGCTACATTTGTTGCTGAAGTTGGATGGCTTGGGCATGGACTACAGATGTGGTTGCAAATAATGTGGTTCTTAGCAAATGTAGATTCCGACAGCACGGTGATCCTGGACGAACCCGATGTTTATATGCACATCGAACTCCAGCGAAAATTGATCAGACTATTGAAGGGGCGTTACCATCAAATGATACTATCTACACATTCTACTGAAATTCTTGCAGAAGTTGAGCCTGATGAGGTTCTGATTATTGATCGCTCTAAAAGAACGTCATCCTTTGCAGCTTCTATACCTGCTGTTCAGAAAATAGTTGATCATTTGGGTGGACTCACTAATTTACAATTAACTAAACTATGGTCTTCAAAACGGTTCCTGTTGGTCGAGGGAAAAGATACACCGCTTTTGAAGGCATTTCAGAATGTTGTATTTCCGATGTCTCAGGAGCCAATTGATACCTTTCCACAAATGCCTTATCAAGGCTGGGGTGGTTGGAACTATGCTGTCGGCAGCGGTATGCTGTTAAAAAATGCAGCGGGTGATGAAATCACTCCTTATTGTATTATGGATCGTGACTATCATTCGAAAATTGAAATTGATGCTCGCTATAAGGATGCACAAGAAAAAGGAATTCAATTGCACATCTGGGATAGGAAGGAGATAGAGAATTATGTTCTAAGTCCTCGTGCAATTCATTCGGCAATCTGCAATGAATGTGGGGCCAAAACACAGCCTTCTCAAGAAGAAGTAGCTGAAAAACTTGAAGAGTTGATTAAAGAGATATGGGATTCCACATTTGATGCCATCTCCACGGCCTACGCCGAAAAAAACCGTGGTGGTGGTATCAATGCAAATAAATATGCCAGAAAATTATTGGCCGATTGTGAACGAAGTTTCGTTGGCAGAATATCAGTTGTTTCGGGAAAAGAGATTGTCTCTAAACTCTCTGAGTGGTCAGTGGGAAAATTTGGAACTATGCTTACACCAACGAAGATCATCAAGCAAATGACCAAGAATGAGGTTGATTCTGAAGTGGTTGGTGTTATTTCGAAAATTGAGAAGAATGAATCGTTCTGATAGCTCTAATCTAAGGCATAGGCATCCGTTTCCCAAAGAAATTTTCATCTATTTTCACCCCCGGCAATTGTCAACGAACATGAGATCATCCGAGAGCTGGAGTGAGCGTTCCGGCAAAACGGACGTGCGCAGCACGTCCCTACGGTTGCCGGATTTTCAAAAATACTTTTGGTTTTCCTTGCTTTTGGGTTTTGGGTGTCGTATATTAGGGAGTGAGATAATAGGCACCCTCTGGGGAAAAGATGAAAGATGGACCACGATTCACGGGATTTTCAGGATTAGGGAAAGATAGGGTAAAAATTGAAAATCGGGAACGTGGTTTTCTATATGAAATTAATGAAAAGTCGATGGATAACTGCATAAGTTAATGAAAAACAAATTCGTTTTTCGCGCAAAAAATCTTCGGGGAGTGCATAAAGTTGTGGATACATTGTGGAATGGAAATGCTTCCGGACACAAATGCCGAAATTTCTTGCGCTGTCTGAGAGACAGCGTCGAAATTGGCCCGGAAACGGCACCGATTATGAAGTACAAATGCGTTTCGGTTTTTGGGTGCTGGTTTTGAGAAATAGTATGCAGCCGGTTCGGATAAATCCGGCGCGGGGGTCGCAAACTGAAGTTTGCTGACCGTTGACGCGAAGTTTGCGCTACATTGCGGTACATTATGTGCTGCATTTGAACTTCTTGGGGGGCATCGCGGTTATTGCCCGCCCGAAAATAGAAACCATTATATCCTGAAACCGAACACCTTTTACCGCCATGGAACAGATCATACACGCCGTCAACCTTGCTCAGATTCGTCAGGATATTCCTCAATTCCGGTCCGGGGACATCATTAACGTGTCGGTGCGCGTCGTCGAAGGCGATAAGGAGCGCATCCAGCATTTCGAGGGTATCGTGATTGCGCGCCGCGGTTCGGGCTTGAATGAGACGGTGACCGTCCGCAAGATCTCGAATGGCGTGGGCGTCGAGCGTATCTTCCCTATCCACTCGCCGCGAATCGCGAAGATCGATTTTGTGTCGGCGGGCATGGTTCGCCGCGCTAAGTTGTACCACCTGAGAGGTTTAGGCTCGAAGGATGTACGCCGCAAGACGACGTAACAGTTAAGAATGAAGAGATAAGAATTAAGAGTAGATCGTTCGGGCACTTCTCGTCCACAATTATTCTTAACTCTTCACTCTAAATTCTTAACTGAATTGTTACGTTCTCTTTACATAAAGAACTACGCGCTCATCGACGAGTTTTCGGTGAACTTCGAGCGTGGGCTGAATATCATCACCGGCGAAACAGGAGCGGGTAAGTCCATTATCCTTGGCGCATTTGGTCTGCTGCTTGGCGATCGGGCATCTTCGGATATGGTCAGGGCTGGGGCCGAGAAAACGATTGTGGAGGCAGAGTTCGATTTTGTGAAAGATGGGGAACTCGGTGAGTTTTTGTCAGCAAATGAGATCGACGCGCAGGATGCGTTGGTAATCCGGCGGGAAGTATCGGCAAAGGGAACCAGCCGAGGATTTATTAATGACTCCCCTGCCAGCACACAAGTGTTGAAATCGCTCGGAGAACTTTTAGTCGATCTGCATGGTCAGCATGAGCATCAATCGCTGTTGAGATCCGCGACCCACATCCACATGCTGGATGAGTTCGGCGAGCTGGAACCGGCGGTGAACGAGTTCAGGAATCTTCGCAGTGCATTGACACGACTTCTTGCAGAGCTATCGGAAATGAGATCCCGCAAGATGAGAGCAGATGAAGAGCAGGAACTTCACGCATTTCAGCTAAAAGAAATTGCTGCAATAAACCCCATCGAAGGTGAAGACGAAGCAATTGAAGCACGACTGAAGGTTCTGGAAAATTCTGAGGAACTTCAATCTGCGGCATCCAGCATCCACGAGCTGCTTTATGATGGCGAAGGCTCCGCAATAGAGAAATTAGGGTTGGTTCGGGAGCAGCTAACAAAGCTGACCGAGATCGACGCGACACTCGAAGAGCCGCTTGGCGAGGCGAAATCGGCACTGGCAATAGTAAGCGAGCTTTCGAGATGGCTCAGCGATTATTCGAGGCGGGTTCCATTGGATTCAAAAGAATTAGCCGAACTTCGGGAACGGGCGCAATCTATTCAACGCCTAAAAAAGAAATTTGGCGGAACTCTGGCTGCTGTTTTGGGAAAGAAGAGAGAGCTGGAAGAAAAGCTTTCTTTCGAGGAGGAATTTGAGCAACGAATTTTATCTAAAGAGAGCGAATTAGCCGAGATTCGTCCTCGCTTGTCGAAGTTGGCGGTGAAGTTATCGAAAGCGCGAATCGAACAAGCGAAAAAGCTGGAACCGCAAATTGTAGAGATACTGAAGGAATTGGGAATCGAGCATGCACAGTTCAAAGTGGAAATCGAACAGCAGTCAGCCAGCACTGATGAACCCCTTGCATTGGCAGCAGATGGTAAGACGCTTCTATCGAACGGAAGAGGAATAGATACTGTGGAATTCTTCATCTCCACGAATGCCGGTGAGACGCCGAAGCCGTTGACACGGGTGGCATCGGGCGGCGAAGTATCGAGGATCATGCTGGCCTTGAAAACAGTTCTTGCCAAAGCGGATCGAATGCCACTTCTGATCTTTGATGAGATCGATATTGGCATTTCAGGACGAGTGGCGCAGCGAGTAGGACGAGCTATGAAAGCACTTTCGGAAGACCATCAGACCATCGCCATTTCCCATCTGGCTCAAATTGCGGCCTGTGGCAGTTCCCATTATTTAGCGGAGAAACATTCCTCAAAAGGCGTGACGTCATCGCGGCTACGTCGATTGTCGGATGCTGAACATGTCGAGGAGGTAGCGCGGCTTATTTCAGGAGATGTTTTATCCTCTGGTGCGCTGGAAAATGCTCGATCTCTTATTGCTGAAGCAATACAAAAAGCTCCAAAGGAACAAAAGAAATCGCGTCTTGCAGCAGCGTAATGAAGAACGACTATCAGGATAGGCTCGATGCGCTCTACAAGCTCGAGTTCTTCGGCATGAAGCTCGGATTAGAAAATATCCGAGCATTGCTGGAGCAGCTTGGTCATCCGGAGCGTAAGTTCGATTCGATCCATATAGCCGGCACGAATGGTAAAGGCAGCGTGGCAGCGATGCTGGCTGCTGTGCACCAAGTTGCTGGCAAGCGAACGGGGCTTTACACGTCCCCTCATCTTGTCGATTTTCGGGAACGCATTCGTATCAATGGCGAAATGATCTCACAAGAAGATGTAGTGACATTCCTTGAACAAATCTGGCTGAGTGTTGAGGAACTCAAAGCCACTTTTTTCGAAGTAACGACGGCGATGGCATTCGATCATTTTGCACGTCATAACGTCGATATTGCAATCATCGAAACAGGTCTCGGAGGTAGATTAGACGCTACGAACGTACTTGAAAAACCGCTCGCGACAGTCATCACCTCGATCGGACATGACCATCATGCTCAACTTGGTCCAACGCTGGATGACATTGCTCGCGAAAAAGCTGGGATTTTTAAAAATGGCGTTCCAGCAATTGTGAATTGTCCTCCTGATCTGGAAACTGTATTTAGGCAGAAAGCAGAAGAGGTAGGTGCTCCCCTTACATTCGTTCAGGATGTCCAAGTAGATTTTTCGAACGATGAAAAATGGGAACCACCATTTCCGGGTGAACATCAAATTCAAAATTTGCTTACAGCCCGTGCAACGCTGAGAGCACTTCCCTATCAAATTTCTGACGATATAGTAAGAAACGGCGTTCGGAAGACTTCCGAATTAACCGGGCTTCTCGGGAGGCTCGATGAGATCAAATGGCCCGAATTACGCGAACGAGGAATAAGGCTTTTTCTCGATGTTGGACATAATCCGGAAGCAATCATGGCTGTTCGGCAATTCTTTGAAGAATTAGGTTTTAGGCCTATCGTCATCTTCGGAATTATGGGCGATAAAGATGTAGATCAGGTTCTTAATTTAGTAAAAGATTTTGCAGCAGATCTTATTGCCGTTGCCGCTAATACTCCACGTGCCCTTCCAAGTGAGGAGCTTACCTCCAGAGCCGAATTTATAGGCATTAAGTCCAAAAATGGCGGAAATGTTGTCAAGGGCATCAAAATGGCAATTAATGAGGCTTCTCCAGGAAATGTACTACTGCTTTTCGGCTCTCATTATATTGTTGGGGAGTTTCTGAGAGAACTTTCAGGCCGTGAACCCGGTTTTAGTCATTTAACGAGCGCAAAAGACAAGAAGATTATCGCCTGAACAGGTTGATTCTTTTGTAGTATGGTGCGACTAATGGAGTAGCTGAATTCACTCCTCCGCGCTCCGGTTTGAACCCTCCGGTCCCAAGACCAACGATTTCGTGGTCATCTGTGAAAAGCCTTTTTACATTTCCATTTTTATTCACAGAGACCGGAGCACTTTTGAATTCCAAAGCCTGAAAAAGCTCTTCCGCCGAAATACGTAGTTCCAGAACTATTAACATGTTCAGAACGCGCCCACTGCCGCCGACTTCCTTGTTAAGCCTGTGACAGTATTCGCCGGTATTACAGCGTCAATCCAATCGTTTTTACCCACTTCTTCATAGCCTTTTTGAATTATAAGGCTTACGACAGAACTGGTGTTGCGGAATCCATCCGCATATTCCCTTCAACTTACATATGGCATTACTTAGCGCAGCAGAACTAAAAACAAAAAAGATCGTCGAATTGAACGAGCTTGCAAAAAGCCTCGGCATCGAGGGCTATGCAGATATGCGGAAACAAGAGATCATCTTCCGCATTCTCGAATCCGACGCGTCGAAACTGCAATCGATCCCGGCACCCACCAATGGCAAGGCTGTGGTTGAGGAAGAATCCAGCGCACCTACTTCGGGAACGCTTGAATTGCATCCCGATGGCTACGGATTTCTTCGGTCGCCGGATTACAATTATCTGCCCTCACCGGACGATGTGTATGTTTCTCCGACCCAGGTTCAAAAATTAAAGCTCCGGACCGGCGATACCATTGAAGGGACTGTCCGGCCGCCAAAACCCGGCGAGCGCTTTTTTGCCCTCTCAAAATTAGATAAACTCAATTATCTGCCGATAGAACTGGCGCGAGATCGAGCGCTTTTCGATAATCTTACGCCGCTCTATCCTAACCGCCACTTGT
>Ga0206934_1128_pt1 | contig 19376 bp, 15 predicted proteins | sample Alteio_BWOrgHeat_16_FD_152932 | JGI IMG/M metagenome (GOLD analysis project Ga0206934, IMG submission 152932) | Enriched cells from forest soil in Barre Woods Harvard Forest LTER site, Petersham, Massachusetts, United States -... | ecosystem: Environmental > Terrestrial > Soil > Temperate forest >...
GTTTTCTGCATCTCGTTCTTGATCGGATAGGATGGCAATTACTCCAAACGCACCAATGTTAGTAAGAAAATAGGCCACTAAGTAAAAACTTACAGCCTCTACACCTAGCGCTCCACCGGCAAGAAAAGCAACAAGCAAATAGCCAAGATGAGCAATTGAAGAGTACGCCAAAATTCGTTTAACGTTATTCTGTCGGATCGCCAGAAAATTTCCAATGAACATTGAAGCGATCGCTATGACTGTAAATGAAAGCACGATCACAGGATAATGTTGCCCGTTGATCTGACCAAAGAAACGGACCAAGAGCACAACCATCCCTCCTTTTGAAACAGTTGCAATAAAGGCTGTTACTGGTGCTGGCGCGCCTTCATAAACATCGGGCGTCCACATGTGGAATGGCGCAACGCCTAACTTAAATCCAATCCCTACAATCATCATGGCAAACCCTGCGATCAAAAGTAATGGCAGTCCATTGTTACTGACCGAATCCATGTAAATGCCGATATCTTTAAAATCCATTGAGCCGGTCTGTGCATAGACTAATGCCATACCGAATAAAAGGAAGGCCGATGAAAACGCAGCAATGATAAGGTATTTGATACCAGCTTCATCTGATTTTTCGCGTTTACGCAAATAAGCGACCATGGAGTACAGTGCTATGCTCAGTATCTCTAGTCCTAAAAAAAGCGAAACAAAATGTTTGCTGATCACCAGCATTGCAGAGCCGAGCGTAGCCAACAAAAGCAGAATGTAATATTCTTCCTTACGCTCTTCTCGTTGCTCGAAATATGCATACGAGAGTAGCGATACCGCCAAAGAGCTTAAGACGATTAAGCCGGTAATGAATGTTCCAAAGCCATCGATTACAAAGAGTGGTTCAACAGTAAAACTGTGGTTTGTGGCATAGATTATCAGATAGATGAATACGCCCAGTAAACTTCCGGTAGTGACTCCAAAAATCAATTTGTGGTTTCGCCGGATGGCAATTGAAAGCATCGCGATAAGCGAAGCCGTCACCAGTAAAATACCTGGCAATACATCAAGAATATTTATACTACTTAATTCCATTTATTTTCTCATCTGGATTTACTGTATTGGAAGTGATAATCTGTTCGTTACTGATTTGATTGATGATTAGTTTCTTAACTGTATTCATCACTGGTTGAGGAAATAACCCCAACCATATAATAGATACTACCATTGGCACAAGAATGAATTTCTCACGAAGCGAAAGATCCGGTATCATTTTATCCGGAGCTTTTCCTAAGAAGACCTTTTGCATTATGCGGAGTGAATAGGCTGTTGCAGCAACAATTCCTATCGTGGCAAAAATGGTGAGTACTGGAGCCGATTGCCAAGTACCAATGAGCGTGAGAAATTCCGCAACGAAATTTCCAAGCCCAGGGAGTCCCAATGAAGCTAACACAAACACCAACCCAACGGTGCCCATGAATGGAGCTTTGGCCCAGAAACCACCCATCGAAGTAATATCGCGCGTATGAATTCTTTCATAAAGAGCGCCAGCCAAAATAAACAAGGCGCCTGTACTAATCCCATGCGTGATCATCTGCATAACTACACCTTGCATGGCCAGTTCGTTAAACGCAAAAACGCCAAGAATCACAAAACCCATGTGACTCACACTGGTGTAGGCCACTAAACGTTTCAAATCTGTTTGTGCAAAAGCAAGGATGGCACCATACAAAATTCCAATCACACCAAGGAGCATTGCATAAGGTGCTAACTCGACAGCTGCAGTTGGAAATAATGGGATTACAAATCGAATCAATCCATAAGCACCCGTCTTTAACAGAAGGCCGGCAAGAATTAAGCTACCAGCCGTGGGCGCTTGTGAGTGAGCATCGGGGAGCCAAGTGTGAAACGGTACAACCGGCAACTTCACTATAAACGCCGCGAGGAATCCAAGCATGAGCCATCGAGCAGTGCTTGCATCCATGGTTGTCTTAAGCAACTGGAAATAATCAAATGTGAAAAAACCCGTTTGGCCGCCGTGAATAAAGTACAAGCTAAGGATGGCAAGCAGCATAAGTAATCCGCTGGCTTGGGTAAAAATGAAGAACTTGTAGGCAGCATATCTTCGGTTCTCGTGTCCCCAAATTCCGATAAGGAAATACATTGGAATAAGCATGACTTCCCAGAAGAAATAGAACAAGAACAAATCCATAGTGAGGAACACCCCCGTGATCCCGGCCAGCACCCACAATAAATTAAAATGGAAGAAGCCCACGCGTTCCTGGATTTCTTTCCATGAAATAAGCACTGCGAAAATACCGAGGAAGAATGTGAGCATGAGCATGAGCAGACTCAGTCCATCCAACGCAAGAGAAAAACTGACGCCGAAACTTGGAATCCATGAAACTGAAAATTGTGCCATCCATGGGTTGGGAGAATCGACAACTGGATTATTAAACCAAATGAAAATCGTCAGAAGAAGGTTCGCAAAAAGTGCTGCTAATGAAATCCATCGTGCCAATACAGGGCTTTGATCAGCAGCGATCCACGCTAAAACCCCGGCGACCATTAAGATTACGATGAACAGAAGCAGTATCATTTTAGAGCTTTATTTTTTATCCATTAATCAATCCCAGTGACAACAAGAGAATACCTCCTATTACAATACCCATTATGTACCAGCGGAGTATTCCGCTTTGTGTAAAAGAAAAAATGCGATTAAACAGATTGGCGAGCGCAACCAGTCCCTCGTAAAACTTATCAATGATATCATTCTTATTGATCGAGGCAAGAAATACAAAGGGCCTTACAAAAAGGAAATTGTATAGTCCGTCGAAGCCCCAGCCACTGAACCAAAACTTATGAAGATCGGCAGCTGACGATTTCAACTCATCCGACAATTCAGGTTTGATCACATAAAACATTTGAGCCACGTAAACTCCTGAAATAGCTACACCTGCCGCAATCAATTGAATCATCCACTCAATGCTTTCAAAATCCTCCTGAACCTTAACGGCCGGCAACACCGGAGATAAAAAATCAGAAAAAATGGTAAGGTGCCCGAACGAATGTGGTAATTCAATAAAACCTGCTAAGGTTGAGAGGCCGGCCAGTACAAGTAACGGAATGTTCATCCCCCTTCCGGGAACATGGCTCACATGAGTTTTCTCTTTTCCGAAGAAAGTCAAAAACAACATCCTGAAAGTATAAATGGATGTAACAAATGCTCCGAGCAATGCCATCAGGAAAAACCAGATGTTTCCATTTTCCCCGGCGAGAGTCAACCACAAGATTTGGTCTTTGCTATAAAATCCAGCCGTCACAATTGGCAGCGCTGCAAGTGATGAGGCACCAATTAAAAATGTCCAGTAAATCACAGGAAGTTTTTTCTTTAATCCACCCATCTTAAACATATCGTGCTCATGATGCAGAGCCATAATCACGGCACCTGCCGCAAGGAAGAGAAGGGCTTTGAAAAACGCATGGATCATAAAGTGAAAAATCGCGGCAGACCATGCTCCTACTCCTAACGCCAGGAACATATAACCAATCTGGCTGATAGTTGAATACGCCAGCACACGCTTCAAGTCAAATTGCGTAAGCGCGGCAAAGCCAGCAATCACCAATGTGGCTGCTCCTATAATACCCACAACTAGCATCGCGATGGGCGCCAGTTCAAAAATTACGTGTGTACGTGCTATGAGGTAAACTCCGGCAGTTACCATCGTTGCCGCATGAATCAATGCACTGACGGGAGATGGGCCAGCCATCGCATCGGGCAGCCAGGTTTGCAATGGCAACTGAGCCGACTTACCAACGGCACCTCCAAGCAACAACAAAGCTATGATCAATGCGGTGTTAGATCCAGTTACCCACAGTTGTGGAGCTTGTGTCGCGATCTCCTGAATATTAAGTGTATGGAAATTCTGAAAAAGCATGAAGAGCCCAATTGCCATTGCAGTATCGCCGACACGTGTAACAATGAAAGCTTTCCGCGCAGCATAGCCGTTCTTCTCTTCTGTGTACCAAAAGCCTATCAATAAATAACTGCATAACCCTACTCCTTCCCAGCCAAAGTATAACAGTACCAAATTGTCGGCCAAAACAAGAATAAGCATAGAGCAAACAAACAAATTCAGGTAAGCAAAAAATCGCGCATAGCCGTCATCATCGGTCATAAACTCGGCCGAATAAATATGAATAAGAAAACCTACAAAAGTGATAACGAAAATAAATATGAGAGAAAGCGGATCAAGATGAAAAGCAAATGCCGGTGACAAGCCGGCGATATCGATCCATTGCCATGCTGTGAAATGAAACGAGGCTGACGAGGTTGAAATGAAATTATATCCAATTAACAAGGTAACGAGAGCCGAGAGCCCAACACTTCCCGCGCCAATTACCGGAACCATTTTCTTTGATAACCTCGATCCAGTCGTTATCAAAATAAACGCACCAGCAAAAGGTAAAAATGGTATGAGCCAAAGCAATTCCTTCATATCGGTTGTTCGTTATTTAGTTGTTGATTATCCGTGCTTATTATCTACGGCTAACCACCAACGTCAACTAGTTTCATCCTCTCATTTTATTTGCGGCATCGCCATCCAATGTTTTTAATTGATGATATATCTGCAGAATGAGTGCTAACCCCACAGACACTTCAGATGCAGCCATTGTTAATATAAAAATGAACATCACTTGCCCATCAGGTTCTGCCCATTTTGATCCGGCTACAATGAAAGCAAGACCTGCAGCATTCAGCATAATCTCAACTGATACTAACATGAAAATAATATTGCGCCGGATGAGCACACCGACTAAGCCCAGCACAAATAAAATACCGGCCAATAACAATCCGCTAACAGTTTGTACTTCGTTCATTCTTCTACGTCTTCTAAGAACCGATGAATTACTTTTTTCTTCTGTCTTCCTAAGTGATATGCACCAACAATTCCGGCCATCAACAGCATGCCACTGAGTTCTACTCCAAGTATGTATTCTCCATACAGTGATTTTCCAACGGCCTTTGCATCCACCATTTGCGCAATGCTTCCAGTGGTCTCCATCGAGGAGATTATATAAATCAATTCACCTAATAATATAATGGAAAGAATTGCCGGCCCTATCCACACCTGAGGAGTTAGCCATCTCTTTTCCTCATCAACAGCTTCAGCTTTCAGGTTTAGCATCATAATAACAAAGATGATAAGCACGACAATAGCCCCTGCGTAAATAATAATCTCAAGGGCTGCGGCGAAAGGTGCACCTAGAATAAAAAAGACAGTAGCCAGTGCGAGAAACGAAACAACGAGGTACAACAGGGCATGAATAATATTAAACCGCGTGATAACCATCACGGTTGATAACACTGCAATTGCTCCTGCGATATAAAACGTAATCTGCATATTCTATCCTATAGCCATTATTCGTTATTCATTATTAGTATCGCTAACTCATTTCTATTAACTAATGACTTTTGACAATTCACCATTGACCATGTCAAGGCATTAAGCTCTTCACGTCAACTGGCGGCTCTTCATTTTCTGCTTCTCCTTTATCTTTTCCACCGATGGACATACCAGCTACTTTATAGTAGTTGTATCCCGGATATTTTCCTTGTCCATTAATTAATAAATCTTTCTTTTCATATACCAGATTCTGCCGATCGTATTCACCCATTTCAAAATCAGGAATCAATTGGATTGCATAGGTTGGGCAAGCTTCTTCACAGTAGCCGCAGAAAATACAACGAGAGAAATTGATTCTAAAAAACTCGGGGTACCTTCTTCCATGCTCATCTTCCGTTGCCTGGAGAGAAATACAATCCACCGGACAGGCTGCTGCACACAGATAGCAACCCACGCATCGTTCGCCCATGTCAGGATCGCGCGTCAGCACAATTCTACCACGCCAGCGGGCCGGAAGCTTCACTTTTTCTTCCGGGTACTGAATCGTTTCGCGTTTATGAAACATATGCAAAAACACGAGCCACATACTTTGAACGATGCTGAACATAGTTTCTAAAATTTAAAATTCAACTCTGCACCACTCCGTACCAATACTATTGCAGCAGTCACAATCAAGTTCAATAATGTCAACGGCAGCAAAATCTTCCATCCAAATTCCATTAGCTGATCATATCGGGGCCTAGGCATTGATGCACGCAACAAAATGAACAGCGCTATGAAAGCAAAAGTCTTAATGACAAACCACAATAATGGCGGCAGAAAGTCAGGACCCAGCCATCCACCGAAAAACAAGCACACAACAATGGCTGAGATAAGCGTGATGCCGAGATATTCGCCCACGAAAAACAGCCCAAACTTCATGCCCGAATACTCGGAGTGAAAACCCGCGATAAGCTCACTCTCAGCTTCGGGGATATCAAATGGAAGCCGATGAGTTTCTGCAATGCCTGCAATGAGAAATGTAACGAAACCAATGAACTGTGGCACCACATACCACATGTCTTTTTGTGCCATGACAATATCCTGAAGGCTGAATGAACCTGTTATCAATACTACTCCCATCAATGAAAGCCCCATGAAAACTTCATAGGATATTAATTGGGCAGCCCCGCGCATTGCACCAAGTAAGGCGTATTTATTATTGGATGCCCATCCGCCAAGAATAATACTATACGCACCCATCGATGACATGGCAAGAAAGAAAAGAATTCCAATATTCAAATCAACCACAATCACACCAGGTGCAAATGGCACGATTACAAAACTCATCAACACAGTGATGGCAACAATAGCCGGTGCAATTACAAACACGGGCTTGTCAGCAAACGGTGGAATCCAATCTTCTTTGAAAAAAAGTTTGATCGTATCCGCTAGTACTATAAGTACACCAAATGGGCCAGCCCGATTTGGACCATAGCGGTCTTGCCATAAAGCCAGCAGTCTGCGCTCAAGCCAGATCAAGCCAGGGGCAACAGTAAGTAGCCCTGCAAGAACTCCGCCAATAATCAGCCAGGGATTTATCGGTTCAGTCATTTGCTCTTACATTCTTAAATCTCAATTCTACAATCATGATCTTAGTTCTTCTTTACAATTCCCCATGCCGGTAATTCTGTTGATGGCATTCCATCCAATCCATAAGGCAATGCCGCCACGCCGTTGGGCATAGTTGAATTTATTTTTATCGGCAAGTGAAATGTTTGTTTCTCTATATCAAAGGCAAGCAACTGTCCATCCCCGAGTTTCAAATGCTCGGCATCTTTTGTGCTGATCATCACATACGGCTTAGGAATCCGCTGAGCGACCGATGAAGATCTGGTGCTCAATTCATCCGAGCCAAATATATGATGTGTCCAAACCATCCAAAGGTGATCTTCAATTTGATGAAACACCTCAGGTATCGACATGAAATAGTTTGCTTCATTTTTTTGATCAGCTTCAAGCATTCGCAAGCCCGGGTCGCCACCTCGAAGAGATGCGCCAACTTCTTCCTGATATTTATTTACTGATTGAACTGAATTCCACCCAGGTGACCAGTAAAATGGCGTAAGTGAAGATGGTGGCAGCCCACGATATCCTTCCATTGTATATGACAAAGATGAATCCGGATCTTCGGGTGGTTTAGGCTCGCTTACATTAATACCTGCGTTCATTGCAGTGCGTCCGCTGTAGCGATGAGGCTCGCGGGGAATACGTTGCCCGGCTACTCGAAAATCGGATAACGGAGTAATCGTTTCTACACCTTTAAGTAACTCCTCTTCTTCGGAGATCGCTTTGGTGATATCTTCAAAGTTCTTCCACTTACTCATTCGTTCGTTGCCAGCATTTACACCCATGTTCAAAAGCCAGCGCCAGCTTTCCTGAATCACATCAGTTGCTTCATAGACTTGAAAGAAACGTTGTGCCCGACCTTCATTATTAACCAAAGTTCCGTCTGACTCAGCAAAAGTTCCGGCAGGAATGATGATCTGAGCTTTCTTTACTGTTGCATGATTTGTATGATCAAGTACTATCACCTGCTTGCACATCTTTAGAAACTTATTAACCGTTGCCTCAGCGCCATGGCGATAGAGATCATTCTCCATAATAATAACAGTGTCGGCATGATTATGAAGAATGGCATTGAATGCACCATCCAGCCTGCCGCCACCCATCATCGCGAGTCCTAAAGAGTTACATTCAAGCATTGTGAGTACCAAACCAGTATTTTTATTCTTCTTATTAAGCGCCCACGCTACATTCGCAGCCGCTTTCATCACATTGTCACTTGCGCTTGAAAGTCCGGAGATAATTACTGGCCTTTCTGCGCTTGACAAGGCTTTAGCGATTTGTTCCGCCATCTTCCTTAATTCTGCTGGATAATTTGCAACATCTGGAACAGCAGGATCAATTAAGTGAGCAACAGCAAATCCAAGTCTTGCAAGTTCATCTGGAGATGCGTGATAGGTTTGTGTAGCTACACCATCCAATTTAGTATCATGGATCGTTGCGCTGAACAAAGGTCCATTTTTATCCTGAATAAATTCGCGAGCTGCTGCATCATTCCAGGCCGGTATGTTAGCTTTCGAAACATCACTCATTGGCTGCACTCGCACTGCTTGCCGTACAGCCAAAGCCAACATAGGTGCGCTATTGGTAAGATCCTCACCTAAAATAAATACAGCATCTGATTTTTCTACCTCTTTGAGCGAAGGAGTTCTTACTGGGCCTTCTTTAAGAATTCGAATTGCCAGCTCAGCCATGTCATGTTCATTTTCAGAAACACCATGGTAAAAATTATTCTTGCCAACCAATGCCTTCAAAGCGAAGTTCGACTGAAGTGAAGCGCGAGGTGAACCAATACCAATCACTTTTGCTTCTTGCAGCAACCTTTTAATCTCCTTTAATACACCATCACGGTCAACCACTTGATTATTCAGTATTGGCTGCCGGATTCTGTCAGGGGCATTTACAAATTCATAACCAAATCTACCGCGGTCGCAAATAAAATATCCATTCACTTGTCCGTTGTAGCGATTGCTGATCATCCTCAAAGAGCCGTATCGTTCTCCGGCAATGATGTTACAACCCAGACTGCAATGCTGGCAAATCGATGGGGCCATGGTAAGATCCCACTTGCGTGTATAATGTTGCTTTAATGTTTTGTCAGTGAATACGCCGGTAGGGCAAACCTCAGCAAGATTACCGCTGAATTCACTTTCCAGCACTCCGTCTTCATGTCGCCCGAAATAGACCTTGTTTTTGGAAGCGAACGCATCTAAATCTTTTCCTCCCGCATAGTCTTTATAAAACCGAACGCATTTGTAACATTGAATACACCGGTTCATTTCATGATTGATGAACGGACCAAGATTCTGATTTTTGTACGTGCGTTTCTTGTATCTGAATTCGCGATAAGCATGACCTGCCATTACGGTCATGTCCTGCAGATGACATGAGCCGCCTTCATCACACACAGCACAATCGTGTGGATGGTTTGTCATCAGCCAACCAATCACCTGCTCACGAAACTCCTTAGCTTCAACATCCGTGATAGAAATCCGCTGGTTGTTGGTAACGGGTTCCATACACGACATGATCAGCTTACCTTTTTTGTCATTTTCGTCTTTGTAGACTTTGATAGCACACTGACGACACGCACCAACCGAGCCCAGCGATGGATGCCAGCAGAAGTACGGCAAATCCAAACCAAGCGTGAGACAGACCTCTAACAAGTTGTTGCCGGAGTGCACTTCGTAAGGTTTGTTATCGATATAGAGCGTTGCCATTTAGTTCGTTAATCGTTATTGGTTGTTCGTTACGTAGCCATACTCATCTGTTTTGAATATGAGCATATCTTCTCATGAATGTGTCTTTCAAAATCTTCTCTGAAATATTTCAATGCACTTTGCAACGGCTCCATAGCGCCGGGCGCCAAAGCGCAAAATGTATTTCCGGGACCAAGATATCTTGTATGATCTTCCAGTAACTTAATATCCTCAGGCCTCCCGTCTCCACTATCAATGGATGCAAGAATCTTTTCGATCCACGGCAACCCTTCGCGGCAAGGCGTACAAAATCCACAAGATTCCTGAGCGAAAAAATGTTCAAGGTTTTTCACAAATCCTACCGGACAGGTTTTATCATCAAGTACAACAACTGTCCCGGTGCCCAAACGGCTTCCAGCAGCTGCAACTCCTGCGAAATCCATTTTCACATCAAGGTGTTCTTCAACAAGAAAATCTGTAGAAGCTCCGCCTGGCAGTGCCCCACGAAACTTCAGTCCATCCTGCATTCCACCGGCATGCTCTTCAATCAACTCTCGTAACGTTACACCCATTGGCAATTCCCAGGCACCGGGCTTCTTTACTTTGCCGCTTACTCCGTAAAGTTTTGTTCCGGCATCTTGTGTCAGGCTTAATTTCTTAAACCACTCAGCACCATTATTGACAATGTGCGGAAGACAGCAAAATGTTTCGACGTTGTTAACTATAGTTGGTTTTCCAAACAGGCCGCTGACTTGCGGGAATGGAGGTTTCGCACGTGGTGTGGCTCGCTTTCCTTCGAGGGAATTCAAAAGTGCGGTTTCCTCACCACACATATAGCGACCGACTCCTGTATGCAAATGCATGTGAAGATCAAATCCCGACCCCAGAATATTCTTTCCAAGATAGCCCGCTTCATGTGCTTCATTGATAGCCTGAGTGATTGCTTCTGCAGCCGTTTTGTATGCCCAACGCAAAAACACAAATGATTCATCTGCCTGAATTGCGTAGGCCGCGATAATCATTCCCTCGATAAGTTGATGCGGCGTTGACTCCAATAAAATCCTGTCTTTAAATGTGCCCGGCTCCATTTCATCAGCATTGGCAATAAGGTATTTTGGCTTCGGAGCATTCATCGGAACAAAACTCCATTTCAGTCCAGTGCTAAACCCCGCTCCTCCTCTTCCTTTCAGGTTTGAATCCTTCACCAGCGTTTGAACTTCTTGAGGAGACATCTTCACAATTTTTCGTAACGACTGATAGCCACCCACCTTCTCATACTCTTTCAAGCTGAGGGCTTTTCCGTCTTTACGAATGTGTTGTGTTAAGGGCCTTTCCAAAATAGTTATTGGTTAATCGTTATTAGTTATTCGCAGTCTATTCATATTTAGCCAAAATTTCATCCAACTGCTCTGCTGTTAAATTTCTATACAAGTCCTTGTCAATCATCAATGCCGGCGCGCAATCACAAGTGCCAAGGCAGGGATTAGGAAGTAAAGTGAACCGGCCGTCTGTCGTAGTTTCACCATATTCGATTTTCAATTTTTGACTTAATTGCTCCTTGATCTTTTCATAGCCCATCACCCAGCAGCTGATGCTATCGCAGAGCAAAATAATGTGCCTCCCTACCGGCCGACGGAAAATGAGGTTGTAGAATGTAGCCACTGAGTCCAGTTCTTCGGGAGACATATCCATATAACTGGCCACGTCTTTCAAACTCTCATCCGAAACATAACTTCTATGTTGCTGTACTACCTTTAGTGCCTCAACACATGCCGCTTTTTTGTATGGCACAATGCTGATCGCTTGCTCTATTTCCTTTATTTCTTCTGTCGTAAGCATTTTAAATTCTACTTTTAACTACCTATCAATATCTGCCAACACATAATCCATTGCTCCCAAAATACTCAACATGTCAGCCACCGTGTATCCCTTGCTGATGTAGGGCAGCATTTGCATGTGAGCGAATGATGGTGTCCGTATCCTCATGCGGTAAGGTGAAGTGTTTCCATCACTGATTGCATAGTAACTGTTTGCTCCTTTTGTCGCTTCGGTACAACTCATTGCTTCACCCGGAGGGATCACTGGCCCCCAACTCACACTCAAGAAGTGCGTGATTAGTGTCTCGATGTCTTTCATGGTATTCTTCTTTACTGGCGGTGTAGTGAGTGGATGGTCTGACTTGTAAGGACCCGCCGGCATATTCTTCAAGCACTGGTCGATTATTCGAAGACTTTGTCTCATTTCTTCAATGCGAACCAAAGCCCTGTCATAGCAGTCTCCATTTTTTCCTATTGGAATTTCAAAATCAAAATTTTCGTATCCTGAATAAGGTTGCTTCTTGCGGAAATCCCATTCCATTCCACATGCTCTCAAGTTTGCTCCTGTTGCTCCCCATTCGATAGCTTCTTTCTGTGTGAATATGCCAATACCTTCGGTGCGCGCTTTGAACAATGCATTCTGCATTACCATCTTGTCATACTCTTTCAACTTCTTCGGGAAATAGTCGACGAAGTTCTTTACCAATGCTTCCCATCCATTCGGAAGATCTTGTGCGACACCGCCAATTCGAAACCAATTGGGATGCATACGACCACCACAAACCGCCTCTACAACATCGAATATTCTTTCACGATCTGTAAACATGTAAAACACCGGTGAAAGTTGACCAACATCCTGAGCAAAAGTTCCATACCAAACAAGATGACTTGCAATACGGAAAAACTCGCACATCATTACTCTAATCACCTGAGCACGTTGTGGCACTTCAATGCCTGCCAATTTTTCAACAGCTAATAAATAAGCAAGATTATTGTTTACACCACCGAGATAATCTACGCGATCGGTATAAGGAATGTACGTATGCCACGATTGACGTTCGGCCATCTTTTCAGCGCCACGATGGTGAAACCCAATATCGGGAACAGCGTCTACAATATCCTCACCGTCTAATTGAAGTATGATTCTTAAAACCCCGTGTGTTCCGGGATGTTGAGGGCCAATATTCAAAAACATGAAATCAGAATCTTCGCTGTGTGTTGCCAGCCCCCAATCTTCTGGTTTAAACTTTAATGCTTCCTGTTCACGATCCTGCTTCTCATCAAATAATCGGAAAGGTCCCATTTCAGTAGCACGCGCAGGATGTTCTTTACGAAGCGGGTGTCCTTCCCACGAAAGTGGCATCAACAATCTGCGCAAATGGGGATGACCTTCAAAGCGAATCCCGAACATATCAAACACTTCGCATTCATACCAATTGGCATTCATCCAAAGACTGGTGATGCTTGGGGTAGTAAGTTTATCTTCGCTAAGCGCTACTTTCAGACGCAAAAATGAATTGCGACCAAAAGAAAAGAGATGATATACTACTGTGAAATGACTGGATGGATAATCTGCCTCCTTTTTGCGAGGCCGCTCATCAATGGCACTGAGATCGTATAGAAAAAGATAAGGTTTTGAAATTTCGTTCTTAAGGTGCCGGAGAGTCTCGACTATATTAGCAGACGACACCCACAAGGTAGTTATACCATCGCGGGTTGCTTGCCTGGAGACCGCATCTTCTCCAAACTTCAACTGTATTAGTTCAGGCGGATCGAGATCTTGCATAAGTCCATGGTCAATAATCCATAGTTAATTGTCAAGTACTACTCCAAACCTTCTCCTCACTACTCAATCATGCATACCACAAAAAAATTATATTCAATTAAAAATTCATTCAAAATTCAAATTTCATCGGGCGACTTACATGAAGTCATCTGCATCCGTTTCTCTCTTTTCTCATCTTTCATCGAAATTTTCTCCGGTCTGATTATTCCCTGGTCTCCAATCGTCCAACTCAATGGTCGCTGTTCCTTCCCCACTCTTTTGGCCAATAGAGTAAGTCCTTCCATAAATGCATCAGGTCTCGGCGGGCAGCCGGGAACATAGACGTCAACAGGCAAAAATTTATCTACTCCCTGTACCACACTATATATATCATACATTCCGCCTGAGTTGGCGCAAGAGCCCATCGAAATCACCCAGCGAGGCTCCATCATCTGCTCATGCAGTCTTTTAATGATCGGAGCCATTTTAATAAATACAGTACCGGCAATGATCATAACATCAGCTTCCCGTGGAGTTCCCCGGATTACTTCGGCACCAAAACGTGCTACATCGTATTTGGGAGTCATGCTTGTTGCCATTTCCACAAAGCAGCATGAAAGTCCGAAATGAAAGGGCCACATCGAATTCTTTCGGCCCCAGCCAAGCAAATCCTGAACCGTACTGAAGACGAGACTTTGACGTACCGCTTCCTCCATAGAACCATTCCCCTCGAGCGCATCAACAGGTTCTTGTGCTTTACTTAACCACCATTTCATCAGGATTTTTAGTTAGTTTTTTGTAAGCTCTAAGTATCTTTTTACCATCGGGCCCGAAATCAAGAGCTCCGTTTCGCCACTCGTAAATCAGTACTATTACAAGAAGGCCAATGAACGAGACTGCGCCTATAAAGCCAATCCATCCCAGCTCTTTAAATGCAATAGCCCATGTGAAAATAAAAATGGTCTCTACGTCAAAGATCACGAAGAGCATAGCGATCATATAGAATTGAGAGGAGAAACGAAGGCGTGCTGAACCAGCGCTTACAATACCACCTTCATACGGCTCGTTGGTCGCACGTTCCACATGGCGCCCACCTAAAAAATAGGAAAGCCCAAGGATGGCGCCAATAAGGCTGCATACTATAGCGCCATAAACTAAAAGCGGCCACAAAACTATATTGTCGTCTGAACTTCCCAAAACCGATTTGCCTCCAGCAAATTTTTTTAGTACAACTCAAGAACCCAATAAAAAATGTAACGCCTACTTCTGCAATCGTTCGCAGAAATTTTCTGTTGATGTTTTGAAGGTATGCTTTTTAGTTAGAAAACAAAAAAAAGTCGTAAAAAAAATATCCACTTTTAGAGGAGCGGTTTTTAAAAAGTTTTTTTTGTTCCTCTCAGGTTGGGTTAGAACAACTTTACATCCTGAATAGTCTCACGGGTAACGTTATAAAACTCTTTGTGCATGTTGAAAGGTGCTTCACCATTTTGTTCCTTGATCCGGTAGCTGCCATCCTCCTGCATGGTGTATGAGTTCACATTATCGCGTAAGTTATAGCGCAATACATTCATAGCTTGCTTACGTGATAAATCTTGCTGAAGTAAAAACAATGACTCAACTCTTCGATCAAAGCTCCGCACCATGGCATCAGCACTTCCTATGTACACCTTCGGTTCTCCGTTATTATGAAAATAATAAATCCTCGAATGTTCCAGGAACTCACCAATAACTGAAATGACTTCAATGTTTTCACTCACGCCTTTTCTTCCGGGGCGAAGACAGCACATCCCACGCACAATGAGCTTAATAACTACACCAGCCTGAGAAGCTTCATACAAAACATCAATAAGCTCTTTATCCTGAATGGAATTAAATTTGATAATAACACCTGCTGGCAAGCCACTTCGGGCGTTCTCCGCTTCCCGCCTTACCATACTGCAAAGTTGATTGCGCATATCCTGCGGCGAGGTGATCAAATTGAGATAAGAAGTAGGGTGAGAATGGCCAGTGATGACATTAAAGAATTCCGATACATCATGAGCGTAGGCTTCATTGGTGCTGAGTAGCCCAATATCCGTGTAAAACCGTGAAGTCGTCTCATTATAATTACCGCTCGATAAATGAACATACCTGTAAACTCTGTCAGGTTCGTTGCGAACAATCAATAAAAGCTTGGTGTGGGTCTTTAAGCTGCTAACTCCATAAATCACAAAACAGCCTGCCTTCTGAAGGCGCTGCGCTTCACGCAAGTTATTCTCTTCATCGAAGCGTGCCTTAACTTCAAATAATACTGACACATGCTTTCCGTTTTCTGCTGCCTTAAGCAAGGCTGCACTTACCCGAGATTCTTTAGCAAGTCGGTAAATAGTAATCTTGATAGAGAGAACGTAAGGATCAGCTGCGGCTTTCTCCAAAAGTTCGAGCACCGGCTCCATTGAATTATAAGGGTGTTGAAGCAAAATGTCCCGCTCTTTCAATACTTCAAAGAGATCGCGCGAGCCTTGCTCTGGGAAAGAAATAGGTTTAACCGGTGGCTTTGGCTGAAAGCGTTTGCTCTTAAATTCGGCATGATTGACAATCTGGTTGATCCCAGTAAAGTCCACCATCGCCCCTTTCGGAATGACGAAGATATTCTTGTCATCTAGGTCCCACTGAATCTTTAACAATCGGATCATCCACGGGTCAGGATTTTCTTCCACATCCAGGCGCACCACGCGGCCCGTTCTCCGTGTTTGCAGCTTTCTTTTTAATTCTTCCAGAAAGTTGGTCTCAATGTCTTCGCTCTCCTCAAGGGTAAAATCACCATTGCGATTGATTCGAAAGAGGTTTATGCTTGCAATCTCAATATTCCTGAAGAGGTGGTGAACATTGTAGCGGATAATATCTTCCAGAGATACAAACGAGATGGAATTGTCTTTGTTCAGAATTTCATAAAAACGAGGAATATTGCTCGGCACCTGAATGAACGAGACGCGCAATTGATTCTGATGGTCTTGCGGTGCTTTTGTAACCACACCAAAGAGTAACCGATTGTTTTTTAGAATAGGAAATGTGTGGTAGTTGTCGAACAGCATTGGCGTAAGCATCGGGTAGATGGTACGCTGGAAATAGGAATCAACCCGGGTTTTATCTTCATCGCCTAATTGAGGGTAATCGATAATGCTGAAATTGTTCTTCTCAAACAGCGGCTTTAGTTTTTTAATAAAGTAATCACACTGCTCACTGACAAACTTGTGAATTTCGGCAAGCAGATGCTCACGGAACGGAACTTCGCGCAAGCCACTATAGTCGTACCGTTCTTTACCATAATCAAGATAGTTGTATAGACTTCCTAACCGAATCGTGCAAAACTCATCCAAGTTGGAAGCAGTAATGGACAAGAACTTCATCCGGTCAAAAATACTCCGGTCAATATGCTTGGCTTGATCGAGTACTCTGTAATTGAATTGCAGCCAGCTAAGATCGCGACTAATGTAGTTACTCTCAAAGATTTGCCTTGCGGCTAAATCTGTCTCCTGTTGCGTTGCTACTTCGCTTTCCATAACTCTTACTCCGAATGATTAAATATCCACTTTAGCATACTTGGCATTCTTCTCAATAAACTCGCGGCGAGGTGCAACCTCATCGCCCATAAGCATTGAGAACAAATGATCAGCTTCTGCGGCTGACTCGATATTAACAACTTTCAACGTCCGTTTCACAGGATCCATTGTGGTCGTCCACAATTGCTCAGGATTCATTTCACCCAAACCTTTATATCGTTGCACGCCTACACTGTCTTCTTTTCCGTCTTTCGCCAATTGTTTTATCAATATGTCGCGCTCTTCTTCATTCCAGCAGTAACGCTCTTCTTTGCCTTTCTTTACTAAATACAAAGGCGGCAAAGCGATGTACACATATCCTTGTTCAATCAGGTCACGCATATAACGGAAGAAGAAAGTCAAAATTAGTGTACGAATGTGACTTCCGTCTACATCGGCATCAGTCATAATAATTATTTTATGATACCTTAACTTTGTCAGGTTAAGAGCCTTGCTATCCTCGGCTGTTCCGAACGAAACGCCTAAGGCTGTTATCATATTCTTGATTTCTTCGTTTTCGTAAATCTTGTGTTCCTGGGCTTTCTCTACATTCAGAATCTTTCCTCTCAAAGGAAGTATCGCCTGAAAGTTGCGGTCGCGTCCTTGTTTGGCTGAGCCACCCGCAGAGTCACCTTCCACCAAATACAATTCACAGATGGATGGATCAGAGCTTGAGCAATCGGCAAGCTTTCCAGGAAGCCCGGTTCCTGAAAGGACATTTTTGCGCTGCACCATTTCACGCGCTTTGCGTGCGGCTATACGCGCCTGCGCAGCAAGCACCACTTTACTGATGATCAGCTTTGCCTCTCTCGGATTTTCTTCTAAAAAATTTTGGAGCAACTCGCCTACTGCGGTATCAACAGCGCCCATTGCTTCAGAATTGCCGAGCTTGGTTTTCGTTTGACCTTCAAATTGAGGCTCGGCCACTTTCACAGAAATTACTGCTGTCAACCCTTCTCTAAAATCATCTCCACTGATTTCTACTTTTGCTTTCTCTAATAAGCCCGATTTATCAGCATAGCTTTTCAGCGTACGTGTAAGCGCGCGCCGGAAGCCAGCAACATGGGTACCTCCTTCATGTGTGTTAATATTGTTGACATACGAAACCAGATTTTCGCTGTAAGAGGTATTGTAACCAAGCGCTACCTGCACGGGGATTTCACCCTTTGTGGTTTCAATGAAAATTGGCTCAGGAATAAGCTTTTCGCGTGTGGAATCAAGGTATTCAACAAATTCGCGCAAGCCTGCTGTCGAAAAAAATGTATTGGATTTCGGGTTTCCATTCTCGTCATTTTCGCGCAGGTCTTTCAGGTTCAGGCGAATGCCAGGATTGAGGAATGAAAGTTCGCGAAGGCGAGTGGAAACTGTCTCGTAGTTGTATTCAGTGGTCAGAGTAAAAATCTCGTCGTCGGGCTGAAAGTGAACAGTTGTTCCTCTTCTGTCGCTTTTGCCTATTTCACGAACCGGGTATTGCGGAACACCGCGATGGTATTCTTGTTCGAAGATTTTGCCTTCCCTGTAGACAGTAACTTTGAGCATAGATGAAAGTGCATTCACGCACGACACACCAACTCCATGTAGCCCACCAGAAACCTTGTAGGTATCTTTATCAAACTTTCCTCCTGCATGGAGTACGGTCATAACAACCTCAAGGGCCGACTTCTTTTCCTTTTCATGATAATCGGTGGGAATACCACGCCCGTTATCTTCTACGGTAATAGAATTATCAGCATTGATGGTAACATGCACTTCATCGCAATAGCCTGCCATTGCTTCATCAATGCTATTGTCCACAACTTCCCAAACCAAATGGTGCAACCCTTTTACACCGATGTCTCCAATGTACATTGCAGGTCTTTTGCGAACGGCTTCGAGGCCTTCCAAAACCTGTATATTACTGGCCGAATAACTAGTATCCTTGTTTCCTTTTCCTTCGTTCATTTTGTGTTATTATAACCTTCAAAAATAAGGTTTTTTATCTCCGTTTTCCGCATTTTTAGAGGAGTTTTGAGAACTAAATTTTACACACAAGAAGTTAAGAATTGCCACACGATTTATGAGCATACCAAACAACCCATCAGGGCCAGAAAACCCCTCCTATTTCAGAACAGAGATTGTAGTGCAGCCCGATGACATCGACTTACAAGGCCATGTGAATAATGTTGTTTACGTGCGGTGGGCGCAACAGGTAGCTTCTGCGCATTGGGATGCTATGGCACCCGTAGAATTGCGTTCAGAATACCGATGGGTAGTACTGCGCCACGAGATTGATTATTTACATCCTGCTTTTCTGAATGACCAAATCACGGGATACACGTGGGTGAGTTCGGTTGAGGGCGCAAGATCAGTACGCCATGTAAAACTTTGTGCGGGAGACAAAGAACTGGCAATTGCCAAAACCAATTGGTGTTTACTTGATGCAAAGACAATGAAGCCTAAACGCATCGGGCCAGATATTAAAGCTTGGCTGGAACGTAATTTGTAAACCTCAGGCAGCCTGTTGCTGTTTCTGTAGAAAACAGAATAAG
>Ga0206934_1142_pt1 | contig 19313 bp, 16 predicted proteins | sample Alteio_BWOrgHeat_16_FD_152932 | JGI IMG/M metagenome (GOLD analysis project Ga0206934, IMG submission 152932) | Enriched cells from forest soil in Barre Woods Harvard Forest LTER site, Petersham, Massachusetts, United States -... | ecosystem: Environmental > Terrestrial > Soil > Temperate forest >...
TTCGCCGATGAAACGAGCGAGAGGCGCCAGCTGATTGGTTTCGGCGGATTTGGCTTTGTCTTGCGCCGATACGCGGTCTGCCGTGATAACAACAAAAATCCCGACGACCAATTGTCCCATCAACCTTTTCATGACATGCTCCTTGAAGTAATTGTGAAGGACTGGGAAGCACTCGTGCGTAGAGACCGCTTATTAGATGCTCGCCGGTACCGGCTTGTTGGAGGAATCGCTTCGTCGAGCGGCTTGCGTACGACCCGCCAGGACAAGCGCTATTGCCAGGCAAATTGCAATGAGGCTTGCCATCACGACCGGCACGGCAAAGAAGTATTTCCACGACAAGGCCGCGTCGATGACGAACGCGATGAGGAAGGAAACCACGATTGGACGAACCCGAACGGCATCCGTCTTGGCGAAGGACCCCACTTGCCAAAGCACCGCTGCTTGCACGAGCAGGTAGACACTGATGATGAGGCCGAAGCCGAAATAGAGGTCCCAGTACGTTCCCTTGAATCCTTCGGCTTCGAAGCTGTGGCTCTTCATGGCCTCCAGCACCGACGTCGCTTCTGGGTCGGTGTAGGGAGTCCACGGCATACCAATGGTATGGCCGGCACAGTAGAGCAGCGTAAGGACTGACGCACTGCGCAGAAAGTGGAATGCCTTCATACTACCACCTCGGTGAGGACACTATTTGTAGGAATGTATATCCGTTCATAACGGCCAATTCTCCGCTCGTGTCTTGTTCGGCGACAGGGGCTCCAGCACTTTGAACAGCACGTACAGCATCCGCACGCCGAACGACGGCCTGCCTGTCTCGATCAGCCGTTTGACCGTGTTCAAGATCAGATTCGTGCCCTGCATCATTTGCTTGGCGGTCTTAGTTCCCGGCGCCATTCCGTCAATGATCATCGAATACTCCACACCGCCTTCGACTTCGCGGAGCTCATGGGTGATCGTGCAGGGTGGGTCTTCAAAGCGCGTAAAACGAAAGGTGTGCACGTAACGATGGGGCGGATCGAATTCCAACACATCGCCCACGATGCCGGCGTACTTGCCACTGGCGGACAGCATCCGCATCTTGCCGCCCGGTTTGAGACCATTGGTGTCCAGACGCATGTTGAAGAAGCCCTTTTGCAATTCATCGGTCTTGGTGATCTCGCGCCAGACCGCGGCGATCGGGCCTCTGATGAAGACCTTGAAGACCGCCTTTTCGGTTTCAGGCATATTTTCTCCCTGGTATTGGCTTGGGCCTCGGAACTCTGGCTTCTTCAACCCGGTACTTCACGCGCGTCAACCGGCCGGCCCACAGAGCGCTGTACTGCGTCGTCCAGCGATCGTGGATGATCTGGATCGGCACGCAGTTGAAATAGAGCTTTCGCGTTCGCCCTTCTTTCTCCGAATGAATGAGTGCCGCGTCTTCGAGCACGCGCAGGTGTTTCATCACGTTGATGCGGCTTTCCTCGAAATGACCGGCCACGTGATTGACGTTGCACCCGGGCCGATCCTTGACGATGTCGAGGATTCGTCTCCGGCTCTTGCTCGCCAGAGCCCGAAACACTGCATCCATGGAGTCGGCGTGCATAAGTAACTATATGGTTACATGTTCCGAAGCAGAATGTCAAGCAAATATTGCCAGACATGGAGTCGAAAACCGAGAAAATGGCTTTATGACTGAGGAACGGCTGCAACGGCAGGCTCAAGAACAGCCGAGGCGGCGGCCGTTGGTCTCAGACCGTTGGGGTGGCCGTTTTCCAAAGGCGTGCTCTCGCGCGCGGGAATTACCAGCGTCACGGTGAGTCCTCGGCTGACGCCGTTTTTCATTTCAAACTGATGATCCGGTCCGTAAAGTTGTTGCAGGCGGGCGCGAGTGTTGGTGATGCCAACTCCCGGCCGAAAGTTTACCTGTTGTTCGAAGGAAAGGCCCGGCCCATTGTCTTCCACTTCCATCCGCAGTATGCCGTTCTCGCGGCGGGCGCGAATGTCAATTCGTCCTTTTTCCGCATAGGGCGCGATGCCATGACGAATGGCGTTCTCCACGATCGGCTGGAGAACGAGGTTCGGCACGGCCGCATCCATGGCCTCCGGGTCGATGTGCATCTCCACTTGAAGTCGATCCCCCAGGCGCGCTTTTTCAATTTCCAAATAGGGCTGAATGAACTCCAACTCCTGACGCAGGGGAATTTCCTGCGTGCCGACGTTTTCCAACGTCGTTCGCAAAAGCTCGCCCAATCGGGCGATCATAACGTCCGCCGATTCTGCGTCTTTGTGCAACAACGCCGAGATCGCGTTCAGCGTGTTGAAAAGAAAATGGGGGTGTAACTGCATCTTCAAAACCTGTAACTGAGCTTGAGCGAGTTTCCCCTCCAGTCGCGTGGCCTTGAGCTCGCGATCTCGAAACTGACGATAGTATTGCGTCGACAGAATCAATCCCAAAATCGCCCAGTATATCCAGAAATAAAGAATCATGTACGCGTTCGCTCTCCCCTGAATCCAAAACCAGATGGATCTTTCTTGCGCTCCGGGGGAAACCCAGCGAAAGACAGGGATCGTGAACATGAACACGATAAAACTTAAGAGGAGATTAACACCGAGATGAACGGCCAAACTCCTACCCCAACGCTCCGGATAAAAGGGGAACCGGTGGGCCAGCCAAATGATGGCCGGGGTGAGGGCGGCCCACAAGTACCAGTCGCAAACTCCCAGGGCCAAAGTCGGCCAGAACCGGAAGTTGCCCGTCGTACCATAGGCCGTGCAATACAAATAAGACTGGCCGGTGTTGATCAGCCCCAAGAGGGTCATGAAGGCCAAGTACAGAGCCCACCGGACCCAGCGGTGGTGCAGCAGAGATAACGATTGTGATGCCATGGGAGGTAAGACTTAAGGCTCCATGAGCCCTCGCATCAGTTGTATCCTAGCACGCGAGAGGAGAAATGCCTACGGACCAAAAGCAAGTTCTGATGAGGGCGCGCGGCAGAATTCACCGTTTCAAGATTCCCTTCCTGGGTGGCGTGAAAAGATCGTCCACATGGGGCATGCGCGGAGGGAGATTGGCGTCCTCGGGGGATCGGGGGGATTCCGTCTCTTGCGGGGTGGGCAAGGAACGAATTCGCCGCGGCTGTGGCCGGTTGAGTGACCCGCTCGCCGGTTTCTCCTGGAACCAGGGACGGGCAATCAGGCCGCCCGCCAAGACGGTCGCGGTAATCATTCCCATGATCAGCGAGAGTTTCCAGGTCAGAATCGGGGTGCCGGGATTTTTAGTCATCGTCCCCCACTCCTAGCGACCAACGCCAATCCCCGCTCTTTCTATTCGCCTGAAAGCTTGCTCCATTTGTTACGCGCAAACGATAAACCTCGTAATTTTAGCGGCGTTGGACTTCGGGACAAATTGTCCGGGACGTGACGCGCAAAAGCAGGGATAAAGCGCGCATTTCTTGGGACGAACTGGGAGACAACGTTTCTTACGCCTCAATCGCTTGTTGGTCTTGTTCCGGGATGGGGCTCTCGCGCGCAGGGAGGATTAAGGTGACACAAAGACCGCCTTGGGGAAAATTGACCATTTCAAAGTGTTGATCCGCCCCGTAAAGTTGTTGCAAACGGGCGCGGGTGGTGGCAATCCCCACACCGGGCTTGAAAGCGGCTTTCTGTTTCGCGGAAAGACCCGGACCGTTGTCTCGCACTTGCAGGCGCAGCGTTCCCTTGACCCGGCGAGAAATGATTTCGATCCGACCTGCCTGCGTATGGGGCGCGATGCCGTGGCGAATGGCGTTTTCCACGAGCGGCTGCAAAATCAAATTGGGAACGTGCAAATCAATCGTCTCCGGATCAATATCCCAATCGACAGTTAGGCGCTCGCCCAAGCGGGCTTGCTCGATTTCCAAATAAGGCCGAACAAAATCCAGCTCTTGCCTCAAGGTCACCTCGTGGGCGCCTAAGTTATCCAGCGTGGACCGTAGCAGCTCTCCCAGTCGCGCTACCATGGAATCGGCCAGCTCGACATCTTTGTGCATGAGTGCGGAAACGGCGTTCAGGGTGTTGAACAGAAAGTGCGGATGCAGTTGCATCTTCAGGACGCGCAGCTCCGCCTGGCTAAGCTGATATTCCAGCTCGACGGCTTTTTCTTCACGCTCCCGATATTTGCGATAGTACTCGTAGGAATGACAAACCCCGACAATCGCCCAATAAACCCAGAGATACCAGACGAAGCCGCCGACAAAATGCATGACAAACATACCGGAAAAAGTTTGGGGAAGCAGGGGATCTCCGTGCGTGAATTGCTGAAAAACCGGCACCGTCACGACCAGCACAAACAACGTGCATAAGGTCCCGACGGACAAGTGCAGCGGCACGCTGCTGGGCCAATTCCCCTGATCGAGCGGATAGCGTCTCACCAGGACATAAATCAGGGGCACCAGGGCGGCCCATAGATACCAATCCACCACGCCGATCACGATGGCGTCCACGAGATTGAAAGGCAAGTCCCGCGCGACTCGGCGACTGATATACGATTGACCGGCGTTGAATAATCCGAGGGCGGTCCAAAAGCTGATGAACAGAAGCCAGCGAGCCCAGCGGCGCTGGAGAAGTCGGGCGAAAGGGGTGGTGACACTCAGGCTGCCGCAAGCCGTCAACGAGCCAGATAAGCCGGCGCCATTCATGAAGTTATTTCCCGGGCAGCTTTTGCAATAGGCTGGCCATCTCGACGGCGGCCAGGGCCGCGTCGTAACCTTTATTGCCTTCCTTGCCTCCGGCCCGATCCAAGGCCTGCTCTTCGGTCGCGCAGGTGAGGATACCGAAAATCACCGGCACACCGGTAGTCAGACCCGCTTGGGCCACACCTCGAGCCGCCTCGCGGGCGATAAAATCGTAATGATCCGTGTCGCCGCGGATGACGGCCCCTAAACAAACCACAGCCGCATACTTCCCGCTGCTTGCTAAGCGCTGGGCCACCAGAGGAATCTCAAACGACCCCGGCACCCAGATTAAATCTATGGAATCTTCGGTTACTCTGCTGCTTTTGAACCCATCTTGGGCGCCATCCAGCAGCCGCTTAACTACGTCGTGATTGAATCGAGAGGCTACGATGGCAAATCGGCCATCTGAATTGGACTTGCTTCCTTCGTAGGTTGCCATGAGCGCTAAGCCGCAAGCGGGACATCTTATTACGGACCACTGACTACGCCAGATTCATACTCATCAGGAATTCCGCGTTGGTCTTGGTGCGGGACATGCGATTGATCAGGAGCTCCATCGCCTCGACCGGGTTCATGTCGCTCAGGACCTTGCGGAGAATATAGATACGGCGCAGCTCCTCGGCTTCCAGGAGGAGTTCCTCCTTCCGCGTGCCGCTGCGATTCACGTCGATGGCCGGCCAGATGCGCTTGTCCACGAGCCGACGGTCGAGGTGCAGCTCCATGTTGCCCGTGCCTTTGAACTCTTCGAAGATAACTTCATCCATTCGGCTGCCGGTGTCGATCAAGGCGGTGGCTAAGATGGTCAAGCTGCCGCCTTCCTCAATATTGCGGGCGGCGCCGAAGAATCGCTTCGGTTTGTGCAGAGCGTTGGCGTCGACGCCGCCAGAGAGAATCTTTCCGGAGTGCGGTATTTCCGTGTTATAGGCTCGCGCCAGTCGCGTGATCGAGTCGAGCAGAATAACCACGTCGGTGCCATATTCCACCATGCGCTTGGCTTTTTCGATCACCATTTCACTGACCTGGACATGCCGGCTGGCCGGTTCGTCGAACGTGGAGCTGACGACCTCAGCCTTCGGGCCTTTGACGGTGCGTTCCATTTCCGTCACTTCCTCGGGCCGTTCGTCGATGAGTAGAACGATGACGTAACACTCTGGATGATTGCGAAGGACGCTGTTGGCGATCTTTTGCAGCAGGATCGTCTTGCCCGTGCGGGGCGGTGCCACAATCAGTCCGCGCTGGCCTTTACCGATCGGCGTCACCATGTCCATCACCCGCATGTTGATTTCCTGCGGGTCGGTTTCCAGCCCGAGCCGCTCATCGGGATGAAGCGGAGTCAGATCGTCGAAAACTACCTTTTGCGTGAGGATGTCCGGATCATTGAAATTGATGGCCTCGACCCGGAGCAGGGCAAAATAGCGCTCGTTCTCCTTGGGCGGGCGAATCTGACCGGCGACCACCGAGCCGGTGCGCAAGCCGAAGCGGCGAATCTGGCTGGGAGAAATGTAAATGTCGTCAGGGCAGGGGAGGTAATTGTAATCCGGGCTGCGCAGGAAGCCGAATCCGTCCGGCAACACCTCCAACGTCCCTTCGCCGAACATGAGGCCATTTTGCTTGACCCGTTCCTTCAAGATCTTAAAGATCAGGTCCTGTTTCTTCAGGCCGGTGTAGTCGGTGATCCCCTCCTCCTTGGCGGTCTTGAGGAGCTGGGGCATGGTCATATGCTGGAGCTCGCTAATGTGCGTGCCGCCGCGCTTGATCTCCTCGTAGCGATTGTTAATCTCCTCGTCGTAGCCGACGAAGCTGCTTTCGCCGTGATGCTCGAGTCGCGGCGGCGGCTCCGGCGCTTCGACGGCCAGGGCTTCCGATGCCGAGGTCGTTTCCAGGTCGGCCAGTCCGTCTTCGCCGTCCGCCAAAGGGAGATCGGATTTGCCGCGGGCCCGCGTTCGGGCGCCATTGGGTTCTCGACGACTTTTGGCTTCAGCCATGGTCACACGTCTCCTTCGGGATTCCCCAAGATTCCCCACTGGTCGATGAGTTTCCGAACCTGCGGGGCCAATGCTTCCGGCGAGCCGGTGTTATCCAAGAGCGCCTGGGCCCGCATTTGTTTTTCGTTCAAGGGCCATTGAGCTTTTTCCCGTTCTTCTATTTGTTGGGCCGTCCAGCCGCGTTCCTGGCCAAGCCTTCGCACACGCTCCTCGCGAGGCGTGTCAACAAAAACGATCTTGTCACATCGCTTGGCCCAACCCGCCTCCAGCATAATGGCCGCATCCAACACCACGAATTTCACATGGGAGTCGTCCATCGCTCGAGCGATTTCTTCATCGATTCGCTTCTCAATCCAAGGAAACACCAGAGCCTCCAGCTCTTGGCGCTCTTTGGAATGCGCAAAAACGATGGCTCCCAACCTTCGACGCTCCACCTCCCCTTGATCATTCAAAATCTCATGTCCCCAACGGCGAACGACCTGCTCTTTGATCTCCGGCCGGCGAAGGGCCTCGTGACCAAAGGCGTCTCCCGAAACGATTCGCCCTGCATACTTGGCGAACTCTGCCGCGGCCATGCTCTTGCCGCTGCCCACTCCGCCGATCAGACCGATGACGAGCTTATTCGATCTCAATGCGATAACTCACCATCCATCTCAAGCTGCTTCAAATCTTTTTCACCCCTAAACCGAAAAGATGACTTCGAAACGTCGCCATTTGGTCATCAGTGGCCCTGCCCAAAACCTTGAACCTGTAGTTTTCCGCAGCCAGCGCGGCGGCCGCTTCCGGAGGCACAATAGTTTCACCAGATCGGAATGTGCTGCCTGAAAACTGGGTCATGAGGAATCCCAGTCCTTCATTTTCAGTTTCCTTATCAAGGAATTTGATCCTCACCATGACAGTCTCTCGTTGCCGCGGCGATGCTCGCTTGACCGTATTGTTGGTTCGCTGACGCATAAGTCCTCTACTTTAGCTCGGATGAAGCCGTGACTCTATGGAGTGATTTCTTCCACATCCAACCAGTTCGGCCCGTGAGCCAGATCCACCTTGAGCGGCACTTCCAGCTTCAGGGCCGTGGTCATTTCATGGGCAACAAGCTGGGCCACATCTTGCAGCTCCTCCGGTGGCGCTTCGAAAACCAGCTCATCGTGAATCTGCATGAGCATGCGAGCTTTGAATTTCTGCGCGCGAAGACGACGGAAGATATTGAGCATGGCTACTTTGATGAGGTCGGCGGCCGAGCCTTGGATTTCCATGTTGATCGCTTCACGCTCGGGCGGGTTGCGTTGCTGATAGGTCGAACCGGCGCGGATGCCGCGAATCTCCCGACGACGGCCCAGGATGGTGTTCACATAACCGTTTTGACCGCACTTCTGCAAAATACAAGTTTGATATTCGGCCACCTTGGGATAGCGGGCGAAATAAGCATCGATGAACTGCGCTGCTTCTTCCTTGGGGATGCCCAATCGCTGTGCCAGACCAAAGGCGCTCATGCCGTAAATCACGCCGAAGTTGACGGTCTTGGCCACGCGGCGCATCTCCGAAGTCACATCCGCTTCGGCGACTCCGTATATCTGAGATGCCACGCGCGCGTGAATGTCGCGGTCGTCGGCAAACGCCCGGCGCAACTCGGCGTCGCCGCAAAAATGCGCCAGCATGCGCAGCTCGATCTGCGAGTAGTCGGCCGTCAGCAGCCGCCAGCCGGGCTCCGGCAGAAACGCCTGACGAATCTGCCGGCCTTGCTCGGTTCGGACGGGAATATTCTGCAAGTTCGGATCGCTGGAGCTAAGACGCCCCGTGGCTGCCACCGTCTGATTGAAGGAAGCATGAACCCTTGCCGTCGCCGGGTTTACCAGAGCAGGCAAGGCATCGACATACGTGCCTTTCAGTTTGGCGATCTGCCTGTGCTCGAGAATCTTGGTCGGCAGCGCATGTCCTAAGGCTGCCAGCCGTTCGAGGGATTCTTGACCGGTGCTGGCATCGCCGGTGATGCCGGTCCGCCTCTGCGTGGGCAGCTTCAATTCATCGAATAACACTTCGCGAAGCTGCTTGGGGGAGGCGATGTTAAAGGAGCGGCCGGCCAAGCGGTAGATTTCGCCTTCGATGCGGGAAAGCTGCTCGGCCATCTCCTGGCTGAGCCTGCTCAAAAATGGCACATCCAGCCGGACTCCGTTGAATTCCAACTCGGCCAAGACTTCGATGAGCGGAACCTCGACATCCCGGTAAAGCTCTTCTAATTTCTGTTCTTTCAACTGCGATTCAAGCAAACCACAGAGCCGCCAGGCTAAGTCGGCGTCTTCGCCCGAGTACTCGGCCACCTGGGCCGTGCTCACCTGTTCCATAGAAAGCTGCTGGCTGCCCTTGCCGATTAAGTCCGAGATCGGAATGGTCTGATGATTGAGATATCGCGTGGCCAACTCATCCAAGTTATGACTTCGCTCCCCCGCGTGCAGGAGATAGTCGGCCACCATGGAATCACCAGCAATGCCTCGCAAAGTGATTCCATTTTGTCGAAACACGATCTGATCGTATTTGATGTTTTGGTTGATCTTTGAAATCTTGGGGTCTTCCAAAATCGGTTTGAGTCGAACCAATGTTTTCTCAAGATCAAGCTTCTTATCCTCGGCCGGTCCGCGAACCGGCAGATACCAGCCTTCGCCGAGTTTCCACGCGAAAGCCAGGCCGACAATTTCCGCCCGGCGGGACGCCATGCTGGTCGTTTCCAGATTAACCGCGATGCGTCGCTGACCACTCAGCTCTTGGACAAACTTCTCAAAGGCCTCCGTAGTGTCCACCAAGTGATATTGGTCGGGATGAAGCTTAAATTTCTTGTCGCCCAAAGGCGCGACCTCGCCATCAGGCAAATCGCCAAACAATTCTCGCTGGCGAGCCGGAGCGTCGGTTGCGACGGGTTCGGGTCTTATGTCCTTGAACTCAGTTCGGACCATCGTGGCGAAGCGGTGGAAGCCCCACTCCTGGAACAGTTTGATTAGCAGTGGGACGTTGGGCGGACGAACACGCCAGCCTTCCCAGTCCAGCTCCATCGGCACATCCGTATCGAGCCGAACCAGGGTCTTGCTGAGTTGGACTTTTTCCGCTGAAGCCCGGAGCATCTCTTGACGCTTGACGCCTTGAATTCGGTCAATGCTAGCGAGAATATTGTCGAGCGTGCCGTGCTCCTGGAGCAACTTGGCCCCAGTCTTGAGCCCAATGCCGGGGATGCCCGGAACGTTGTCCACCGAATCTCCCACCATAGCTTGCAGGTCAATGACCTGCTCAGGAGTGACTTCCCAATCCTTCCACAGGGCTTCGCGATCCAGAACTTCTTTTTTTCGCAGGTTGAACATACGGACACGGTCGCTAATGAGCTGGCGGCAATCCTTGTCAGTCGTGCAGATGAAGACATCCAGGTCGCGGCAGGCCGCCGCCTTCGCTACGGTAGCGATGATGTCGTCGGCTTCAAAACCCACCTGGCCTAGTATGGGAACGCGCATGGCATCCAGAAACTGGCGGATCATGGGGATCTGGGGCTGCAAATCATCCGGCATGGGCGCCCGATGAGCCTTGTATTCCGGGTAAATCCGATCCCGGAAGGTTGGCCCGGCCAGATCAAAGGCACACAACAAATAGTCGCTCTTCTTCTCCGTCCGCAGATACAACACATCGCGGGTGAAGCCGAACAGCGCGTTGGTCGGCTGCCCCGCCGGGCTGGTCATTGTCGGAATCGCATGAAAGACCTGAAAGATGAGAGAATGGGCGTCTATCAGGTACATGCAGCCTTGGTCAACGCCGGATGCCATTCCTTCGTCACCCGCGGGAATCACACTAGGGGAGCTCACTTCAGGGGATGCAATCGTCATTCCCGAGCCAACGAACTCAGGGCTGAGAACGCCGCTGTCGATGCCGCGTGATCATTCAGGAAACGCAATCTTGTCTTGAAGTCCTATTTCCTCCGCCGGAAGCAGACCTGCATCTGAGTGATACCGAGGGAACAGGATGTGATCACACGCTCTAGGGGAAGGCAAACTTGGGTTTTCAGCAAGTTTAGGGTTGTCAAACAGGGCTGTCAATAGGATTTTGGTGAGTGGTGAGTGGTGAGTGGTGCGGCAGGTGGTGAGTTTGTTTACGTTTCGCGCCCGCCGACGGTAGGAATGCGTGGGCTGTTAGCGTAAGTTGACCTATCATTCGGCGGGCGCGAAACGGCAAGCTCATGAGGTCCAGATAGCAAAATATCGAATCTCGAACAAGGAATTTCGAATGCGGGATTTCCGGAACTTCGACATTCAAAATTCCTTGTTCGACATTCGAAATTTCTGTCGGTGGGCGAAACCACGCACCCTTGGCGGCAAAATTATTCGTTCAAATACTTTCCTCATCCCTGAAAGAACCCGAACATCTTAACTACCCCGCGGAGTAGGTCCGCGAAACTTTGTCCGCTCGGCTAATTTTATTGACAGGTCCCCTTTATCCTTTACATTAAAGATAACCTGGGTACACGTCCGCGGAGCCCCTTCGCGGACGCATTTCCTTCTTACGCGAGCGCGCGACTCTTAGCATCACGAGGATTTTGCCATGGCAAAACGACGAGCGACCAGCGACCAATCTCCCAAGCAAGCCATCCTGATTTGCTTAGGTATTTGTATTCCACTTATCATCGCTCTGGGTGTGGCGACCTATTTCGGCTTCGCCGGCCAAAAGGAGCGCGACGATAGAGCCTCAAAAGCGGAGCAAGACAAAAGCAAGTTCCAAAAAGAATTCAATACGGCTTTGGGCAAAGCTGCGCTTGTCAAGGCCTACGCCGGGCTTCCGTTGGATAAGGATGAGGAGGCCGCTTTTGTGACCTTCCATGACCAGGGGCTGACCGGTACTGATCAGGCCACGGCCACCATGATCAAAGAATTAGACAAGAGCACAGTTTGGGATCCCGTCAAACGCGCTCCCAAGGAAACCCTCAAGAAACAGATCGAAGATCTGACCACAAGCGTCGGGGCGACGATCAAGAAGCAGGCCGAACTGAACGCCAATCACGACAAAGCCATGGCCCAATTGCGCGCCGACAATGCCACCAACAAAACGGAGGAAGAAAACCTTCGCAAGAAACTGGAAGAGATTGAAAAGAAAAAAGAGGATGATCAGGAAAAAATCCTGGCCAACCTGACCAAGGCGCAGCAGGAAATCAATCGGCTCCGGGACGAAATTGATGATAAAGGGAAAAAAGCCGTGCTGGATCGCGGCGAGCTGCAGGCCGCCATCAACAAGCTGACCGCCGAAAAGAAAACGCAAGATAAGAAGATCGCCAACATGGAGATCAAGATCGCCCCGGTTTACCTGCCCGATTTCGAGCAGCCCAAAGGCAAGATCGACGCCATTGATCCCGAGAGCCGATTCGCTTACCTCAACGTCGGCGCCGCCGAGGGCGTCAAGCCGCTTTTGACCTTCAGCGTTTATAGTCCCAGTCCCGAGGGAAAAGTTGATCTCTACCGCGCCGAAGGCAATCAGGCGGAACGCGATCGCAAGCGTGCCGCTCATGAGCCGGTGCCCAAGGGAACCCTTGAGGTCGTCAGCATCATGGGCCCGCATGCTTCGAAGGCCCGTATCACCGGCGTTCGCGATCCGAATCGGGATCCGCTCGTTCGCGGCGACTATATCTTCAACCCGATTTGGACGCCCAACCAGCACATGCACGTGGCCGTGACCGGCATGATCAACCTCACCGGCGATGGCCGCGACCGCAGCGCGGAATTCATCCAAAGCCTCCAACGCATGGGCGTGATCGTCGATTCCTATCTCGACACCAAGGATTTGCAAATCAAGGGACCGGGCATGTCCGTTAACACCAACTATTTGGTGGAAGGCGAGCATCCCGAGGTCAACAATCTCTTGGCGTTGCAGGGCAGTTCCATCGGCGAACGGTCGACCAAGATCGACGAGTTGATCAACCAGATGAAGAACCAGGCCAAGGATTTGGGCGTCAGCACCATGACGGCCCGGAACTTCATGACCTTGGTCGGCTACCGCATCCCTCGCCAGGTCACGCCCTTCGCGGGCTCCAGCGGCTATGCCACTCTTGGCGGCGAGTCCAAGGACGAGGGGAAAGCCAAGAAAGAAGGCGAAGAGGCCCCCAAGGAAAAACCGAAAGCCAAGCCGAAAGCGCCGGCGAAAGAAATGGAAGACGACAAGGACAAAAATAAAGACGCCGACAAAGATGGCGCCAAAAAAGACGACGCCAAGGATGACAAGGAAGCCCCGAAGGATAAGGACAAATAGGTTGCGGTTATTTAGGCGGTTTCGCTTTGGAACCGTCTGAAGGCGGCTACGACGAACCCAAGTTTTCCGGTTTTTTTCAGAATTTGCTTGATTTGAACCGTGTATGCTCTACAATCCTGATCGTTCCACAATCTTAGTTAAATTGGCCATTTCCCCCTCTAGGCTTTTCATGGGAGCGGAGCGCAGGAGCCTGAACAATCTCTTAGGATTTCCCATTTCTATGCATTTGATTACCGGCCGAACACTTGTGGCGGCAATGGGTTTTTGCGGCTTAGCCTTAACGGTTGCGGGTTGCGGCGGCCCCAAATCCGTAAGTGACGGGGATAAGAAGCATTTTCTTCACGTCGTCGAATTGTCCCAGGAATACCAAACGGCCAACAACAAGAAGGCCAACTCGATCACCGAGCTTAAAGATTGGGCTATCAAAGAGGGGAAGGCAACGGAAGCAGATTTCACATCTCCCCGCGACCAGCAAACCTATGGCCTAACCAATGGGATGATCGGTCTAACACTCTATGAGCAAACGGGAAAAAATGGCAAAGTGTTTCTATATAGCACCGGTGCTTTTCGTGAGGCGACCCCGGATGAGGTATCCAGAATGAAAGGACTCGCGAACATGCGCCGGGGCGGACCTCCGGGAATGAAATAAGAACCATTCGCCTCGGCCCTTGTCGGGCCCAGGTGATTTTGTCTTGATCCGTTACTTCATAAAGAGGAGGGAAGATCCATGAAAAACTGCTGGAGGCGACTCCGATTAGGGTTCACCCTGATCGAGTTGCTGGTGGTGATCGCGATCATCGGGGTGTTGATCGCGCTCTTGCTGCCGGCGGTGCAAAAAGTCCGCGAGGCGGCCAACCGCACCCAATGCGCCAACAATCTCAAACAGATTGGCTTGGCCATGCACAATTTCCATGACACCTATGGAGTCTTTCCGAACCAAGGCGGCCAATCGTGGTCGGGTATCGCTTATGACTCGAGCGGCACTCCGCTTGGCTACAAATACCAGACAGCGGGCTGGCTCTTCCAAATTCTGCCATTTATCGAACAAGATAATCTTTACAAACTGTCCGACTTGATGCCCGTGGGCACGACGCCCTTGACGGGGGCCACCAATTTCGTCTGGATCGTCGATCCAAACGGTGTGGTCGGCGGCGATAACTTCGACGGCCCTCGCGGGTCCTATTACATTAACAACAACACTAGCAACACGGGCCGAGCCCGCCTGACGCCGGTCGCCATTTACCATTGCCCGTCGCGGCGATCACCTCAGGCCTTTCCCAATCCTTCCAACGGTGGATACAACAACCGCTGTGACTATGGGGGGGTTGCCCCTGGCATCGTTCCATTGCATCGGGACAGCGCCGGCCTGATCGACGAGGACACCTACGGCTTGATTTGGGGTTGGTCCTCCACGGGGGGGAATGAGGATGGGCAATTCGGACAAAAACACGGCGTCATCGCTTCGGGGAATGAATGGAAGGGCGCCGTCGTCCGACATACATTCGCCAGCATTAAGGACGGCACCTCCAACGTAATGATGGTGGGCGAGAAGTTCGTGGCCACGGATTTATACATCACCGGAAATGGCTCCGACGACACCGGTCCCTTCGAAGGCACGGACTCCGATATTATGCGCTCGTCGGCCGTATTGCAGTCCAACCGATATGGCAATAAAGCCTTGTCGAATCCGCACAAGGACGTCCCCACCAATGAGCTTCCCGGCGGAGATTCCTGGCCAACGATGATGCAGTTCGGCTCCGCGCATCCGGCCGGAATCAACGCCGTCTTTGCCGACGGCTCGGTGCATAACATCAAGTATGGCATTGATCCCGATACCTTTAATGCATTGGGCAATATCGACGACGGCACGACTATGCACAGCGACCCGGATAACATCCAGTAACGACCAATCCCTGAGCGGAGGGCGTAAGCCCCCTGAGCCGGGATGCTTTAAGAATCTAACGCGGGAATCTCGACTCAGGGGGTTTACACCACCCCGCTCAGAATCGACTTTCTTTCTGAGCGGGAGGCGTAAGCCCCCTGAGCATTTGGAAAATCGATGACATTGTCCGGAAAACAGGAATCCATGCCGGCCCGGGGGCCTTACGCCCCCCGCTCAGAAGCGGGGGGAAATCGCTCCGGATGGGTCGCACTCATTCTGTCGGCGACCGTCATTCTCTTAGTCGTGACCGCCTGGGCCGCAAGTCGTTTTCTTCCTGCTTCTCTCGCACCGAGCGAAGCCCAATCCCATTGGCAAGAAGCCCAGCAGGCGATCGAGGATCGGGAGTTTTCCCAAGCTGCTTCTCATATCGCTCAATGCTTGGAGAGCTGGCCCTATAATGCCGAAGCTCATTTTCTCATGGCCCGCTGCTCTCGCCGGGCCGGCAACTTTGCCGAGTGGAAAGTGCACCTGGCTCTGGCGGAAGCTCTTCGCTGGCCCAAAGACCAAATCACCCTGGAGCGGCAACTGCGCCGCGCTCAGGTCGGCGATACTTGGGAGGTCGAAGACACTCTCTTCGATCTCCTCAACACTCAGCCTCCCGAAGAGGTCATCATCTTGGAAGCCCTGGTCAACGGGTTCATTGAGAATGACCGCCTCCTCGACGTCGTGCCCTTGACGACGACCTGGATCAATCGGTTTCCGAAAGATTGGCTGCCGTTGGTCTACCGGGGGAACGCTCAGTTACGACTCTATGGCAAGCCCGCGGAGGCGGTTCAAGATTTTCAACGCGTTTTGGAGCTCAAGCCCGATCATCCTGAAGCCCACCTGGCGCTGGCTTTGGTCTTGACCAACGATGGCCAATTCAAAGAGGCCGTGCCTCACTTTCAGTTCTACCTGGATCGTCAGCCGCAAGACCCCACCGAGGCGTTGTTTGGGCTAGCCTCCTGCCAATACTCCATCGGGAAAACAGACCAGGCTCGAGAAGCTCTCGATCAATTGTTGGCCCAGGACAAGGACAACGCCGGGGCCATGTTCCTACAGGCGAAGATTGAATTGGCCGAGGGCCGGCTTCCCGAGGCGATCGCTTGGTTAAAAAAGGCGGATGCCCTTTCTCCCCACCAAGCGGATGTGACCAATGCCCTGGTCCATGTATGCGGCCAGTTGGGTCTCAAGGACGAGACGACATTCTACAAGCAGCGGCTGGATGAAATCAAAAAGCGCGATGAAACATTAGACCGCTTGGTTTCCGAAGCCAAGATTCGTCCGGATGACCCCGATATTCGATTCGAGCTTGCCACGACCTGTCTGAAATACGGCCGGGATGAGGAGGCTTCTCATTGGTTCCAGGGCATTTTGCGAAAGAATCCCAATCATCTTCCCACATTAAAAGCCCTGGCCGAGTATTACGAGAAGAAAGGCAATCACAAATTGGCGAGTCACTATCGCCGCAAAGCCGAAAATGCTGGTGGGCAAGGAAGCGCCAAAGCCCCCTCCTCACGACCGGCCGCGTCCAACTGACGGTGGCGCAATCCCCACTTCCCCCGCCAGAAGGAGGAGGGACGAACCGTCCCCCTGTGCGTGTGGCAAAGAGCCCCTGGGCGGAAATCGGGGGGGGTCAGGAGTGGGTTCTAGTGAACAGTAATCAGTGATCAGTAGCCGAATGCCGTGGAGGAATAACGGATCACCGCTTCTATTACTGACCATTGACCACTGGTCACTGATGACTGATGACTGATTTTGGTTCCGGGAGCGCTCGCAACCAGTTTTTGAAGATGCCGCCGGGAAACTCCATGGAGCCCGGATGCGGAAGCGGCTCGCCGGTGTTCTGAAGAATTGCCCAACCACAAGCCGGGGAGACTGGATCGAGCGTCGGCCTGGACGGGAAAAAGTATCGGCGAAGCGATTTTAGCGATTCTTTGGATTTCATGCGCCCCAGAGTGATGGCCGACATGCGCCGCACCCGTGGGTCTTCCCCGGGATCCATCATCCGGGGAATATCATTGAGCCGTTGCTCGAGCTGTTGCACTAATCCTTTCTCCGGCTTCCCTTCTAAGATAAGTCCTAAAGCCCAAATGGAAGCGGCGCGCGTTTCCTTATCACCAAGGATTTCGCCCTGAGGCGATCGGGGGACAAAGGATCGCAGGGCGGACTCCGCGGGCTGATAACGCCTTTGACCTATAAACTGGGCCAGATGTGAGAGCTGCTGGTCCCAGGCATCCTTAATCCCTATGGGCAGGGAATTCACATCTTCCGCCTTCTTCCGAATGCCTTGAATGTGACCTAAAGCGGCTGGCAATGTCTCGGGGGTATCGAGTCGGCGCAAGCCCCAAGCCGCCGCGATAAGTACTTCCGGCCGCTCAAATTCAAGGAGCGTGACCAGGCGTTGGGCCGCGGGCTTATGGTCCAGATACGTCAAAAGAATGACCGCTTGTTCCAGGCCGCGCCAACTTCCGCCGGCCAATATTCTCATCCCTTGCTGGATCACCGCTTCTCGGAATTTAGACTGGCCAGCCAATTGATGAAGCGACTGCCGCGCTTTCAGCCGCACGCTGGGATGCTCGTCGTTCATCTTGTCGGCCAGTAAAGAAAGGCGTTCGATCGTGGCCTCGTGAAAGGCCGTTTCAATGCCTAATAGGCGAACCTTGGCATCCGAACTAGCCAAGGCTAATTCCATGACCGGGAGGACGAGCTTGGCATCCAATTCCAGAAGTCGCTCGAGGGCGACAAAAACCACGGCCGGCTCGGCGTCTCGTCCCAAAGTTTGAAGTAATCGCACAGCCTCATCACCTTGATGATGACGCAGCAGCCAGGCCGCTGCCAGGCGCGGGCTTGCGAACCGCGTGTCGCGAAGCAATTTTCCAGCATCGGACTCCAGGCCGGAGGTCTGGATTTCGCCCAAGGCGCGGGCCGCCTCCAGACGCATCGGCCAGGATGTCTGCTCGGAGTAAAGCAATTCCTCAAGCGGCGAAACCGCTTGCGTCTCTCGAACGGCGGCCAGGCCGCGCACCGACAACAAAAGGTCGGCAGCGTTCGCATCTCTCCGGCGCAGACGCTCCAGCCAAACGGGGACCGCCGGTCGAAATGCCCATCGCGCCAAAGCCTGCTCAATGAAGTCGCGCAGCCGTCGATCGCCTTCCTGAGTCAGTTGAAATAACTGAGGCGCCGCCTGACGCGCATCCAGCTCGATCAATGCATGGGCGATGGCTAGTCGAACTAGGAATTTCGTGGATGACCCTGTGCCGCCCTGAACGGATGATGCCGAGTCATTTTCATCGGCGGGTGAATCGATTCGGGCCAGTGCTTCCAGGAGCGGATCGACCGCTGCCTCTAGGCCTTTGATGCCTTCTCGATGGGCCAAGACGACGGAGAGAGCGGCGCGACATTGATAGTCCGCTTCCGGCCGACTGAGAGCCACCAGCCAAAGCGGCAGCAGGTTTTCTGGATAGACCCTAACAATCTTGGGGATTGGCAATTCCGGATCGTGATACATGCGGGAGTCCAAACCCGCGTCATCGGCGCGGCTTATCGGAGTCATCAGGCCAATGACGGCGATCGAAAGCAGCGAAGTAGCGGGTGACATGAGCATGTCTTCTAATTTCTCTTCAAAGTTCGTCCGATGACTTCGAGCTCCAAGGTTTGGATGCTCCACTTGGGCGGCTGCTCGTCAACGGCTGGATCCGCATCGCTCACCGCGATATCCAGATGCAGGCCTCCTTGTTCATCCAGCACGAGTAAGTCGTGCTGGGTGATTCCAATTTGCAAGGGATCAACCGGGTTATGCTCGGATTTGAGCTGGACCAGGCCGTTCTTGGAGTGGCCACTCACAGTGAACCGACGCGAGGGACTCTCGACCTTCGCCCATAAACGAGCCTTCTCAACCTGGAGAGGAAGCACCGATGGCGGTAATTGAAATCGCAAATGCTGATCAATGGCCGCTTGTCCTTCCAGATTGGGCTGCGTGGCCCCCGCTTCTAGAATGCGACGATACGATATAAAGCCCCGAGGCACGGTCAGTTGCCTCTCGGCAGAGACATGCTCCAACTCCAAAGAAAGCGAAATCAAGGCAGAACCGACCGATCGCAATTGGCTTCCGAAGTCAAACCGCGCGGGGATGGGATCTGCCCAAGAATAGACGGTGGCTTCTTCGGATGATCGCTGAGTTCGGGAATCGGTCAATAGGCGTCGGTAAACGGTTTGACGCTTTTGTTGGTCGTCGGTGAGAACGGTCCCGGTCACGAACTGATCGGGGGCCAGGAGATCATTTTCACCTATCAGAAATGAGCCATCGGGCGATAAGTGCATGGAAAAAGCGCGCCGGCTAGGCGCTAGAATGATGGCATCCGCCAGGGCGTGAAATCGGCCGGGCGATAGTTTGCCCTCCAATCCTTTTTCACTGAAGTGGGCGACGCACGATATGGTCTCGCTCGTCGGCGC
>Ga0206934_1123_pt2 | contig 19199 bp, 19 predicted proteins | sample Alteio_BWOrgHeat_16_FD_152932 | JGI IMG/M metagenome (GOLD analysis project Ga0206934, IMG submission 152932) | Enriched cells from forest soil in Barre Woods Harvard Forest LTER site, Petersham, Massachusetts, United States -... | ecosystem: Environmental > Terrestrial > Soil > Temperate forest >...
CTCGCTTTGACCGGTGTGCGCGTGGCGGCAGTAGCGGATGCGCCCGTCGGCTTTTACTTTCTTAAAGGGGCAGAGCTGTATCAATTTTATGTTTCGTCCGATGGGCGAGGTACCGGCATCGCTGCAGTTCTGATGGCCGATGCAGAAGCACGTCTTTCGAGACAGGGTGTCCATACCGCTTGGCTTGCCTGCGCCATCGGCAACGAACGCGCCGCCAGATTCTACGAAAAGTGCCGATGGTCAAGGATCGGGACGGTGACCGACGACCTAGAAGTACCCGCCGGAACGTTTGCACTCGATGTGTGGCGCTACGAGAAATCACTCCGGTAACACCCATCGCACTGCGCCAACCACTTTTGACAACAATTTTATTCATTCCGGGCCATTCTGACGGCAAATCATCCCGCTGTGCCTGACAGGTTTGCATTGCGCCGGCATCAACTCCCCCGTCGGTGCAATGCCTAACGGTCGGGGCCCCTCCAAAAGGTCCCGCCGTTTCTTCTCGCTCCGTTTTGCGCCCGAAGCACGTTGAGCGGAAGATCGGCTTAATGCGAGAATGAAGCATGCCGAAGATTCTCTTGTTTCGTGTCGCTCACGATTTGAGCGCGAGCCTCATGTCGGAGCTTTCTCGCGCTGGCTACGACGTTGCCGCACCGGAAAGCGCGGACGTAAGGACAGTTCTTCAGCAACAGCCTGATCTGATCCTGCTGCAGACGGATGTGCGCACACTCGACTGCTGTGGCCTTCTGACGCAGCTGAAGGGCAATGAGGCCACGGCGCCAGTGAAGATCATGCTTCTCGCTGACGGTGGGCCCCTGGAGCGCAGCCGTGCTCTCGATCTGGGTGCGGATGATGTCCTGAGTATTCCCTTTGAGCGAGTGGAACTTTTCGCCCGAATCCGGGCGCAGCTGCGTGAGAAGGCACCCGATGATCGCTTGCGCTTGGAGGTGCTCGACGCCAAGAGGAAAGAACTCGAAGCTGAAGCGGCCCTGGCTGCGCTTGTCACGCAAAAAGAGACTGGCAAGAAGCGCTGGATTGTACTTGCTGTGGTGGCTGCTCTAGCGGTCCTCGGATTGAGTGTTGCTGTCCGAAACGCGCAGGTCAGTCGCAAATCGAACGCGAATCTGGTTATGCAGCTTGAGAGTCTGCACTCACAGATACTCACTCAAGATCAGCTTCTGGAGCGCGCACAAAAGAGCCGCGAGGCGCAGAATCAGGAATTAAGTGCTTCGGTGAGCAAGCAATTGGAAGAGTTGCGGGCCGAGAGTGCGGACCTGCGCAGGCAGATATCGACCTCGAGCGGCGCCTCCCTGGCTGATCTTGACAGCCGTTTGAAGCAAACCGCCTCCCGGATCGGAAAACTCGAGACCGACGCGCGTATCGCGGAGGAAATCGTCCTGGATTATTCAAACAGCGTTTGTCTGATCTACGTGATTGTAGGATTTCGCGACAAGAAGAGCGGCGCTCGCCTTATGTTTTCCGGCATTGACGCGAACGGCAATCCGCTGGCCGATAACAAGGGAAATGTCATTCTCACCACGGAGGGCGGCAGCCGGCCCGTTTACCTACATGTATTTGGAAGCGGCTTTCTGATCGATACCGCGGGTCACATCCTCACCAATCACCACGTGCTCCAACCGTGGTGGCACAACGCGCAAGGGGTCCCAGTACCCAGCGACACTTTCGAGCCGACTATCGAGTGGATGTGGGCTTATTTTCCGGGCTACGACACGCCAATGCCGCTGCGCGTACGGAGCTTGAGTGAGGATTTTGACCTTGGGTTAGCCTCAGTCGATCTGCCTCAGAGCCGCCCGCGGCCGGTCGCGATCAATCAGCAAGCCGCAATTTCCGGCAGCCCGGTCGTCTTGATCGGATACCCCACGGGCGTCGAAGGGATTCTTGCACGTATCGACGAACCCACGCTCAAACAGATCGCCCGGGCGGCGGGGAACTCCACGGAAGGTCTTGTGCAAGAGCTTGCGCGCAGAAAGCTGATCCGACCGCTGGTGACGCAGGGCCACCTTGGCGTCGTTGCTCCCGATCAACTGGTCTACGACGCGCAAACAACTCATGGCGGGTCGGGTGGGCCAGTATTCGATGCCAGCGGAAAAGTGATTGGAGTGAACTTCGCCATCCTGTCGGACTTCTCCGGCTCGAACTTCGCCGTGCCGATCTTGCGTGCTGCTGGCATGTTGGAAGCGTCCAAGCGGCACGTTGATGCCGATCTCGGGCAACCGCGATCGGCCCGATAGCTAACCTACGGAGCAAGTGTTGCAAGGGACTGGGTGTCTGTTTACCCTGTCTTGCGATAACGGTGCGGGGTTTGAGGGGAGCAAAAAATGGTCACAAAGAAGAAATCAACCGGTGTCAAAGGGGTCAAGAGTCGCGCCACCGCGGCGACTCGGGCGAGTCCCAAGAGCGTGCAATCGGCTACATATAAAGAGCCAGGCTTGATGAAACGCCTTGCCATGGGCGCTGTGGTGTGCGCGGAAGGATACGTGTTCGAGCTGGAGCGGCGCGGCTATTTGCAGGCCGGCGCCTTCGTACCGACCGTTCTGCTGGAGCATCCCGAGGTCGTGGAGCAGCTCCACAGGGATTTCGTGCATGCAGGCTCCGATGTCACACAGGCTCTGACCTACTACGTGCATCGAGAAAAGTTGCGAGTGATCGGCCGTGAGAAGGATCTCGAGGCGATGAATCAGGCAGCTCTCAAGATCGCAAAGAAAGTCGCGCGTAAGACTCAAACACTGTTTGCCGGCGACATCTGCAACACCAACATTTACGATCCCAACGACAGCAAGTCGCTCAAGCAAGTGGCGCGGATCTTGGAGGAGCAGGTCGGCTGGGCGGCGGACGCCGGCGTCGACTACATCGTGGCCGAGACCTTCTCGTGGGGACAGGAGGCCCTGATGGCGCTCGATGCCATCAAGAAACACTCCAAGGTGCCGGCGGTGGTTACCTTCTCCATCCATCGCGAGCTTGTGACACGCGAAGGCTGGACGGCCGTGGAGACCTGTCGGCGCCTCGAGGCTGCCGGCGCGGATGTGGTGGGGCTCAATTGCCATCGCGGCCCAAGGACGATGCTTCCGCTGCTGAAAGAGATCCGCGCGGCGGTCAAATGCCACGTGGCAGGACTTCCCGTTCCTTATCGCACCACGGAGGAACAGCCGTCATTCATGTCACTGACTGATCCATGTTGCGGAGACCGGCGCGCCTTCCCGGTTGGACTGGACCCATTCGTCGTCACCCGCCAGGAGATATTCGACTTTGGGCGCGAAGCCTATGCTTTTGGCATCAAGTACTTGGGTGTCTGTTGTGGCGCGGGTCCTCAGCACATTCGGGCTCTGGCCGAGAGCTTGGGGCGACGTCCGGAGGGCAGCAAGTATTCCGTGGACATGTCGAAGCATGCATTCTTCGGCACCGATCAGAAGATCAAGACTGTTCAAACGGAGTATCGGTCTCGGCTATAGCATGTTCCTAATGAGAGAAAGTCACGTGAACCGTTTGAAAATCGTAGTCTGCTGCTTTCTTCTTGTCGGTAGCATGCAAGCAATCGCGCAACAGCGCCAGAAATGCACGGGTCCACAGCTCGGAACGTGGAAGCTTGACTCCTACGTCACCGAAGACATCGCGTCCGGCCGAAAGAGCACCTTGCTCGGGTCCCACCCCAGCGGATTCTTAAGCTATGGGCCTGACTGTCGGATGTACGCCATTTTAGTGAAGGACGGGAGAGAGCCGCCTGCCACCTTTGTGCCCACCGACGCCGAGCGGCTCGATCTCTATAGCGGCTTCATCGCCTATGCCGGAATTTACCGAATTGAAGGCGATAAGGTCAGTCACCAGGTTGATGCATCGTGGAATCAATCGTGGACCGGGACGACTCAAGTACGGCGGTTTAAAATCGATGGCAATCATTTATACATCACGACGTTGCCGACCAAGAATGCTCTGACCGGCAAGGAGAGCTCGTCCGTGTTGGTCTGGACCAAGGTCGAGTAGACATACACGCGGCATCGCTCGAGTGTTGGTCAGCGCGATCGGCGGATACGGTAGAAATAGACCACGGGCCGTGGTGCGACGCGCGACTAACCCTATGGATTCGAAGACTCGATGAGTCGCGCCGCACTGTCACTCTCGCTCTGCACGAAACGCGCGAACTCAGGCTGCGTCATACTCATGGGCTCCGCCCCATGCTTTGCGATCCAATCGCGCAGGTCCGGCCCGGCGACCGCGCGCGCGATATCCTTCGAAAGCCGGTCAATGACGCCGGCAGGAGTGCCCGCCGGCGCCCATATCCCGTACCAAATCGGGAAGTCGAATCCGGCGACGCCCGCCTCCGCGATCGTCGGCACCACCGGGAGCAAGGTTGAGCGCCGCGCAGTACTTACACCTAGCGCAACGAGTGCGCCGTCGCGAATGTGGGGTAGCGCAAGAGAGATGGGCACCAAATAATAAGTGAAGCGCCCCGCTATCGCGCCGGCGATCGTATCGGCGTTCGAATCGCCCGGTAAAGGAGGCACATGCTGCGCCCTGATACCCGCCGCCCGGTTGAATTTCTCGACTCCAATGTGCGTGCCGGTGCCAATACCGGTGGAACCAAATCTGAGTTCGCCCGGCTTCGCCTTCGCCGCAATGAGCTCGGCGACGGTGGCGACACCCGCCGCCTTGCCTGCGACAAGTACGTATGGCTGCCTCGTGAGTGGAATGATGGGGATGAAGTCCTTCAACGGGTCATAAGGGAGATCCTTCAAAAGCGCCGCACTGTATGCGTGAGCGTTGGTGTTCATCAGCAGTGTGCAACTGTCGGCTGGTGACTTCGCAACCTCCGCGGGGCCTGCGGTAGCTCCCGCCCCAGGGACGTTCTCCACTGTCACTGGCTGGCCCCACAGCTCTGCAAGCTTCGGGGCCAGGGCACGGGCCAACAGATCGGGCCCACCGCCCAGCCCGAACGGCTCAATGATGCGCACCGGCTTGGCAGGACGGTATCGTCCCAAGGAGGCCGAGTTTTCTGCGTGGGTCACCGCACAACCTACAAGAAGCAGCGGAAGGAATTGCGACAATTCTACTGCTCATTCTCATGTTCGTTCATTCGGGGTGTTTTGACTGACCTTGCGCACTTTCTCGGCAGATGCGGCCGATTCTGGGCCCCGTCTAACTCACGGTTATGGCTTTCGCAGCTAGGGGCAGGCACCCTGTCCAAGCCATGCACCTAAGTTTACGCAGAGTCGTTATCACCGTTGCGATCCTGAACATCGGCTATTTCGGCGTCGAGTTCACCGTGGCCCTCGCCATCGGGTCGGTCTCGTTATTCGCGGACAGCATCGACTTCTTAGAAGATGCATCGCTCAATTTTCTCATCGCTATCGCTCTCGGCTGGAGCGCAATCGGCCGCGCGCGTTTAGGAATGGTACTCGCCGGCATTCTCTTGATCCCGGGTGTTGCGACTCTGTGGACAGCGTGGGAGAAAATCATGGCGCCGATGCCACCGGCGCCGCTGCCCCTTACGTTGACAGGAATTGGCGCCCTGGCGATCAATTTATCGTGTGCATTTATGCTCGCGCGGTTCCGCACGCACAGCGGCAGCCTCACACGAGCGGCGTTTCTTTCGGCTCGTAACGATGCTGTCGCAAACATCGCGATCATTGCAGCCGCGGGGGTGACGACGTACACGCTTTCCGCATGGCCTGATTTGATTGTCGGACTCGGCATTGCGGCCATGAACGCCGATGCTGCGAGGGAAGTCTGGAAGGCGGCACGAGAAGAGCATCAAGGCCCCGGCAGCTCTTGATGCTGCCGGGGCCAGTCAGCCGAGGCCCTTATAGCTTGTAGTGCACGCCTAACCGGAAGAAGCGACCGACGATGCCCGCCTGAGAGTATGTCGGATTGTAGTTGACGCCCGCGTAATTAGGCGGATCGAACGGCGGCAACCGATCGAGAGCGTTTTGCACCGCGAAGGATACCTGCCAGTTGCTGGTTATATCGTAACTGCCCGTGAGATCGACGTCGGTAAACGATGCTACGCGGCAGTTCTGCGGTGTAAATCCATCAAAGATCCCAGGTAGGCATGTGCCCGCCGATGGGGGACCGAACAGATCCTCCCCAAACATCTTATAGCCACTGGTGTAGTACGCGATGGCCGATAGTCGCAACGGCCCCTTCATCCAGGTATTGCTGAAGCTGCCGCGCCATTGCGGCGTGCCTGCGCCCGAGGACAGATTATACGGTGACTGGGTACCCACGTACTGGAGATTGGGTTGGCCGGCTTGTTCGAACACGAAGCTCAATATTTTGGTGATCGACAAATCGCTGCTCCAACTGCCGGCATTCCACGGAAGATCAAATTGACCGCGCAGGTCGAAGTCGACGCCATCCGTGAATTCCGATGCTGCATTTATGTACGGCGCCGCAATCGTTACAATACGGGGAGCCGCGCCCGGGAACGCGGGGTCCAAATTATCGAACACGGCAGAATATCCAGCCGGCAGCGTTCCGTTTGCGGCGTATTGACCGAGCGCTGCGTTCTGATTCGGTGACGTGATCAGATTATTCTTCTTAATGTAGTAATAGTCCACCGACGCGCTAAGGGCCTTGATGGGCGCGAAGACGATACCGGCGGTGTAGCTGTCCGAGGTTTCCGGCTTGATAGCTGGGTTCGCGGTCGTGAGTTCGCCGAGATTATAGGACTTGATATAGCCATCTGCCCCGTGGGCCGTGCACAGCGTCGAAGGACACGCACCGTAGGTCACGAATCCTTCCACTTCGCTCGATCCGTTCTCAGCAAAGCTCGGTGCGCGAAAGCCTCTGGAGTAAGTGGCGCGCGCCAACAGCTGGTCGAACGGCTTGAATTTCACGCCAAATTTCGGATTGAACGTGTTGCCGAAGTCAGAATAATGATCGAATCGCCCCGATGCATTGACCTCCAAGGACTTGAGGATCGGTGCGTCAAATTCGATATCGGTACTGGTGACGGTGCGATTGCCGATCGCCTGGGAGAACCCTAGGCCCTGGACTGCCGGCTGAGTGGCATTCTGAAAATTGGCATCGTATTCGGCTTCGTAACGCCACTCTGCCCCCAAAGCCATTCCCAGCGGTCCGCCAGGCAGATCAAATAGCGCCCGATTTGCGCGCAACACCACGGTGTCCATGTCCGAAGTATCTTGATTAACCAGGCGCGGAGCCAGAGCACTCAGAGTGGCAGCGCTGTTGGCCGAGGGGTTGATGAAGTTGTAGGTGCCATTGGTGACATCCGAGATCAACTGGTTGTAGTTGAGGTAACCGCCCAGTTCAAAGTCCAGCCATGTGTGATTGAAGACCACGTCGACCGAGTAGTTCCATCCGGCGGCCTTGCCGCTGAAATCGGCGACCACACGCGCATTGTGATTGGTGATGAAGGTTTCTTCGGGACCAAGCTGGCCGAACGCATAGTTGATCAGCGCCGCATTTCCTTGCGCTGCGAACGGGTTATTGGGATTCAGGACCTGCCCGATGCCTCCCGGACCGGGAATGGTCGCCGGCAGTGCGATTGTGGTGGTGAGATTCGGTGTAGTGGTTTGGATCTGCGCGGGCGTAGTGCCCGGGAAATTGGATCGATTCTCATAATAGCTGGCGCTCAAATATGCCGTCTGATTGTCGTTGATCTGCGCCGTGATGCGTCCTGTGAATCCAAATCGCGACGTCGGCGGCTGATCCTGCAGATACGAAGTTTGGTTCTGATCGCAGTACACATTGCCTGCGCCGTCGGTTTGTCGAGGTGCGCTAGCCGGACAGGGATTGAGCGGCTGGGAAACTGCGCCAGGGAGCGGCACGCCGGTCAGCACGTTGCCGGGCGTACCGAGAGTGCCCGGAGTGACGGAGCCATAGATTGATCCGTTCGAAAATTGCGGCTGAGGATGAAGATTGAGACCGCCAAACACGGTGTAGTCGTTGTTGTTGAAGGGAAACGGCCGTTGATTCACTCCGATCGCGTTGTCCGACTGATACTCGGCACTGAAGTAGGCGTTGAAGTGATCCGTAGCTAAATCGCCGGTACCGGCGGTGAAGTCGAAGTGTTTCTCGAACCCCCCGCCGTGTTGCGAATTACCGACTTGCGCGCTGGCATTGAATCCCTGATACGACTTTTTCAGAATGATGTTAACGACACCGCCGATGGCATCGGCACCGTACACCGACGAAGCACCATCCTGCAGTACTTCGATGCGCTCGATGGTGCCGATCTGAACGGAATTGAGATCGACGAAGCTGCGCACGCCGTCATCCGGCAGTGCATAGTCCGCTGCACGCAAGCCATCGATCAACACCAGAGTCGAATTGACGGTCAGACCGCGCAACGCGACCCCTGAGGCACCCGCGGCGAATGCGCCTGGAAACGCCGTCGGTAGTGTGCCGCTGTTGTCCGCAGACAGTGTGCGGACCACATCCGCCACGGTGGTAAGGCCGCTCGCGGTAATATCCGCTGCGGTGATGACGGTGACCTTAGACGACGTTTCAGCGTCTGTGCGAGGTATATATGAGCCCGTCACCACGATCTCTTCAATTTCCGTCGCATTGCTTGCCGTCGTCACCTGCGCGTTTACGTTCGACGCGAATGCGACTGCAATCGCCAACCCTGCAGTTTGGCTCATACTTAAAAAGTTGCTGGACATCTCACAAAGCTCCTTGGTAATCCCACGATTCATCCCGTATTCGTTTTCACGCGATCAACAAGCGGTGCCCAGGATGGCCATCCGCAGAAAACGACTCGAGACTCACGACTGAACTGCCGCACGCTACCAAAGCAGCGACGCGGACCGAAGTCTTAGAATGTCAATAAGCAATTGCAAAAGATGCAGTAACCTGGCGAGAAGTCGGAGTTACGTACACGCGCGTGTAGGTATGCAACACGATGTGCACAACTGCATCGCGATGGATTCGCTGGTCGGCGTAGTGAAGTCGATGACCGCCGGTTTCGATGGTCGATCACGTGTGGTCGGATCGACAATTGCTCTATATTCCGGAGTGGATCCTCAGCTTTAGTCCGCTGGGTTCCGATTGAAGTGCTCGATTAGAAACTCAATGAAACACCGACTCCTTGCCGGCAGATGGTGCTTATTTTGATACAGCGCATTGATAGGCAAGCTTCCCGCATCCCAGCCTTCTAGTATGCGCACTAAGGCTCCATCCAGCAGGTCGCCCGATACCAGATACATTGGCTGGAGTGTCACACCGAGACCTAGGCGGGCAGCCTGCCTCAGCAATTCGGTATTGTTAGTTCTCAACGTGCCGCGAACTGGAATTTCTACCGACTCCCGATCGCGCTGGAACGTCCAGGCGTCCCTCATTGTCCCACAATCATCCATGGCATTGAGGCACACGTGCTGACGTAGATCTTCGGGGCAAGCAGGGATGCCATGACTCTCGAGGTACCGGGGCGCTGCGCATGCGAGCATCCGAACCTTGCCTAACGAGCGAGCCACCAATGAAGAAGGTGAAAGTGCACCGACGCGAAGGGCAACGTCGCACCCCTCAAAGAAGTCAGTGCGTCGATCGCACAAGACGACGTCCAAAGAGACTTTAGAAAAACGTCGAGAAAACTCGACTAACGCAGGAGCCAACACAGCGGAGCCAAACGACACAGGCGCGTTAATTCGTAGCGTCCCGCTCTGCGTGGTTGCGTCATTTGACGCTTGCGCCTCTGCCTCCGCTAGCTCAGCGAGAATCGAATTGCATCGCTCGTAGAACGTGCGCCCAGCCTCAGTTACTGCGACACGCTGCGTCGTTCGATGTAGTAAGCGCACATTCAGCCGCCGCTCGAGCGCTTGCACGAGCCGACTTACCATGGCGTTCGAACGCCTCAAGCGCCGTGCGGCACGAGCAAAGCTGCCGTATTCAACGACCGTAGTAAACGCTCTGAGAGATTCCAGTTGGCTCACAATGAAAGACGGCTATGTCGATGTTCGACGATTGTCTCGTCAGAGTTCAAAAAAGACATCCCGCAAAACTAATGTCTTCGGAGTAGACCGCGTCTGCACACGTTCTATTCCAAATCCGGGACTACTACTGAGAGCCGCGACCACCGTGTAAGCCATCTATGAATCAGGCCCTAGTTTAACTTTCAGTCCGCTGCACGCGGAATTGAGGATCGATTTTGCGCCGTACTCGACCGAAATCCCTCATCGTTGAGAAGTTTTTTTTTACTCCCCTGGAATAAATCGCCTGATGGCCAAGTCTCTCCAATTGTGTGATTCGGAATCTTTCGCAATCCCACGTGCCAGTGCGTATCCCTGCGGCAAGGCGCAATCCCGTTCCAATGCCTTGCAGCGACTTCGGGCCCGCGGGCCCCGTTTTTTTGTCCCGCTCACGGTTATGCCGGCATTATTCGCAATTGACATGCAGGTGATGACCTGCATATCATCGCACAATCATTGTGATGAACTGTAGTCGGGCGTGCTATCGATCATAGTTGGCGGAGTATTGGGCAGTGACCGATGCTGACAACGTGTTTAAGGCCCTCGCCGATCCCAGTCGGCGCAAGCTCCTCGATGTGCTCAATGCAAACGACGCGCAGTCCCTCACTGAGCTCTGCGAGCATCTGGACATGGCGCGTCAATCGGTAACGCAGCATTTAGGTGTTTTGGAGTCGGCGGGCCTCGTTTCGATCCACTGGCGAGGACGGGAGAAATTGCACCTTCTCAACGTCGTTCCCTTGCAGATGATCTACGATCGCTGGATCAAGAAATTCGAACGCTCAAGATTGCACGCGCTGCAAGAGTTGAAACGGCGCCTGGAGGCGGGCTGATGGCGAAATCAAGTTTCCAGTACGAGATCTACATCGCCAGCACGCCGGCGAAAGTGTGGAAAGCCCTGCTGGATGGCGAGTTCACGCGTCAGTACTGGGGCCATACGAACATCTCCGATTGGCAGCCCGGATCAACCTGGGAGCATCATCCGATAGACCAGAGTCGCGGCGTCGCAATTCTGGGTCAAGTGCTGGAGGCAGTAGCGCCGCGCCGCCTGGTGATTACGTGGGCGGATGTCCAACATCGAGGCGACCGATCGCGTCATAGCCGCGTAAGCTTTCTGATTGAACCTGTCGCCGACATGGTCCGGCTGACGGTCACTCATGATGAGCTTGAGCCCGGCTCCGACATGCAGCGAAAAGTGTCGGCCGGGTGGCCGCGCGTGTTGTCCAGTCTCAAGTCTTTGCTGGAGACCGGCCGGGCACTCGACACCTGGGCAAGAGCTTAAGATTCCAAGGATGCACACGGAGACTTCGAAGTGGCAAAAGCAACAAAAACAGTATCCGCAGCAGAATGGTTGAAGGCACGAAAAAGGCTGCTCACCAAGGAAAAACGCTTTCTTAAACTACAAGACGCGCTACGGGCCGAGCAACGCGCCTTACCACGGGTCAAAGTAGTGAAGCCTTATTTGTTTCAAGGACCCAAGGGCGAGGTCGGCCTGGCCGGCTTATTCGACGGCCGCACTCAGCTCATCGTCTATCATTTCATGTTCACCGCAAACCAAAATGCAGGCTGTCCCCATTGTTCATTGCGCGCGGACGGATTCAACGGGGTTAATATTCACTTGAAACAGCGCGACGTCACCATGGTCGCCGTTTCAAGAGCCCCGTACGCCAAGCTCGCCGCTTATCAGCAACGAATGGGGTGGACCTTCCCCTGGTATTCATCCGGCGATTCCGATTTTAATTTTGACTACAACGTTTCGTTTTCGCCGGAGGCATTGGCCGCCGGTACAACCGTCTTTAACTTCGCGAAACAGCATCCGGGTAACTCTGAGCGCGAGGGCCACAGTGTGTTCGTCAAAGACGGCAAAGATCGAGTCTTTCACACCTATTCGTGCTACGCCCGCGGCAATGAATCGTTCAATATTCACTATCACTACTTGGACTTGGTGCCGAAAGGCCGTCATGAGGGCGAGCGCGGACCCTTTTGGGTGCGTCGCCACGACGAATATCCTCCGTAGGGTCCCGCCCCCAAAGTTTTTCGCTGACGCGTATCCGGACCGTAACGATCCACGACAAAACACCCTGAAAAACGCCGACTTCGCTATGCTTGCGCGTTGTAACGATCCGGATCCAATTACATTGAGCGTAACGCACTGGGAATCATACTATCAAGGCGGACGGCTCGCGGCATGTCCGACCGGTCAGGATTCGAACTACACACTCGAGTTGCACGACGTTTGGACCGAGTTTTTTGGCAGTCTTGCCGATGCTGCGTGCCTTCTCGACATCGGTACTGGCAATGGTGCAATCCCGTTGATCGCGCGTCAGACGGCCGACACTCTCGGGCGCACCTACGAAATCCACGGCGCGGATTTGGCACGGATCAACCCAAGCCGAGATGTGGTCGACGGTGCTCGGTTGTTCGCCGGCATTACCTTTCATCCGGGCATCGCCGCCGAAAAACTGCCTTTTGAGTCGGAGAGCTTCAGCGCCGTGAGCGGTCAGTACGCACTTGAGTACACTGATACCCGGCAATCTCTGGCGCAGGTGCTGCGCGTCCTCAAGCCCGGCGCGGCCGCGCAATTCGTCATGCATCATGCGGACTCGCTCATCGTCGAACGCGCGCACGCCTCGCTGCGCCACGCCGACGCCGTGCTGATGGATACCAAGGTGCACCGCAAGTTGCGGCGATTTCTCGACGCCGAGCAGCGCTCTCGTGATGCAGCGCGGCGCGCGTGGGACGATCTGGCGTCGGCCCTGTCGACACTTCGCTCGAGTGGGCGAGCCGACGCCGACAGACTTGTTATCGACGTTACGCTGGATGCCGTTCCGAAGCTGCTCGATTCTCGACGAAGTCTGTCCCGTGCGGCGCTCCACCGGGAGATCGATTCGGTCGAGAATGATCTTCGAAATTCGGTTCGCCGGCTCCATGACTTGATAGGAGCGGCAATCACGAACTCCGCCATGGCTGAGTATGCGCAGCGCGCGCACTCGTTGGGATTCGTCGACGTGACATACAGACCCATGTACCACGCGAGGTTTGCGCTGGTCGGTTGGTGCTTCCGATTACGCAAGCCGCCGTGACCATCGCGCTGCATCGGTGGCGCAGCTTCCACGCGGCCGCAGCTACAAGCGCGCTCGTGATGACGAGCTGGCACCGTAGAAATCACTCATGGCTGCGCTCACCCGGCTTACCAATTCGCGCTCGGCGATGCTCATGTAAGGACTCCAGATGTCAAAGATCAGCACGGCGCGTGGTACGTCGCTGTCGTTCCACGCTTCATGTTCGAAGGTATCGTCAAACACAAACGCTTTGCCCGGATGCCACTCTCGGCGCTCCGCGCCCACTCGAAATCCGCAGCCCGGCGGAATGATTAAGGGCAAATGAACCATGAGCCGCGTATTCGCGACTCCCGTGTGGGGCGGAATTCCGGTCTTAGCATCGAGAATGGAAAATACCGCGCTGGGACTGGAACCCGGTACTTCACATCGCGGCCATGCCTCGAGCGCCTTGACGGTGCGTGGACAACGCGCGAGATGATCCGGATGGGCAACTCCTTCCTGCCACAGATAGTAAACGCCCCAGCGGCGCGATCGATTGAGTTCACGCCACTGGTTGAGCGGCGATCCGGCGGGAATGTCAATGTATGGCTCCAGCGCGGATGATCCCGCTTGGAGCACGTTGATGAGTTCTGCGCGAATGTCGTCCGTGGCGGCTTCTATGGAGTCCAACCAGGGAAACTCGCTGCGCTCATAGAACTCGATCGCCGGCAGACGTGGGAAGTACAGGAAGCTTGGCTGAGGCCGATACACCGGCTGCTTGCGCAGTAAAGTCTGCAAGCATCGATCGAAGCGCTGCAGCGGCTCCCGCGCATAGCGCGCGCGCAAGGCTTGCAACCGAGACTCGAGAAACGTCTCCAATTCGATGTCATTTGCCGCGACAAACTGCATGGCGTGCTGAAAGACCGGCCGCAGCGACGACGGAGGTAAAGAGCCTGCCGGCACGCTCTGCAATACGTACCGGTAGGTCATGGCCGCCACTCGGCGTTGGCCTTGGATTTCTTGCAAGGAGGCTTTTTGCAGCATGGCACGAAAGTTACGCGGCTCGAGCGCGAGCGCCTTATCGATTGCGGCCATCTCCTCATCCGCTCGCTTGAGCTCGCGTAGCGCACCAGCCAAAGTCAGCCAGATGGATGCATGCGAGGAATCCGCGCCCACCGCCTGCGTGAGCAGGTCATAGGCGCCAGCCACATTGCCGTTCAGCAATAATCGCCGCGCACACTCGTGAAGCACCAAAGGATGTCTTGGCGCTTCGGCCTCCGCCTGGCGAACCAGACGATCGGCCTCCTCTGCAAGACCGCTCGCGGCGGCTTGCGCGGCCGTCTCCACCAGCTGGCGGATATGCCGATCGTCGTGCGCGCCGATCAATTCATCACCGCTTCGGCTGGAACGACAGACTGATCGATCTGACGGCGCATTGCTCTCGGCGCAGATCTAACCGGCACCGTCGCCATATAGCTTCTTGCCGCAGCGGGCCACATTGCTTCGTTCGTTGCGCCTCGACAATGGCACCAGCGGCAGCACGCTGAGAATGGTGTCACGATACGATGAGCTCGATTGGACGCACGCTCCAGAGGATAAGGTGAATGCGAAGCTTCCATGACTGGCGACTTGCGCAAAGGCGACGGCGCGAACATTCATCAGAACGGAGCGTTCAATTCGCACAAATCCGCGCTCGGCTAGGGACGCCGCTAGCCGCTTGATCGAGTCCCGCCGAATGTAGTCGCAATTGCCGCTGCGGATCGTCACATAGTTACCGTGCGCTTCAATGTAATCGATCTTTTCCACCTCGAGTGGGTATAAACGATGTTGACGCTCGCCCACCAAGAATTGCAGCCCATCGGGTTGCCTCACGTGCACGCGGAAAGCGTCGCTCGGCTGAAGCTGCGAAAGTGTCGCGCCTGTGCGGGGCGCCTGGCATCTAAGCTGCGCGCGCTCGAGCAAATAACCCAGGCGTGCCGGATCGACGGGCTTGGGAAGATAGTCGAGCGCGCCCGCGGCAAATGCGTCGGCGGCGTAGTCCGGGCCGCCCGTGACGATAACGCTCAAGGGGCCGCCCTGCTCATGCGCCGCACTCAGCAGGTCGAACGCGGACATATCGGGCAGCTTAACGTCTACCAGCATCAAGTCGGGGCACAATTCGTTTGCTGCGCGTAACGCGGCGACCCCGCACTCCGCCTCTCCGACCACATGCACATCCGTGCGTTGTTCACATAAGTCGACGAGGGAAGCACGCTCCCGACGTGCATTGTCAACGATGAGGACTTTCAGTGCCATGCGCAGCCATGAAAACTCATTTGTCAGGCGAGATCCAGAGGGGTGTTGAGTTCGTCCCCGCTATCAGCTAATTCGTCCTCGAAGAGTTCAGTTTATTTTTTTCTGCGCACTCTCAAGACTCGCAACGGACTCGGTCAAGCGCTTAGTCCCCGAACGATGGCCTCTGCTCCCCGCTGCGGTGAGCTTCATCCCATAACCGCCAACTCGGCACCTTGTGCCTGCTAGCGTTAACAGATGAACTTAGTCGATCGCCTTGCACAATGTCGCTCACCCTTCATTGTTAAAGACAAAACCAGCGGCATGCTCAGTCATTTGAACGGCGCGGCCGAATATGCCAACCGCGTTGCACTGTGTCCCATACGTTATGTTCTCAGCGACGAACTGACTCGACTATGTACCGCACTTGCCTATTCGAAAGGCTCGCGGACCGTGGCATGTGCAGACTTGCTGCACGTGCCCGCAGAAACTGTGTGGGTGGAGTGGTGCGAGGCGCCTTGGCGCGCCGAACTCGAGCAATACGGGTTTGGCCTGGACGCAGAGGACTGCGCTCGATCGGGTCGCCGCGGTGCCTTTATCCAATCCTCGGCAGACGGCCGCCGCGGACTGGTGCGCACGTTCTGGAGCGATAAAGACAACGCTTTAGATGTTCTAGCAAGCAGCATGGAGGCGTACTTTGATTTTGATACCCCGGCGGGTGAGGATCCACGCCCTATGGACGATGAACATCGTCCCACGGTTTCCGTGTCGGATGGCAAGAACGGAGATCTGCTGCGTCAATGCCTCCGCTTTCGATACGAACGCACCTGGGATGCCTATTATCGACAAGCGCACTGTTCTCTCACGTCCAAGCAGGCCTTTGCGCGCCACGCGCTCGGTACGATCGCCATCGACATACCAGTTCTATTGGCATTTCTAATGCTTCTGAGTATCCGCTCCGGCGTGTCTCTTCACCCGAAGGACTACGCGCGGCTGAATCGATCTAGAGCAAAGGCCGGAAGGTCGGTGCTCCTTGATCACGTCGAGGTACGCTCCCCGCTACCGGTGCCGCATCACTTCATTGGTGCCAGTAGCGCCAACATGGCTGGCCGCGCGCGCAGGCTGCATCATGTACGCGGCCACCTGGTGCGCCGCGGTAACACAATATTTTGGCGCATTCCGCATCTGCGTGGGAGTTCTCGGGTGGGCTCGATCCGCACGCGGACAGTGACTTGGACGGTCGAGGACCCGAGCTCGTTGAACGAACACGCACGAAATTAGCCAATCCACAAGCACCGCTTGACGAACAAACACGCTAAGCGGGTTCTCGAGTAACGAATTGGTGATCGAAGGCACCCACCCTACGCATTTTGGGGCCCAGCGCCCGGAGACAGCATGATTTACTTCGCAATTCGCATTCTAGCTCTCATCGGCGTGACGATCGGCATTTGCCCGGCTTACGCCGGACAGCCGCCTGATCAGCCGCGCCAGGCTTCTTCACCCACGCCAAGCGCCGTCGCCGCGGCGCCTGTCGTGGCGGCTCCTTCGCCAGACGTGCTGAAACGGGCCAAGCTGGCAGGCTATCGCGTCAAGAAACTTCGTGACGGAACCACCGCGTTCTGCAAGCAGGAGTCGCACGTCGGAACTCGGTTCAGCACGAATAGCTGTATCGATGAAAACCAGTTAGAGGAGTTGCTACTTCGAGCGCAATCGCAGCGTGACTCCATGAATAATCGCGTGGGTACTCAATCTAACACCAAGTAAATCCGAAACGAGACGCGAGCATGTCAAAATCCATTGAGCATACGGAAACTCAAATAGCACAAATCCTCCGCGAAGCGCGTAGCACTTCGATCAACGAGGCCGCCATTAGATATAACGTGAGCGAGGCGGCTATTTGTGCGTGGCACGCAAAGTTTGGCCGATTGGGCCCCGAAGAGATAAAGCGATTGCGCAATCTAAAGTTGGATCACGTCAGGCGTAAACGATCAAAGCCGGTCATGCTCGGCCGAACGTAAGTCTATCCAGGTGGGCACGCACCTTGTCACGGTAACCCTGACTGCTTTCGGCCTTAATACCACCTCGAAGCAACAGCACAAAATCCCCGCGCAACGTTCGGTTCACCTGGCACACGTGGTTGATATTCACGATGCAGGAACGGCTGATACGCAGCATTGGTTGGGAGCACATGGCTTCTGCCGCCTGCTGCAGCGTTGTTCGAGCGTGAAACGCTCTATTTTGGACATGAAGCGTTACGTAGTTTCGATCCGCTTCGAGCATTTCGATTTGCGCAACATCGATCATGTGGCGCTGCCCGTCGGATTCTGCAAGCAGCCGGGGGCGCGCCTCCTTTAGCGTTCGATAGCTCTGTTCCAGCTGCGCAATTAATGCAACTAAACTGGCTTCGCGTTCCGATACGGTCTGCGTCGTGTGGCGTGATCGAATGCGTTTGAGCATCGCGCGAAATCGCTGCTCGTCGAACGGCTTAACGAGGTAATCCACCGCACTGACTTCGAAGGCCTCCCGTGCATAGTGGTCATAGGCTGTCACGAACACAATCAGCGGCAATGCGGGTGGCGTAAGCTGTCGCGCCAGCTCAATGCCGGAAGTGGCACCGAGCTGTACGTCTAAAAACAACAAATGCGGAGCCTTACGGCGAATGGCGGCGAGCGCCGTAGTCGCGTTGGCATATTCACCGACGACTTCAAGATCCGATTCCGCTTCGCAGCATTCTCGCACCGTTTGGCGCGCTACGCGCTCATCGTCGACAATCATGACATCCATTTGGACCCCGAAAGATCGAACGTGCTCGGCCGCGCCGGCAACTCGCTTAGTGTCGGAATGGTGATTTCCGCAGTCCATTCTTCGGGACCGGTGGGTCCTGAGGTGAATGATGCATCCATCCCGAATTGCACATTGAGGCGTTCACGGACGTTTGTCAGGCCGATGCCATCGGGGCCTACTTCGCATTCCCCGCCGAACGTGTTGACCACCCGCAGGATGACTGAGTTGTCGCCGATCAGCACCTCCACTCGCACCAGGACCTTGTCTTCGTGGCCCGCAAGCCCGTGAACGACGGCATTTTCCACGAGCGGCTGCAGTATAAGACTGGGTACCCAGAGGTCCGAATGATTTTCGACCGCCGGCAGCACGATACTAAGGCGCTCGGTGAAGCGCTGCTGTTGAAGTTCCAGATACAGGCGAACAAACGAAAGCTCTTCCGGTAGTGAGGCGAACTCGCGTTGACTCGCGCTGAGAAGACGACGTAAAAGGTCGGCGAGTTGCACCACCATGGCTCTCGCCACTTGCGGTTCTTTGTTGATGTGTCCCCGGATGGTGTGCAGAAGATTGAAAAGTGTGTGCGGTGAGAGCTGCATACGCAGGGCCGCGAGCCGCGCATTGGCCCATCCTTGCTCAAGAGTCGAATTACGGAGTTCCGCATTCCTCAAGCGCTGGAAATAATCGAATCCTGTGACAAGTACGATGCCGAAGCAGTACGTCATGAAGAACATGACGAAGCTGGCTGTCCAGACGGCGCCAACCGCTCTCGGCATGAGTGCTCCCCAAAGTAGGAATTCCGATAGCTCCATTGCATAGTAAGAAAGCGCGGCGAATATTCCACCCAGCCCAATTTGCACTGGTATGCGCGCTACCGGTATCCATCCAATCCGCAACGACGCGGCAAAGCAAACCAGAAGAATTGGGAACAGCAGCAGATGCTGCAGAACACGCTCACTCCAGTTCTGGAATATGACAGCCTTGAAAACTTGGTCCGCGTTGATCTGCATGGTGTATCCATACAAAACATCGGTGAGGGTCACAAACAACCAGAAGCCTGCCGTCAGCGACAATAGAATTGTCAACGATACGCGCGGCGTGGGATTGCTGAGCGTCCAAGGCGATTTATGAGTTATCGATCGAGGCGATAAATGAGGCTTGGATTCGG
>Ga0206934_1144_pt1 | contig 19143 bp, 19 predicted proteins | sample Alteio_BWOrgHeat_16_FD_152932 | JGI IMG/M metagenome (GOLD analysis project Ga0206934, IMG submission 152932) | Enriched cells from forest soil in Barre Woods Harvard Forest LTER site, Petersham, Massachusetts, United States -... | ecosystem: Environmental > Terrestrial > Soil > Temperate forest >...
CCAGTGTGGACAAGCAGGGGCTCTATTATGTAACGCTGATCAACAAAGACACGCAGCACGATATTAATTTCAATCTCAGTTCCAGCAAGGCTAATGCTACTGCCAAAGTATTGAAATTGGTGGCGCCGTCAGTAGTTTCAAAAAACCGAGGTTTCATTTGCAGGATCGACCGTAAATGCCGACGGCACATTTACACCCGGCCCCGGCGAGGCGCACACTTTTACCAACGGCCTGCTGGCCGTGAAAATTCCTGCCGGAAGCGCTGCGGTAGTTGTGATCCGGTAACAAAGCTGTGGCCTGCTTTTAGTAGATTTGCGCTGTGCCACCAGCTAACGATAATTCATGGATAGATAAAGCCTCGGGGCCGTCTAAAAAACCGGGTGCGTCCCGCAAAGCCCCCGCTACCAAAAAGCCTGTCACCCGGAAAAAGAAGCAGGGGAAAAGCTGGCCCATTGGCGTTAAGCTGGCTATTGCCAGTGCTGCGCTTATCCTGCTATCTCCCTTTTACTATGGCTATGTGGTAAGGTTTTTTTCTTCGACCTGGCGCTGGGTAACCAGTATGGGCGAGAACCCGCACTACCGTACTTATAAAAGCTTCAACATCCGCATCCCCGATAAATACGCAGTCCATGGCATCGATGTATCCTACGCACAGGGCACTATCGACTGGCAAAAAGTGAAGGTTATGGAGGATGACAGTGTGCACATTACTTTTGCGTTTATCAAGGCCACCGAGGGTATACTTTCTGTCGACCCATACTTCCAGCGCAACTGGCGCGAGGCTGCCAAGGCGGGCATTGTTTGCGGCGCCTATCACTATTTTAAACCTAATAAAAGCGGGGCCTGGCAGGCTCGGTTGTTTTTGCAAACTGTTAAAGTGGAAAAGGGCGACCTGCCTATGGTTGTCGACGTGGAGGAGCTAAATAAGGTAAGCCCTGATGAAATGCGTAAACAGCTTAAAGAGTTTTTAACGGCAGTCGAAACGAAAACCAAAGTAAAGCCTATCATCTACTCAGGGCTAAGCTTTTACCAGGATTACCTGCAAGGCTATTTTGACGATTACCACCTTTGGGTGGCGGGTTACGATCAGTCGGAGATGAAGCCTGTTGGCGGCAAGCAATGGCTCATCTGGCAGCACTCGGATAAGGCCACTATCACCGGCATCAATCATGTGGTTGATTTTGATGCTTTTTATGGGGATAGTTTGGAGTTTCGGAAGCTGCTGATTAAATAGATCATCCTCTGCCGCAGTTGACTCACCCCTGCCTTTAACATAACGTTATTCAAAAAGCTGTTTGTTTTTAACACCCCCCAGGCCCCCCGATTTCAACAACCACAATCGTCGTCGAAATTGTTACATCATAAGACCAAAGGAGGGTGGTCGAGCATAGCAATGACCGGTGAGTCCACAGCCAACAAGTTCAGCCCAATAGTATTGCAGCGACACCGCATTAAGCCATACTTACATTTTCTTATTAATTAAAAGTGCCGGGGAAAAACGGGTTCAAAATAAAAGCCCCCTCACACTTGCTGTTTGGGGGCTTTCAACCTAAACCTTATCACAATTAAACTGGTAGGATACCAGTTCGCAGGTTATATTACAATTACTATACCAACAAATGCCAATAAGTAAATTTCCGTTTGCCAATCGCCGGATTAACCATAAGCTATATCCCCATTCGGCAAAACAGTGTTCCCTTTTAGTGACATTGTGTTTCGTTTTTTGTACACTTTTAGGGACGAAGCGCCTGCTTTTGCTGTCTTTTACGACGCATCCAGGCATCGGCAAGGAACAAGGCCAGTATACCGTCGACGATGAAGAACACCTTCAATAGCACCGAACCGCTCACGTAATTCTTCACAATAGAAAGATCAAATCCCTTTGGCAGTTTCAGATGTTCTGGCAGCGTGGCCGACACATTGGCATGGCTTACCGGCACCGTGACGAACATGAACACCACCAGTGCCAGTATGGTTAATACAAAGAACGCCGCTATGCCCCTGATGATGCGCGGGTTGATCGTTGCCTTGAGCGGTGTTTGCGCGTAATCCGTCCGGATGGTTTCCATCACCTTATAGGTAAAGCCCATCGAGGGCTCATCCAAATCCATTTTGGACAGCTGAAGCTCAAAGCTCATCAGTTCGTCGTATTGGCTGCGCCAGGCGGTATCGCCGGCAATCAGCTGTTCAACAGCACGGCGTTCCGCTTCGGTACACGTGCCATCAATGTAGCTCCAGAGTCTTTCTTCCATCGTATTCATAACAATTCCTTCACTTCGCTTTTTAAATTCTTTTCCAGCTTTTCCTTAAGGCGCTGGCGTGCCCTGAATAATTTCACCTTTATGGTATTAGGCTCGATGCCCAAAGTTTGTCCTATCTCTTCCAGCGATTGTTCGCCCATATAAAACAGCGAGATGATCGCCGCATCATCCGGCAGCAACTGCTCAATAGCCTGGTTCAGGTAAAAGGACCTCGACTTGGTCTCGGCCATATTATTCTTAAACCCCGACGATTGATTCTCCAGTTGAATATACGTATTTTCATCGTCAATCGAGTCGGTGTCAACCCGTTTCTTTCGCAGAAAGGTCATCGACGTGGTGTAAACAATACTATACAACCAGGTGCTGAACTTCGACTGCCTTTGAAAAGATGCCAGCGAACGATACGCTTTGATAAAGCAATCCTGCGCTATCTCCTCGGCATCCTCCCGGTTTTTGGCAAAACGCATCGCCAGCGTAAACACAAAGCGCTGGTGACGCCTCACCAGGTCGGCATAGGCCGACTGGTCGCCACCCAAAGTTTGGGTTATCAATTCAATATCCGAAAGCTTGCTTTGCATTATATATATGGTGTCTGACTACCTGTTGAAGCTTTAGGTTACAGTATTTGTATAAATATAGTTGTAATAGTTGAAGCAGTTGTATTGGTTGTATTAGTTAAATCCGCCAAAACCAATCCAACTATTATAACCAATACAACTTTTTTCAAATCATCTGTAACCTCCCCAAAAATCACGTCGTCATACTTCCAAATACACCGGGGCACGGTGATATGAAAAGGACAAAAATTATTAACTTAAAAAATTTAATATCATGGATGATGTAAGTACAGCGAATTTAGGGGTGATGTGTGGTATCATAGTTTCACTCGGCTTTTTCGCGATGATCTTTGGGATCGTATACCTGTATAAACGTGAACGAATGGCAATGATTGAACGCGGCATGGACCCACGGAGATATAAACCGCATTCGGCGCCATACCCTACTTTGAAATGGGGATTGCTGCTGATCGGCGCCGGCCTTGGATTGTTCCTGGCATTTTGGATGGACCGCAGCCTGAGAACTACCTTCGATGACGGTAACCCGGCTATCTATTTCTCGATGATTGCGATCTTCGGCGGACTGGGCTTATTTACCTCTTACCGTATAGAAAAGAAGGACGGCGAGAAAACTACCGCTGAGTAAGGTGAAAGGTATGGCTGAATAGTCAGTTGTGAATAGGTAAACTTAAAAGGTAAAGGTTGGGCGACATGCTGTAACCTTTATCCTTTCGCCTTTATCCTTTCACCTCTACAAGAATCCGTGCTCCTTAAATATCTGCAAATGATGCAGCTCGTGGCCGGCGGTCATGTAGATCATTCCCCTAACCGACGTCGGGTTGCCGCTTGCAATTCCCTTCCGCGTCAGCTGTTCATCGCTGAATGAGCGAAACAGGAACAAATTAGATTCCCTTACCGCCTTCAATTCATCAGCAAGGTTAGTTAACGGCCTGTTGTTGAAATCGGCATTCTCCACGTAAACATCCTGATCGAAACCCGGCAGCTCAATATCATTGCGCGAAAATACCAGCGCTCTGTATGCAAAGGTGCGTTCAGTGTCAATCATGTGTCCCACCACTTGTTTAACGGTCCACTTGCCGGGCGCATAGGGCTGCGAGGCGCGCTCATCGCTGATGGTGCTGAAGAATTGATGGGTCGACTCCTTGAGCTGTTCCAATAGCTCCAGCACGTCGGTCGTTTTTACCTGGGCCACATATTTGGCCCCGAACTCGGGGTACTCGCCTGGTTGTGGTCTGTCTATCATTGTTTAATTTCCTTTAATACGATTCGGAAAGTGGTTCCGCGGCCAACCTCGGAGTCTTTGACAAATATTTGCCCGTTATGGTAATTCTCCACCATGCGCCGGGTTAGCGAAAGCCCCAAACCCCAGCCCCTTTTTCGGGTGGTATACCCTGGCTGAAAAACGGTTTCGAACTTTGAGCGGGGTATGCCCTTGCCCGTGTCGCTCACGTCAATATAAATCTGGTTGCGCGTTTTGCTCCCCGAAATATCAACCTTGATCTCCCCCGCATTTTCGATGGCGTTCACCGCATTCTTCAGCAGGTTTTCGATCACCCAATCAAACAGCGGTATGTTGAGACCCGCTTTCAAAAGCTGGTTGCCGGTAATTTCGAAACGGATCTTATTGCTCACCCGTACCCTAAAATAATCGACAAAATCCTTCACTACATCATACACTTTATGTTCCTCCAGTACCGGGTGCGAACCGATCTTGGAGAAACGGTCGGCGACGATCTCGAGCCGGCGGATATCGTTCTCCATTTCGGCGATCAATTGATCGTCCTCGGCGTTGAATTTTTCTTTCATCAGCTCGGTCCAGGCCATCAGTGAGGATATGGGTGTGCCTAACTGGTGAGCTGTTTCCTTGGCCAAACCCACCCAAACCTGGTTCTGCTCCGACTTGCGCGAAGTATTGAACGCTGTATAGGCCACCAGTAAAAATATAGCGATAACCGTTAGCTGGATGTAAGGGAATATCTTCAGCTGCGTCAACACGAACGAATCATGGTAATACACATACCAGTTATTGCCGAACACTTTGAGCGAGATAGGCGGATGCTCGGATTTCATCGATTCCAGCTCCGTCTTATAATAACCCGGATCGTATTTTTTTGCTTTTTTATTGTTGGGATCGGGAGGCAGCTTAATATGCGTCTTGGTCGTATCGAGCCCCTTGGTAGTGATAATGTTATCCTTCGAATCCACAATCATGGCCGGCACGGTCAGGCTGTCGCGCACGGTAAATACGTAGTTCAGAAAATCGTTATCATCAGATGCCGTGATCTGCTTGATGCTCAGCGCCCACATTTGCGCGCGTGTCCGTTCCGACTTCTTGATGCTCCTTACCAGGTAGCCCGTATAAAGCAATGATCCGAAAGCGATAACCAGCGCAAAGGCCAGCAAAAAGTACTTCCAGAATCGCCGCTGGGTGTATGGGTTCATTTTGTAGTAATCCGGAAGTCGGAAAGTGGGCATAAGTCTGGAAGACTGAACGTATAATTGACGGGCAAATTACGTAAAAGTCGGGAAGTCCGAAAGTCCGCATAAGTCCGAAAGGCTGATATTGGGAAATAGTAAGTGGCAGTAGCAGTGGCAGTGGCAGTTACATGTACGGCTAACCGGTTCAAAACCATCTTCCGGGCTTTCGGACTTACACAGACTTTCGGACTAAAAAAGTACCTTTGCCGTCTATGTCAAAAGTACGGGTTCGTTTTGCGCCCAGCCCGACGGGTGGGCTGCACCTGGGTGGTGTGCGCACGGTTTTGTTCAATTATCTTTTCGCCAAACAACATGGCGGCGATTTCGTGCTGCGTATCGAAGACACCGACCAGAGCCGTTATGTTGCCGGCGCCGAAGAATACATTATGGATTGCCTCAACTGGTGCGGCCTCATCCCTGATGAAAGCCCCTCAGTTGGCGGTCCTTTTGCGCCATACCGTCAAAGCGAACGCAAAGCGCTTTACCGTGAGTATGCCGAACGCCTGGTAACCCAGGGCCATGCCTACTATGCATTTGATACCCCCGAAGAACTGGATAGTAACCGGAAAGAGATACCCAATTTTCAATATGGCCATGCTTACCGCGATACGCTGCGCAACTCGCTCAGCTTATCTGAGGCGCAGGTTGAACAACTGTTAAAAGATGGCGAACCGCATGTGATCCGCATCAAAATGCCGGAGAATGAAAACGTGTATTTTGAGGATATGATACGCGGGCATGTGAGCTTTGATACCAGCCAGAGCGATGATAAAGTGCTGCTGAAGGCCGACGGCATGCCTACCTATCACCTGGCTGTGGTGGTGGATGATTACCTGATGGGTATTACCCACGCTTTCCGTGGCGAGGAATGGCTGCCCTCGGCGCCTGTGCACCTGTTGCTTTGGGACTACCTGGGCTGGAAGGAGCAGATGCCCCAATGGGCGCACCTGCCGCTGATATTAAAACCCGACGGCCACGGCAAACTGAGCAAGCGCGATGGCGCACGTCTCGGTTTCCCGGTGTATGCCATGAACTGGTTCGACGAAAAAACCGGCGAAATGACGCCCGGCTTCCGCGAACTGGGCTTTTTGCCCGAAGCGTTCCTCAACTTGCTTGTAATGCTCGGCTGGAATGACGGCACCGACAACGAAATATTTTCACTGGATGAGCTGATCCAGAAATTCTCCATCGCGCGGGTAAATAAAGCAGGGGCGAGGTTCGATTTTGAGAAGGCGAAGTGGTTTAATGCGGAGTGGATCCGGAAGTCGGAAGTCGGAAGGCTGAGGTCGGAAGTCAAAAGTATATTGGAGGAGAAGGGCATCCCGGTATCGGATGATGAGTACCTGGGCAAGGTGATTGAACTGGTGAAGGAACGCTGCACTCTGCTGCCGGATTTTTACCAGCAGTCGGCCTACTTTTTTGAGCAACCGGGGGAATACGATCTCAACGCCGTTAAACCCAGGTGGACCGAAGCCAAAACTAATTTCTTCGAAGGCTTCATCGCCATGTTGGCCAATAACTACGAACCGATTGACCCGCACGATCTCGAGACTCGCTTCAAGGCGCTGGCCGATGAGCGCGGTATCAAACCGGGCGAACTGATGCTGCCCTTCCGCGTGATGCTGGTGGGTGGCAAATTTGGTCCCCATGTGTTTGATATTGCGGCGTTGCTGGGTCAAAAAGAAGTCGTCGCCCGTATCGAAAAAGCCATGGCCGAATTTACTATCTGAGTTAAAAAATTGTCCCCAACCGATCAATACGCTGACGTTTAGGTGCGTAAAAACTTTTTTACTTGTGCATAGACAGCATTTTCTTAAATTTGCAGGTCTAAAAACATGTCGCCGGCGCTATTGATAAAACAAATACCCATTAGCGTCGTTATTGGCAAGTAGATCTAAATCCTATGCATAATAACGGGAAGCGAAGCACGAGATATAAAATAATTACTGGCGAAGAGGAAGCGGCAACCGGCAAACGGCGCAATTTTGCGCTGGTGGGCGGGGTTATTTGCCTGGTTGTGCTGGTCTCTTATTTTGTGGTGGCTGCCTATCCTTCCAAACTTTTCAGCGAGGAGCGTAGTCAGTCATCTGATAACCAGGCTGTTAATGCCATGCCTGTGCGTGCGGTGCTGCCTAATAGCCCGCTTAAATCATCAACGGAGCAACTGTTTGCCAGCACCAGCAAGGTGATGCAGCAGCTATTTAATAAAATAGGCAAAAAATATACCGCGCCTTCGTTGCAGCTGTTCGAAGATACCATTACCGCTTACGAGTGCGGCCAGGCGCTGCCTGCATCAGGCTCTTTTTATTGTGCCGACCAGCACCAGGTGTTTATCGATCTTTCTTTCTTCCGCGCCGTTAACACCATTGATACGCTGTCGGCGTCGCGTACGCAGGCTTATATCATTTCGCACCAGGTAGGCCATCACATTGAGGACCTGATGGGCGTTACGGCAAAAATAGAAGCCGCCCGCGGCGAAGTTAGCGAAGCGCAATTCAGGCAGCTCACCGTCAAAGCCGAATTGCTGGCCGATTATTATGCCGGTGTTTGGGCCCACTACGCTTTCAAAAAACGCTTCGACAACGGCGATGCCGAACTGGCCATCAGCGATGTAACCCAGGTTAACAGCAAGCTGTCTCAAAATCGCGAAGTTTCGCTGCCCGATCCATACCATTACGCCGAACTCGGCCCTCGCTCCGACAATTTCTTCCGCGGCTACACCAGCGGCGACCTCAGCGGCGCCAGGGTTTTTGAACCCGGCGAGTTGAAGTAGTTTGGGGGTTAAGTCCAAAGTCGGGAGTTTTGAGTCTAAAGTCTGTTTTTCTGTTGCTTATTTTAGGATTGTATCATCAACTCCTCGTCAATCGACTTTGGACTCGGTACTTAAGACTTACGACTTAAATATGGGCGTACTTTGTCTGAATCACAGATTTTCACTGATTAGGCTTATTGTACTGATTGGCGAAAGACTCGACTGCCGCTGCTATCAACTTTCACTAACTTTACAAAATGGCCGATGTACACAACAAGGAAACGCGGAGTTACATCTCAGGAACGCCGCAGGACTTCAAATATCCGGCTATTGGGTCGTAATATTCTGAAGCCCGTGTAGGGTCTTCAGCATTCCCTGGCGGGATAAATATTACCATGCCCTCTCGAGCGCGAGTTAAAAGCACTCGATATTTATTGATAATAAATTTCTTCATTTCGGGGTTGCTTACTTTTTGCCATTTCGAACCTTTAAAGGCATTGAAATCCCAACTATTTTTCGCTTTTCGCAAATCAGCATCCCAGCATACACCAACCCAATCTAATTCAAGGCCCTGTATACCAAACTCTGTCGCTGGAATCTCTAGGTAGTAAGAAGAACGTACGTCATCGCGCCCATTTAAGAACCATTCCGCTTCTTCGAGTGGTGATTTTACGTCTAATCCGTATGGTCTTAATCTTCGGCCTCCTGAACTTGCCACTAATCCCATACGTCGTGATCCTTTACATCTGTTTTTAAGCCAATTCTTTGCTTTCTCCAAATCTCGTGTCAGGACTATTTTATAATTGGATAACTTTTCTTTGAAAATGGAGCTTGCTTGATCAGGTGCATTGGTTAAAACTAAGTTTACCCAGTTAGATAACTCTTCGGCTTTATATGAACGCAGTGATACGTCTAAATGCAAATCGGGATTTTCGTGTATTAATATGTTGCTCGGCGACTGTTCAAATAGTGTTAGATTGCCAGTGCTATGATTTCCAACTTTTAGTTGAGGTGATATGTGAACCTCCCAATCCCGAAACTTTTCTTGAATGATTTTCCCCCATTCTGGAAGACCTGCTTCTCCCGTATTTATTTCTTGACCACCTCCAACTAATGCAACTATTACTGACCAGTCAGTATGCCGATTCATGATTTCGAGCATCATTTCCGGTTCGGAAAATGGCCTTTGAAATTTGCGCATTGAATGTTCTGCATTCCAGGCACGTTGCGCCTCATCAAAAATTACGATCTTATTATTGGGCATACGTTCTTTTTCAAAAAAATAGTGATCCAAAAATCGATGTACATTTTCGATAAATGCGATAATTCTATCTGTTTCTTTTTTTCTTGCAGTATTATCTTGTCTCTTAATTTTTGAAAAAGCGTCTTTAGCTAAAGCCCCTCGCAAAACTTTAATAAGAGGGCCGTTTCCTGATAAAAAAGTGGCTAATGACTTTTCGTCGTTCTGAAATTCGGCGTAGTGAGCTATATTGAGTCCTGCAAGTGTTTTGCCAGCTCCGGGCACGCCAGTTATAAAACATATTATTTTTTGGTTTCGAGTTTTTGCATCCCTGATGGCGTTGATAACTGCATTTGAGGTTTTGGTTAGGTTCTTGTTTCCTGCATGCGAACGCGATATTTCTATTACTGATTTACCAGAATACAACGATTGGGCCGCTTCAATAATTGTAGGCGTCGGCGAATAGTCACTTTCATCCCACTTTTTATTGTCCAATATATTTTGATTTCCATACGCCGTAATAACCTCGTAAAGGTTGTCCGCTAAATTATCACTGTTTGCAAAATATATTTCCTTGACCAACTCATTGCTATCAGAGAACTTATTGGCGATAGTTTTTCCATTTGTGGCTAATAAAATGGGTACAACAGTTCTGTTTCTTGACTCAAAATGAAAATCCCTTAGGTCAAGGCAATAATCTAATAACTGTTCTTTGTCGCTATTCAGATATTCAGATCGCCCCACTTTAAATTCTATTACAATAATGATTCCGTTTACAATAATTACAACATCGATTCGCTTTTCTCTCCGCGCAATCGGGTACTCTAATAAAATTCCCGACTGAGTAAAGGAGGTTTCTTTCTTAATTAATTGTTTAAATGATGCCTTTAGGATATTGATTTCATCGCTCCATGATAACGTTTGCGTGTGCAATTGTTGGTGAAAGCCGGAAATGCCGGCCATTTTAGTCAGCGTGCCAACAATTAAGTTGTTATCATCATCGATAAAGTTGGCTACGGTATTTGAATAAAATGCAGCCATTATTTTAAGAAAATCGGTGAATCAAAAAAGTCTTTCAACGGGATCTGTAATGCGTCTACGAGCTTCTCGATATTTTGTATAGAGATATTTCGCCGGCCATTCTCGACATCTGTGACATAAGTTCGATCTATCTCAGCTTTATTGGCTAATGCTTCTTGGGAAATGCCGATTTGATTCCTCAACTCTTTAATTCGTTGGCCCACTTTAACCTGAATGCTCATGAAAGCAAATTGGGTTATTGTAGACTTTAAGTCAACGGACTATGGGTGTCATTTTATTTATATTTGTGAATATGAAGAATCACAAAGAACCGTTGTTTGCAATATTTAGAGGCAAGTTGCATTTGGGCAACACTAGAGCCGTATCAAAGGAAACCGCGATTTATAGTTATCTCATAGACGCTGGCTACCCCCAACAAGAGTTGCTTGACGTTAATATCCTCATTAAATACAAGGCGATTTTAGCTAAAAGAGGGCTACATTTCTAAGTTCACTTATATCCGATTGACATCTAACTTCTTCTGATGTATTTTGGTCAAATGCCTAACATCAAATTCTCCTACCTTTACCGCGATGGCGGCAATTACAAAAAATTTGACTACGTAATTTTTGCTAATCCAAACAACATTGACTTATCACAAATCGAAACAACAATTCGCGAAAAACTTATAGACAAGACTTGGTTTTATGCTGACGAATGGAAATTGCCTGAACTGTTTTTAGATATGTTTCATTGGCGAGTCGATCCAACCTGGCACGAGTTTGAGGCCATTGAATACACCAATGAAACGCCCAATGCATCTATCAGCCTTTCTGACTTTATCGAAGCTGTAAAACAAATAAAACCAGTATAACCCTCCCCCCCAATTTCCCGTAGAAATATACATGCCGATCAATTGGACAGACTTTGAGGAATGTGTGAACGATCGTATTGCTTATTACCAACGGCAATATGACCAGGCAACGCGTGTTTACAGGCGGTTGTTGAAGGATGGCGGCAGCAGCGAGGAACAAATAGAATATATCTTAGGTATTCAGCAACTTGCCGCGGATGAGCTGAGCCGGCTAAACCGCTTGCAGCGTAAATACACGCATAAGCTTAAGGTAGGTGTATTTGAACCACAGATCATTCAAATCGACTCCACAAGGTTAAATTAAACGAAGTCTTCCGTGTCATTGCGTGTTGGGAATGGTCAATCCCCGGCTTTCCCTGTTACATCGTTCGCTGCCCATGCGTAATATATAGAAACCCCTATATTGCCCCATGCGCAAATACCTAAGCTTTACCTTGGTACTCCTCGGCCTTTTAGCGTTAAAAGCGCGAGCGCAAAATCCGCACGAAGATTCGGTAAAAAAGATAGCCCTTGCCGACGCCCGCAAATTCAAGCTGGATAAAGCCCGCCTCACTATTTTTAGGAACAACGCCCGCCAGATGGAGCGCGATTATTTTGATCCGGTAAAAAGACCGGGCCTGCACCTGCCGGGCTGGCGCCCCGACGAAGCCGCCACCCGACCAGGCACGCCCGGCCGGGGTGGCTTTAAAGTATACCGCCGCAACCGCGAATTGGCGTCGGATTATTTTAAACCCGTCCCATCGGCAGTGAGCGATACCACGCTGCTGAAGGATTCGGTATACGTAAAAACCTACCGCGAAGAGGCCTGGAAACGCACCCGCCGTCGGCGCACTTTCGGGCATTACGCCTGGGTAAGCAGCGCAGTTATTGGCGGAGCCGAGATAATAGCAGTGTTTGTCTTTTTGGTTGATCGGGCGGGCAGGGTGAAGTAAAACTTTTACGACACAAAATGCATTACTCTATTTTTGAGGTAAAAGCCGAAAGGTTGGGCTGACCGGCCTCGTGCGATGCGAGTAAACGGCCCTTCTGCGTGTCCAACACATCTCCCTTTGAATTGTTACTTTAGCTGTTATGAAACGATACCCCAAACTGCTACTGCCACTCGCCGCTGCCACTCTCCTGGCAGGCTGTTCGTCCAAAGGCCCTTATGCGCTTACCAATAAAGTGTACAAGCACCAGTCGGATTCGATGGCTAAGGTAATTGAACTGGCGCAGCCGGTGGCGCTGGCGGATAGCACCGGCGCCGCTGTACCCTCAGACTTTGTGGGTACCGTAAATTTCAACATGCGCAAGCCCAATTATGTGATCATCCATTTTACGGCGCAGGACAGCATTGGGCAAACGCTGCACACCTTTACCGTGGTGAAGACACAGGTGAGCGCGCATTACGTGGTGGCCAAAAACGGCAAGGTGTACCATATGCTGAACGATTACCTGCGGGCCTGGCAGGCGGGTATTAGCCGTTGGGGCAGCGTTACGGATATGAACAGCTGCTCGGTGGGCATCGAGATCGATAACAACGGCAACGAACCTTATACCGAGGCGCAGGTGCGTAGCCTGGTGGCATTGCTGGGGTATTTGAAGAAGACGTATAACATTCCGCGGGCCAATTTTATTGGTCACCAGGATATAGCCCCCGCCCGCAAACCCGACCCGGGCCCGTATTTCCCCTGGAAAGTGATGGCGGAGCATGGTTTCGGCTACTGGAGCGATGATGTGCTGGAGCTGGCGCCTGAGAATTTTGACTATGCCACGGCCTTACGGCTGATAGGCTACGATACCTCCAACCTGAACGCAGCGATCGTAGCGTTTAAACGGCATTTTGTACAAAAGGATAGCAGCCCGGCTTTAAGTCAGCTGGATTTGAATGTGCTATACAATGTGGTGCAGAAATATTGAGGTCTGAACCGGAATTAAACGAATTAAGGAATTAGCAGAATTCGGCTTCGTAAATTCTAAAAATTCCGGTTCAGACAAACTGAATATTACTTCAACCTCGGTTTCAAAAACGCTATGGTATTGGCATAAGCATCTTTGGTCGCATCGCTATTGTAGATCGGGTTGCTGGGGTTGGCGAAGCCGTGGTCGGCATCATATTGGTGGAGATATAGCTTTTTGCCGGCGGCCTTCATGTTGTCGGCAAACTGGCCAACTACTTTGGGGTTTATCCAGGCGTCTTTGTTGGCGAAGTTGCCTAAAACGTCTTCATGCAGGGTTTTGAGTTTGTTCACGTCCTGCTCGGGCATGCCGTAGTACATTACGCAGGCTATGCCCTGTTCGCCGGTGAGCAAGGCGGTTTGCAGGCTCCAGCCGCCGCCAAAACACCAGCCGATGGTAGCGATGTGCGCATTAGGGCCCACATAAGCAATGGCGCCTTTGATGATTGCCGCTGCACGATCCTCCTTCACGGCCTGCATGTATTTGCCGGCATCCTCGCGGGTGGTGGCTACCTTGCCGTCGTACAGGTCGAGATCCAGGACGTTTACGTCGCCAAGGTCGTTGTATAGTTTTTCGGATTCGTGTTTGACGAAATCGTTCAGTCCCCACCATTCATGGATGACGAAGAGCCAGTTGCTGGTCGTCTTTTTTGCTTTCATCTCAAATGCATTGGCGTCTTTGCCATCAGCGGCTTTGTAGGTTATGGCTTTGCCGATGGTACTCTGGAAATGATAAGCTTTTGGGTTAGCGTGAGCCATTACGAATTTTTTGTCGGAGGCCAGCATGGCAAATTGCTTGGTAGCCGTTGGCTTGGCGCAGCAGGCCATTTTGCTTTGGCCAAAGGCCATCGCGCCGCAAAACAGTGCGAGGGCTAATAGTAAATACTTTTTCATAGCGGTAATATTTTTGAAGTGTTTAAGACAAGAATGGTGTTTGAACAACCAAATTAGCATTAATTTACTAAACATATACTGTTCCACACTTGAATTGGATGCCTGTCGGTTATCAAGTTTATCTAAAATTTCATTTATCCTTGTGTTTCTAAACCTCGCAAGTCTTTTTTATATTGAGCAATAAACTCATTTATGGAACCTGGATTTATCACCTATCAAAAATTTGACGACCCGGCATTGGCCGATGCGCTGGCCGAGACTTTAAAGGAAAATAACATCGAACATGTTATCAAAGAAGAATCGTCGGGCTTTGACCCGTCGTTTTCAATGAGCAGGGCCGCGGTTGATTATGCGGTAAAGGTGCATCCTGATAATTTTGAGCGGATCAACGCCTTATTGCTAAAGCAGGAGGAAAAGTATACAGAGACGGTTGATAAGGATTATTACCTGTTCACCTTCACCGATGATGAGTTGATGGAAGTAGTTACGAAAGCCGACGAGTGGAGCGCATTTGACGTGGTTCTGGCAAGAAAATTATTGACTGAAAGGGGTAAAAGTATTAGCGACAAGGACATTGTCGAAATTGAGGAAAAGCGGATTGAGGAACTAAAACAGCCTGAAAAGTCGCAAACGGCATGGATTGCCTTTGGATATATTGCCGCGTTGAGCGGTGTTTCCCTCGTGCCTTATCTTTCTTTTGCAGGTATCTTTATTGGCTGGTACCTCTCACATGGCAAAAAAACGCTGCCAGATGGCAAAAGAATTCATATCTACACCGAATCTGACCAACGGCAAGGTAACATAATATTCTGGTTAGGTATCGTCGTGTTTGGCGTGGCCTTTTGGTATTTTGTTTTAAGATAAGTTCTACAGCTTCTGAAGCGAAACAAATAATTCCGCCTGCAATTTCCATTCGCCATCTATCTTTCGCCACATGGCCGAGTAGTTGCCACCCCTGCTATAGGAGTTTTTCGCTTCCCAGGTGCCGGTTTCCCAGGCCATAATGCCATTGTCGCCAACGGTTATGGTAGTTGGTGTACGAACATAAAAGACTGTGCTATTCGTTTTAAAAAGCTGTTTCCAGGATGCTATCACCGAATCTTTGCCACTAATTGTAATTCCGCGCCCGATGGTTTGTACAAAATCGTGCAGCCAGTATTGGGCTATTCCTTCCACATCATGCCGCGCTATAGCCGCGTTGGAAGCCGCCCGCGAAGCCCGTATAATATCAGCATCGCTTTGCGGCGTTTGCGCTATGGCTAAATAAGGGATAAGTAAGAGAGCAAATATGGCTAAGCTTTTGAACATGAATTCAATATACCCATTCCCGTTAAAAATATAGGCAAAAAAATCTTTCGGACTTACGCGGACTTCCGGTCTTGCGGACTACTATTTCAAAATCTCCCGGATATCCTCCGCCGAAAGCGATTTGATGAAACTATCCTCTGTAGTGATCAGCGATTGGGCAACCTTCAGCTTGCGCTGCTGCAGGGCCACTATTTTTTCCTCCACGGTATCTTTGGTGATGAACTTGTAGATGAACACATTCTTTGTTTGCCCGATACGGTGCGTACGGTCTATAGCCTGTTGCTCCACGGCCGGGTTCCACCAGGGGTCGAGGATGAAGACGTAGTCGGCTTCGGTCAGGTTGAGACCTACGCCGCCGGCTTTGATGGAGATGAGGAATACCCTTGTTTTCTCATCTTCCTGGAACTGCTTTACCACATCGCCGCGATTTTGTGTACTGCCGTCTAAGTAAACGTACGGTATGCCTTCCAGGTCGAAATGATTGCGATAGATGTTGAGCTGCTTCACAAATTGTGAGAAGATAAGCACTTTGTGCCCACCGTCTAACACGTTGGCCAGCGTATGTACTACGTTCTCAAATTTACCGGAATCACCCTCGTATTGCTCGTCTATCATCGCCGGGTGATTGGCAATCTGTCTCAGCTTGATGAGCCCCTGCAATACCTGCATCTGCGTTTGGGCGTATGTGCCATCCTCCAGGCTCCTGAGCAGCTCATTGCGGTATTCCGATTTTACCTTCTCGTACACATTGGCCTGCTCCTCACTCATTTTGCAGTAAAACAGGTTCTCGGTCTTGGGTGGCAACTCAGTCGCCACCTGCTCTTTGGTCCGGCGCAGTACAAACGGTTTAATGAGCGCCTGCAGGCGGCGCGCCTTTTCTTCGTCCTTTTTCTTTTCGATCGGCGTCACAAACTCGTTCAGGAAAAATTGCTGACTGCCCAGTAAACCCGGGTTAATAAATGACATCTGCGTCCAAAGGTCATTCACCGAGTTCTCCACCGGTGTGCCGCTCAATATCAATTTGTATCTCGATTTGAGTTGTTTCACCGCCTGGTACGATTTGGACGAGGGGTTTTTGATGTTCTGGCTTTCGTCGAGGATGATGTAATCAAAAAAATATTCCGTCATCAGGTCAATGTCGATCCGCGTAATGCCATAGGTTGTGATCACTACATCATAGTTGGCAAAAACCTCCGGCGACTTATACCTGAACGTACCGGTATGCACCATGAGACGGAGCTTGGGAGCAAACTTTTTGGCCTCGTTCAGCCAGTTATAAATGAGCGAGGTAGGCATAATAATGAGTGAGGTGCTTTTGCTGTTTGCCGCCTCGGTGTCTTCCTTGTGTTTTTGCAATAGGGCAAGTGTCTGGATCGTTTTGCCCAAACCCATGTCATCGGCCAGGCAGCCGCCAAAATTATACTGCTGTAAAAAGTGGAACCAATTGAAACCGGCCTTTTGGTACGGCCGCAAATGACCCTTAAAATGCTTGGGCATCGGCGCATCGGCCATGTCCTCGTACCCGGTCAGCTTTTGCAGCTTGCGGCTCATGGTTACACCCGCCAGCTCGCCTTCGGCCAGCTCATTCACCAGGCCTATGTGATGCCGGCGCAATTTGATATCCTGCCCTCCCTCCGAAAAATGCAGCAGGTTGCCGTATTGCGAGAACCACTTTTCGGGTATCACCGCTATCTCGCCGTTGGGCAGGGTAAATTCCTTTTTGCGATTAAGGATATGATTTTTAAGCTGGATGAACGGGATGCGATAGGGCCCGAAATGCACCACGGCGTATATATCGAACCAGTCGTTATTCTCTTTGATCTCCAGGTCTATCTTGCTGCTGCCGAACAAGTATTTTTTTTGTCCTTCGGGTTGTTCTATTTCGAATCCTGTTTCCAGCAGTTCGTCATGATTTTGATTGAGCCATTCAAAAACGGACAAAGAACGGTCGGCGTCCTCATCGGCATGGATCACCTCCAGGTTTTGGAACAGGCTCGAAACGATCTGAAGTCCCAGGCCTTCCAGGAATTGCAGCTTGCCCTTTTCCCAAATTACCGAGCGTTTAATGCGATGGAAGATAAACTCATCGCCCTTTTGTTCCATTCGCACAGAAATATGTCTGCCATCTCCATAAGCGAAGATATACCCTGCGTAACGGAAACAAAGCTGCAACTGCGAAGTGCCACCCTCCACATAGATCGGTTTCAGTATCGGCGTAGCTTCGTATTTTTCGGTGTTGATGGTAAAGCCTTCGGCGTAAACATTGTGCTTCTCGATAAGCGGCGCAACAAATTTCTCGAAATACGGCAGCTCCGAAGACCGTGGAATGGCGATGTACCGTTTGCTCAAAAAAGGTTGCAGCTTTTTGCCCTCTATCTCCTTGTCAAAATAATAAAGCGTGTCTTCCAGCATCATCCAGGCAGGGTGATTGCAAATGATTTCCGCATTTTTGAACATGAACTCGATACGCAAGCCCTGGTATTTGATAGTCGGGAAGTACCGGATCTCCGTGTCATCCCGTCTAAAGTGAAACAGTACCGATGCAGGCTCCGTGGCCAGCTGCAATCTGCGTTCGGCCGGGTAGCCTTCCTTGCTCATAGCAAAAACTTGTTTCGCATGAAGAAACTGCAGGGCTTCGGCCATTCGTTTTTCGATCTTGGGGCGAATAGCCTCAAACAACTGATCATTGAATACTTTGCCGAAAAACTCGAACGGCCGGATAGGCTTTTTATGATATCTTTTTATGATATTACCCTGTTCAATCTCTTCCAGTATTTTGATCAGCTTAAAATCGGTTTCATCCAAAAACTGGCCGAATTCTTTGGCTGTATTGGAGAAAAGTCGCTGGTAAGTAAGGGAAAATTCGCCGTTGGGGTTAAGCTGAACGATATGCGGTTCGATCAAAAAACCGAGGTATTCATGCCGGCAAATAGCATAAATGATCTGGCATGGTTTTGAGCTATCGACGCGTAACATCTCTTAATGGAAAAATAAAGAGAAGTTAGACCGAAGAAAAAATTCAAACCTAAACAGTTTTCTTATGAATTAAAAGCGAATCGTGTTAAATAATTGTTAACAGGGTGGTTTATTGGTTCACCTGTTCATTAGTTTATTGATTTTTTCCAAAGTGACGGATTTTAATCATCAATACGCATGGAATTCCTGGCATCAACGTTACATCTGTTCGTAAGCTCAAAAGAGGTGAATGTATTTGCGTTGGACTATAATTCGTGTAACGGAGGACTTGTATGCAAATTGACACCGAGTAATTGTGCAGCGGCTTGCTGCACAATTACTCAATTAGTTATCATTTCCACTTCCCCGTCAAAAACCCGCACCGCAGGCCCTTCCAGGAATATGTTGTTGAAATGGATATCATCGCTGGTCTCGAAACGGATATTAAGGTCGCCACCCAAAACTTTGATCGGCGTATTGAGCTTGCCGGTTTGCTTGTTATGTTTTGCCATAGCGAGCGCCACCGCTGTTACTCCCGTACCGCAGGCGTAAGTCTCACCTTCCACACCTCGTTCAAAAGTGCGTACGAAATACCCCTCATCCATCGGCTCAACAAAATTCACATTGATGCCATGCTGTTTGTAAGTTGAATTATTTCGGATAGCATAACCATCGTGGTAAACGTCTTTGGTCTTCAAGTCGCTCGCCAATTCGATATAATGAGGCGATCCGGTATTCAAAACATAAGCTTCCCCATCGCGATCGATCTCATTCACATCGATCATTTGAAGGCTCACCCAATCGCCCGATGCTGAAATTTTTGCATGATGAGGACCGTCGACTGCC
>Ga0206934_1145_pt1 | contig 19039 bp, 19 predicted proteins | sample Alteio_BWOrgHeat_16_FD_152932 | JGI IMG/M metagenome (GOLD analysis project Ga0206934, IMG submission 152932) | Enriched cells from forest soil in Barre Woods Harvard Forest LTER site, Petersham, Massachusetts, United States -... | ecosystem: Environmental > Terrestrial > Soil > Temperate forest >...
CCTCCGGTCGGTGGCGAAGTACCTCGGAAAATCGCCTGACGTCGCACAAAACCTAGTTTCTATCCTCAGGAAGACCCACCAGACGCTGCACGGCGTGTTTGACAGCATGTATCCCGGTCTAGCGCGCGGCAAGGGGTGGGAGAAGATTCTCGAGGCGCTGAATAATAAGGCGACCACGCCGAAGAAGATTTTCGACGCAATGGTCGAGGTGTCCAAGCAACAACTTAAGGGCGAGCAGCTACGGAAAGTATTGGACGAAATCAACCGAATCCGAAGAATGCTCGGGGTGTGACGATGGCATTATTGTACTGGGGCCGCTTGATCAAAAAACCGTCGAAAAAGGTCGTCTCGGCAATGAAGGGCATGGTGCGCTTCAATGACGACGAAGGCTATTGGGACATTAGCGATGGGGGAGAGGCGTTCCTGCGCTCTTATGAAATGCTTCGTGCCGAGGGCAACAGAGCGTTCAATCCCTTCGTCCACGCCATTGAAGACTCGAAAGTCCACAAACAAGATCGGGAGCACATCACCGGCTATGTCATCGGCTCCATGGACTCGCTGTTCTTGCGCAACCCGCCGGAGGATTTTAAGCGGCCAAATTCCGGAGCTTGCCGGACCCGTCTCAAAGACGATGCGGAAGTCGATTTGGAGGAGGAGCGCCCCAAGGGGCTCTTCACGGCGGTCTGGGACGAATACATCATTCACGACGATTTGCTGGCCTTGTTCGCCAGCGAAGATTTCGTCGGCGTCAAGCCGGTGCGTTTCGAGGGAAAGATCCTGCCCGACTGGAATCGCCTGATGATTAGGCGCCGGGAGCGCGTGCTCGATGAGATGAATTTCGCCGAGGTTCCAGGGGGTTGCGGTGGGTGTTCACAACCGCGCATCGCCACGATGGATGAGATCTGGATTGCTCAATCCGAGAAACCGATCGCGCATACAACATGCGACACACGAGGCAAAGGGCATTACGGTGAAGTGCCGATCCTAGTCATCAGCAAGGAGACGATGGCGGAGTTGCGGGCCCGCAAGTGGAACGCCCCCCGCTTGGGCCTGCGGTTGTTCTCGCTGTACACCAAGCAAACCAAGCGCTACGAAGTTCTCCGCAAAATCCGCGACGCCATCGCCGAAGGCCGCGAAGATTAACCAGGGAGAACATGGGTGTTAGAACAATTGTTAAGGCGCGGAAGCCCGGCGATATTTCTTTGCCTTCTCGTGCTGGGCGCGTCCGGCACGACCGCCACCTCCACCGACACCGGCACCGACTCGCGCGGCACGTACAGTGCCACCACGACTGTCACGGAGACCGATACCGCCTCCGACGTCGGCAATTCGTTTTCCGGCTCTGATGCGCCTTCGACCACGAGCACGACCGTCACCACGGAAACCAAGACCGGCAGCAACTACACGCAGACTTCCAGCGACTCGGCCACCACGACCGTGCAAGAAAATGACAATCCCCTCACCGGAGCTTACACGAGCACAACGACGCCTTCAGACACCTTCAGTATGACCGAGACCGGATTCGCTACCATCACCTTTACGCTGACGGAAACCGATACCAGCAACTCGACAGTGACCGACATCGGCAACACCCTGAGCGGCGACAATACCACCACCACCACCGCATCGGCGGGCTCCACGATCCAAGAGCATGGAACCGACGCCGGGTCCAACACCTTCACGCTCACCGAGAGCACGACAGATTCCAGCACCCAAACCGTGACGGCCAACGATTTCACCGGCTCGTATTCGAGCAGCGTTTCCGACAGCAACACCACGACGAATCAGGAATCCAACACCAATTCGGCCAGCAACGCGACGTTCACCGAGACGATCACCGACATCTCCAACACGCATGACAACGGCAACTCCATCACCGGGTCAGACACCACGACCACGACCGGCACTACCACGACCACCGATTCCGACAACTACAGCGATTCGGCTGGACTTGTCTCCGTCACGGAAGGCAGCAGCGAAACCTACTCGACCACCGACACCGGCAACACCATCAGCGGCGACTACACCATCACCGGTTCGGCCAGCAACAGCTATTCGATGACCGAAACGGCCAGCAGTTTCACCTTGACAGAAACCGGCAGTCTCCATGAAAATATTCATGAGACCGGCAACAAAGTCAACGGAACGTATGCGCGGACCATCACACCGACTGATTCCTACACGATGGTGGAGACCGGCACGACGAGCCTTGGAGCTTTCACCGAAACGGTCACCGGCAACGACACCGACACGCTGACCGAAACCGGTAATCCGGCGACGGAAATCTTCACGCGGACCATCGTCGTAAGTGGTTCCTATACTCGCACAGAAACGGGGATCGGCGCAACCTTGGGTTCAGGCAGTGGCACCATCGGAGGAACCATCACCGAAACAGGCAACACCCTCGGCGCGGTGTTTTCTCAGACCACGATTGCCGACCGCTACAGCTTGCTGGAACATTGGGTTAACGTCGCTAACACAGGTAGTGGCAACACCCCTGGCAACATGAACGCCTACCCTTTCGGCCAGGCGTTTGTTGATCCGACTTTTTCAATTGGATTTGGCGGGAGCGCTTCAATAATAGTTGGTGGACACGCCAGCGTTGAAATGAACTTCGGCTGGTCGCAGCAAAACGGTTTCACTATGGGTCCCAGCTTTACGGCTGGAGGTCAGGTAGGAGAAGAAATAGGATTCAGTTTCGGCCCGCGCTTTACGGTCACTGACGCATCCACGGTGGCCGATTTGAGTGGACGGTCGGCGTTTGTGGGAGCTTTCGCAGCCTGGGGTGGCGGAGCCGGAATCGATTTTGGCGGTAGCTTCCGAAATGGACGCGCAGTGTATCGGAGCGTAACAGTAAGCTTCATGGGGGGTGGGGGTGCCGGTATTCATATGGGCGGTTCACGGACCTGGCTGTGGCAATGGATGTAGCCTTACCCTTGGGGGCCGTTAATGATTTTCCGTTTTTTGCAGCGAAGGGACAGACATGGCGAGGCATTGGAGAGAGTATCGATTTTGGTCCTGGGCGTTTTGGATACTGTTTTTCCTTTCTGTGCCCTGCAATTTGGCCGTCACGATTTGGTTCGGCGTTACGTTTGAATCAGGAATAGTGCCAATGATTGTGGTGATCGCGTGGATGGGCGCGATGTTGTTTGCGAACATGCGATTGACCACTTTTCGATGTCCTCGATGCGACGAGCGTTTTTTCTGCGGAACATGGCAGTGTGGATTGTCTTTTCGCAATCCACTGGCACGTCAATGCGTGCATTGCGGTCTGCAAAAATGGGCCGATCCAACCGAACAGAATTGAGATCCTCCGTTGCTCTCTAGCAATCAGAAATACGGTGCAGACCTCATTTGATTACAGCCTCTCAAGGTAGGGCACACGTCGTGCGCGAAGATGGTGTCGCTGCGATGGATATGCCTTCATTGTGCCTGCCAGAGTGGGCGGAACCCTATCACTAAAAGACACGTGAGGTCGTAAGATGAGTCAACCACGCAAAGCAGGCTGGTTGCGACGCAATTGGGTATGGGTCGTTCCGGTCACTTTCTTCGTTCCTGTTCCATTCTGTTGTGGCCTTGGCCTCCTCGCATTAATCATCGCTGCCTTCCCGATGGCTATCAAATCTTCCGACGTCTATCAAGAGGCGTTGGCGAGGGCCAAGAAAAATAACAAGGTGCAGGCTACCATCGGAACACCGATTCAGGAAGGGTTCTTTGCCACTGGAAACATCAACGTTAGTGGGACAAAAGGGAACGCGGACTTGGCCATCCCCATTTCAGGACCCAAAGGGTCCGCTACTGTTTACGCGGTTGCACGAAAAGAGGCAGGAAAGTGGACTTTTTCCACTCTTGATGTCGTTGTTGACGGAGGGGGCAATCGAATTAACCTGCTAGAAAAGGATTAAGCCAAGGGGGACAAAGGTGGGGGACAATGGTGTCAGGACCTTTTTTGAGAGTGGGAAGCCGGGCGATATTTCTTTGCCTTCTCATCGCGGGTGCCGGCGCGTCCCACGCTACCACCACCGACACCGGCACCGACTCGCGCGGCACGTACAGTGCCACCACCACCGTCACGGAGACCGATACCGCCTCCGACGTCGGCAATTCGTTTTCCGGTTCCGATGCGCCTTCGACGACGAGCACGGCCGTCACCACCGAAACCAAAACCGGCAGCAACTACACGCAGACTTCCAGCGACTCGGCCACCACGACTGTGCAAGAAAATGACAATCCCCTCACCGGAGCTTACACGAGCACAACGACGCCTTCAGACACCTTCAGCATGACCGAGACCGGATTCGCTACCATCACCTTTACGCTGACGGAAACCGATACCAGCAACTCGACAGTGACCGACATCGGCAACACCCTGAGCGGCGACAATACCACCACCACCACCGCATCGGCGGGCTCCACGATCCAAGAGCATGGAACCGACGCCGGGTCCAACACCTTCACGCTCACCGAGAGCACGACAGATTCCAGCACCCAAACCGTGACGGCCAACGATTTCACCGGCTCGTATTCGAGCAGCGTTTCCGACAGCAACACCACGACGAATCAGGAATCCAACACCAATTCGGCCAGCAACGCGACGTTCACCGAGACGATCACCGACATCTCCAACACGCATGACAACGGCAACTCCCTCACCGGGTCAGACACCACGACCACGACCGGCACCACCACGAGCACCGATTCCGACAATTACAGGCTCTTCCGGTGAATGCGCGCTTTGATCCTTGAAAATGTGGACATGCTTCCCTCTCATGGAGTTACACAAACAGCTCCTGGGAGAAACCGCATGTCCACCACCTTACTGGTACGTTCCTTTGGCCTCGTTGGCTACCATCACGTCGGCGAACATTTCGAGGGCGGCGCTACCATCTTTCGCATTGACCAACCTCGGGATCGGCTCCGCTGCTCTCAGTGCAGCTCCGAGAATGTCTGGATTGCGGGCCGCACGGAGCGCGGCTTCCGCGACTACGAGTTCTTCAAACTGAAAATCCTCGGACTTCATGAGACAAAGCGCGCGTTAGTCGGATGAACCAAAAGTAAACCACCGGCCTGTCACGCTTGGGTATTTTACCTATATAATCATGGGTTTGTCAAGGGCATAATTCCGTTTCTTGATTGGCTGCCCGGTATTCCTCCCACTCGCCTCCTTTGTGTTTTGGGGCGAGGGCCGTAATCGCTTGCTGGAGGCGCTCCTTGGCGGATATGAGACGGCGTTCGAGTTCGTGGATGTCGTTCATTGGTCGCCTCCCCGGTAACAGGGGTCTTCGTACAGGGTTGTCATTTCGCTGCTTCTCGTGCTGCCATCACTCGCTTCCGTTCCGCCGTGTATTTCCACCACGGCGTCTTCGGTTCTCCTTCCATGTACCGGACGGCGGCGATGAACGTGTCGAGCAAGCACGGATCGTGGCGTTGGCCGGTGATTCGGCACAGATCGTCATACATCGCATAAGGATCACGTCCCAGCAAGTCGATTGGCAGCGTGATCCCCAACTGGCGAAGATCGACTGCGACGGCAAGGCCAATGTTCGGAATGTCTTCCAGGTGAGCGATTTCTCGTTCTCCTTTGGCCGATTGTTTTCTCTGTTAGATCATCGTCAGTTTTCCTCGTCGGTTCATCGCCTTGATCGCTGCCTCCCGCTTCAATGCCGAACTCTGGCTGGGATGAATCTCCTCGTAGATCAGTTTGACTGGCAGACGGCTACGGGTGTAACGAGAGGCTGTCCCGGCATTGTGCTGCTGACACCGGCGCTTCAAATCTTTCGTGATGCCGGTGTAAAGCGAGCCATCTGCACACCGCAGCAGGTAGACGAACCACTTTTCCCTTGCCGGTTTGCGTCTCGGTCTGCGGTCCCGTCTCTCCATCCAGATAGAATACTCGGTGCTTGGTTCGCAGGCCGCTCAAAGAACAACGAAGCGGGATTGACCAATGGCCCTACGACGAATCACTGACCGAACGCATCCGCCACGGACTGGCACATAAGAAGGGCATCGAATAGAAGAAGATGGTCGGCGGCATCTTCTTCATGAAAAACGGCCATATGCTTGTCGGTGTCTGGAAGCGCTCGCTGATGGCTCAAGTTGGCGACAAGAAAATCGAAGGCGCATTGTTGGAGCCGCACGTCAGTCGGTTCGACATCACGGGACGAGCGATCAAAGGTTTGATACTGGTCGCCCCCGAAGGCATCGACGACGATGACCAGTTGAAGGACTGGATTCAGCGGGCGGTGAAGTTCGTCGGGAAGGTGCCGGGGAAGTAGACCACACCAGGGGATTCGATGATGGCGTACTCAAGAAAATTGTGCCGGTGTCAAAAGTGTCCAAGCAGCAGAAATCGGCTGATTCGACTGGCAACCTCGGCTTCACGTTTTTGCTGGCGTGCGGCAGCGCAAACTGGTTGCTCCAAGGCCGAGGCGACTGACATAACACGGTCGATCAGGACCGTAATAAGCATTCCTTTTTCGCCTCCGAGCTTACCCGGCAGTATAGGCAAAAATTCTTATGATACTTGTCGGCCTAATCGCCTTTTTGCTCCTTTTTTGGCCCCAAAATTGGCTCCATTTAGTGCATCTGCGATTGGCCCCAAATGACCTTTCCGTAACTACTTGTCATTTAACTACTTCTGATTACCCCCAAGGGGACTCGAACCCCTGTCTTAGCCGTGAGAGGGCTATGTCCTAGGCCACTAGACGATGGGGGCGGCGTCTGTTCATCATTATGGCTCGCTCGCAGCGCTGTCAAGGCGGATTTTTTGCCGAAGTGCCCTTGACCCAATCCGCGAAAGTTGGTTCTCTATCCATCGTTGCATTTTTTACACCTGACCAAGGAGGGTCTCGGCCATGACTTACCAAACGGAAGCGAAACCTCAATGCTGGCGAGCCGTCGCGGTCTTCGATGATCGCCCGGAGATGCTCCTGTATCTCAACCGCTCGTCGCCGCAGGTGCGCGCGGGCTATCGAGTCGCGTTCATGGATCTGCTGGACGAGCAGGAACGCGGGCACGTCACCTCGATCTCGATGCAGCGCTGGCAGGGCGCTCCCGATTCGGGCCGGTGGGTGCATCAATCCGATTTGCCGGTGCCGCTGAAGGAAAAGGTGACGTCGTTGGCCGCGTGATGCGCATCCATCCGAGCCTGAAGCGTAAGCGAAGTTGAGCGACTTCTTCGCTTACGCTTCAGGCTCTGACATCCTCGTCTTGCAATTCTTGCTCTTGCCTCCAACAATAAGAGTGGACGCAACCTTGACGAGGACTCCGTGATGACTCCCTATAGCGAAACGTGCGACGATTTCGGCATCTACGTGTACGTCAACACCAAGATGGAGCTGCCCACGAACCGCGAGACGGTGTTGCACTTCTTCAACAGCCTGCAAAAGACGTTCCCGTCCATGACCGATTTCGATTGTCGGGGCAATAACGAATACGTCCTCGAGGAAGATCGCGAGCAAGGGAGTTATCGCTGGATCGGCCTGGAGGCGAAGCGGTTTGCCTCCGGCCACGTCAATCCGCCGAGCGTGGAGGCCGCCGACGCGCAACATGAACGGGTGCTCGAGATCGCCCCGTATCATCTCGATTTCGGCTCCCTCGATTGCGAATCGCTGGATGTGCTCTTCTCGTTCGATTTCCTCTACGCCGGCAATCACGACGAGTTGGTCGCCGAGGCGCTTGGCATCAATTCGACGCTCGAAGCGCTACTCCAGATGCCGGGATCCAAGGTGCTCGGCTACGAGCCAGCGCTGATGCTGGCCCTCGACGAATCGTGCCGCTTGCAATGTCGGCTCAACATCGAGACACGCACGAACGCCTTTCAAATCCGCACCAATCACTTCCCCGAGGCGCCGATCACCGTCTACTTCACCGTTCGGCAATACTGGGCCAAGCAAGGCGGCAAGACGTTCACCGAGGGCTACCAGAACCAGCGCAGGATCTGCCAGGAGCTCGTGGACAGCCATATCATCCCCGCCGTGGTCAAGCCGCTGAGCGCGGCGATTGAGAGCAAACGCTAATTCAGAGGATGAAAATGGCATCCTCCATTACTCGGACACCCGCTCATGACGACCAATCCTGTTGCGTTCAGCCAATTCGCTCGCGGCCTCTCCGCTGAAACCGCCTTCGATGTTCTCGCCGTTGCTAAGCGATTGAAGGCGGAGGGCAAGGACGTCATCGAACTGCAGATCGGCGATAGCCCGTTTGCGAGCACGGCGTCCGCCATCGAAGCCGGCGTCAAGGCGATTCGCGATGGGCAGACGCATTACTGTCAATCGACGGGCCTGATGAGCTTTCGCGAAGCCGTCGCCGCCAACTATCAAAAAGAGTATGGCATCGCGATCGGTCCGGACAACGTGGTCGTCGCACCCGGCGCCAAGGTATTCGAGCAGTTTTTCTGCGAGGTGTTTCTCGATCCGGGCGATGCCGTCCTCGTGTTCAGCCCCGCGTTTCCGACTTATTCACCGAACATCGAACGCCGCGGCGGCGTCATCGTCACCTCGCACCTCAAGCAGGAAACCGCGTTTCGGCCCAACCTTCTTGACATCGAAAACTTCGTCCAGCACACCCCGCGCGCGAAAGCGATCTTCCTCAACTCGCCGCACAACCCGACCGGCGGCGTCGCAACCGAAGCGGACCTCAAAGCCATCGCCGACCTCGTGCGCGGCGAGAGCATCGCGGTCTTCAGCGATGAGCCGTACAACCACATGGTCTGGACCGGCAAGCATTCGCCGTTCTTGGCCCAGCCCGGCATCCTCGATCAGACCGTCGCCTGCTATACCTTCAGCAAGTCGTACAGCATGTCCGGTTGGCGTCTGGGCTATGCCATCTCGAGCCCGCGCGTGATCGATATCATCGCCAAGATGATCAACACATCGCTATCGTGCGTGCCGCCAATCGTGCAGCTTGCGGGGGAAGCCGCGCTCAAGAACGATGACCGCGAGCGCGACGAAGTGATGCAGCGTTTCAAGAACAAGGTCGAGCTGTTGGTCCACGAGTTGCAATCGGTCGATGGCGTCAACGTGATGATGCCGGCCGGTACGTTCTACGTCTTCCCGAACGTGGTGCCGATCTGCACAAGGCTCGGCATCACCTCGCACGGCTTGGCGATGTTCCTGCTCGAAGCCGCCGACGATCAGCTGGGTGTAGCTTGCCTGGGCGGCGAATGCTTCGGCCCCGCGGGCAAGGGCTTCCTCAGGTTTAGCTGCGCGGAGCCGGACGACCGCTTGAAGGCCGCGGTGGCGTTTGTGAAGGAGGCGGTGAAGCGCGTGGACCGTGTCGAGCGGTATTTGAAGACGCATGCGAAGTATCGGCTGCGATGAGGAACCGCCAAGCCCCAGGATGAGCACAGCGATTCCTGCATTTTCGCTGCAACGCCTTGATTTTCAAATGATTTGTTTTGCGCCTGTCAATAACACACTCACCCACTCTCCACTACTGCCTCGTACCCCTTGCCACCTCCTTGTTAGGGCATATATTGAGTTGATCGTTCAACTAACTGCGAGCGTCGTGTCATGGACACCAGAGAAAAACTAATAGAAACGGCCAGAAACCTCTTTCTGCAAAACGGTTACGGCAACACCGGCGTCGCACAGATTCTGAAGACCGCCGACGTCGGCAGCGGCAGCCTCTATCATTTCTTCCCCACGAAGGAAGATCTGCTGCTCGCCGTCCTACACAAGTACAAGGAATTGCTTCACCCAATGGTGATCCAGCCCGTCTTCGACCGCGTCACTGATCCCATCGAAAGAATCTTCGGCGTTCTCGATGGCTATCGGCAAATGCTCGTCATGATGCAATTCTCCATGGGTTGTCCCATCGGCAACCTCGCGCTCGAACTCAGCAACAGCCATCCGGCCGCACGTCAGCTTCTGGCGGAGAATTTCACCGGCTGGCGGCTGGCGATCGAGAAATGCTTGAACGATGCCGCCGACCGCTTGCCCGAGAACGTCTCGGCGGAAGGTCTGGCCCAATTCGTCCTGACGACCATGGAAGGAGCGGTCATGCTGGCCCGGACCTATCGCAACCTCGAACCTTACAACAACGCCGTCAGCCAGCTCCGCGATTATTTCGATCGGCTTCTCAAGGACGGGACCGAATGGTCGGAAGCTCGGCCGGCTCCAACTTGATTTCCGTTCGACGTGAGTCGATCCCCGCTATGTGGTTGGCATCGAGTCGCGTCTCTTTCCTGTTTGCGAGGTTTTCCATGTTCAAGGGTTTATGTGCAAGCGTCGTCATGTTGGCAATTCTGGCTTGCGGCGACGCCTTCGGGCAAAACCGCGACAAGAAGCCGGTGAAGGATGATCCCATGGCCGCCTTAGCGCCGTTCGTCGGTGAATGGCACATCGACGCCAAATGGGCGTCCGGCGAGAAGCTCAAGGCCCGCGGCGTCTACGATTGGGGCCTCGGCAAGAAAATCCTGGTCGCCAAGACCTTCGTCATGGACGGCGACAAGGAGTATCAACGCTACGAAGGGACCATGGCCTGGCACCCGGCCAAGAAATCGCTCTTTCAGATCAGCTTCGCCTACGACGGGGCCATCACCGAAACGATCATGGAGACCAAGGAAAAGGACACGATCCACTTCGGCTTCACTCCGTTCGAGGAGGGCAAACCGTCGCTTCTCCGCCAGACGATTCGCTTCACCGACAAGGACCATTTCGTCTGGACCGTGCAGCTCAAGCAAGGCGCCGACTGGAAGCAGCTCATGGAGGGCACGTGGGTGCGCAAGGGGGCCATGAGTCGGTAGGCGAATCGTCTGCGGTGTCGGCGAGTTCTGCTGTTCCCTGCGTATCGGGAGCAGATTTTCTTTTCGTTACACGTTTCAGAAAGGCGGCAAGTCATGAAAAAGCAAATCGCGTGGTCCCTCGGTCTCGCTCTCCTGGCGTGTGCCATGGGGTCGCAGGCTCAAGAGGGGAAGAAGGCTGCGGACAAGAACTTGGCCCTGGATCGCTTCAAGCAGTTAGCAGGCGAATGGGTCGGCACGCACAAGCACGGCGACATGAAACACGAGGCCCGTGTCGTCTACAAGCTGACCTCCGGCGGCAGCGCCGTCGTTGAGACGATTAATCCGGGCGGCGATCATGAAATGGTCACCGTGATTCATCCCGACGGAGACGCACTGGCGCTCACGCACTATTGCATGCTCGGCAATCAGCCGCACATGAAGGCCACGCCTAAAGCCGGCGACAACAAGGTTACGTTCGAATTCGTCAAAGCGACGAATCTCAAAACGGACAAGGACATGTACATGCGCAGCGTGGCGTTTACTTTCGTGGACAAGGACACGCTCAGGACGGAGTGGACGCTTTTCAAAGACGGCAAGGAATCGGCCAAATCTGTTTTCGAGTTGAAGCGCAAAAAATAACATTCCGACGCCGACCGCGGCGAAGTTGCCGCGGTCGGTTCGGTTTGTTCGTAGGCTGCGCTCACGTTTGAGTTGTGTTGGAGGCCCGCCGCCGCGCCGGTTTGACGCAGGCCCAGGTCGCGGAGAAAATGGGCACCAAGACCCCAGCCATCGCCCGCCTCGAAGCCGGCGGCGGCGCCAAGCGCCATTCTCCTTCGCTCGCTACGTTGCGCAAATACGCCGAAGCAGTCGGCTGCTGGCTGGAAGTCCGCCTGCGTCCTCGGTAGGACATACTGTGAACGCGCGGCGTAGGAGCGGACACGGCGTTATCGGGAGTTGGTCGAGTTGGACGCACCAGGCGCATCGCCCGAAGGAGCGGCAGCACCGCCCGCACCGGAGGCGAAAGCAAAGTGCCGGCGGGGCGGACAATCTGGGCCAGCGTTTGTTCCGCCATCAGCGCCACCGTCGGTGTTCTTTCCCAAGCCCATGCACGAGTCCCGCAACAATTCAATGTCCGACGTCCGAATCCAATTCAGGATGCAGATGCGCGCCACCTTGCTCGCGAACCACATCCGTTCTCGATCCTGCCCAGTCTCGGGGTGCATATATAGCTCACGATCCGAATGTAACGGATCACGAAACCCATGTGACAACTCCGATCGAATTTTGAACAGCTCCTCGCGGTCGGTATCGCTCACAGCTGGAGAGGAGGCAAATCGCCTAACGAACTCGAGAAATCTCTTCGTACGTTGGCCCTTTTTGGCCTCGCCCACGAGCGCGTCAATGGCCTGAATGATGCAAATGAACGCAAGGGAATGCGAAATAATCTCGTTGACTTGAGCGAGCCAATAAGAAGCGCGCTCGACTTGGCAGCGCCTGTTTGATGGTAAGCTGAAGAAAAAGTCTAACGACTCCTCCAAGTTGTCTGGAAGATCGAATGGCTCAAGCGGTGACCAAGAGCGGCGCGAGTAATAATCGGACGCCGAAACAATGGGCATTTTGGGAAACCCCTGTAACGGGGTAAGTTCGTCGGATTTTGGCTGAAATCCTTGGTACGTATAACAATGATATAGGCAACCGACGCTTAGCGTGGGCGCACCATCGTCGTCTGGAAGCGCCATCCAGGTCGGTCTGTACCCCTCTATGCGCCGAATTCCCGTATCGAGAAGGGCGTTAAGTAACAAATGTAATTCCTGAACCCTTCGGGAGCGTCTCGCCATGTTGCGAAATGGGTCGCCCGCCTTCGGAAACCAAAACTCGATGAGAAATGGATGCGGTTGAAGCCCGAATTTCGGCTTCGGCGCATGGGCGGGCACAGGCAAGATTTGAAAGTGATCCCTGTACCGCCAAGCCCCGTTTACTGGATCACGGGTGAAAAGAGCCTCTCGCCCGATTTCTTCCCCGACTACAGTCAGCTCGGTGCGCACGCGAAAACAGAGCGCTTCAGTGTCGGCAGTGGACATGGCTGACACTACGGATGTTAATTTTCCCGATTCGCTAAAGCGGGCTATGATCTGCGGTGATTCTAAGTTAGGGTAGCCAACTGTGCTGGTGGCTCCGTATTCAGCGGATTTGAAGTCATTTAGCAGCAGCACGATGATTTCGTGAACCTGATCCGGTGTAAGGGCTTCGGCTTTGAATCCATCCGGCAACATTTGGAGCAGAATGTTAGTGTCCATTTTGGGCCTCCCATAGGGAATTTCTTATTCATGGACAGGTAAGCGGCACCGGAGGTTCGCTGCTATACCGGAAAATGCTCTCTTCAACCCTACGACAAGAACGCCCCAGCCTCGACGTGGAAGTAACGGGCAAGCTTGGCGATTTGTCCGCGGTTGAGCTTGCGTTTGCTGGCGAGCACTTCGGAAATGGTCGATTTGGCGATACCGGCGCGCCGACTCAGATTGGCCGTGGCGGCCTCAACTCGCTACGAGCTTGAGTCGGAGAATCTTCGCCAATCTTCCCGCAGTCGCCAGCCGAAGGTCACGTTGGCCGTCCAGGAACTGTTGGAGCACGATTTCGGATACCTTGGCTTGCTCGGCCAACCGGTGGACGGATTTGCCGCTATGGGTGATTGCGTCCCGCAGCGGATCGCTCAGGACAGGTGAATCCGGTTCTGCTTCGAGCGGCGGAAATTCTTCCATGACCTTGCGGCGAATCTCGCGATCGCGCGCCGCCTCTTGCGGCGACAGCCTGCCCGTTCTGTGAATGCGCTTGAAGATCTTCTTTGTCATGTCATTTCCTCTTCTTTTTCCTTGGCTTCGCCCTTGGTTCGGGCACCTCATAATCCGTGATGACACGAATCGCGTCGTCATCGATTTCTTCAAAAACCACGATGATGAATCGGCCGTCGGACACGTAACCCCACACGGCGGCGAAGCCACTCGAACTACTGTGCCCTTCGCTGACGGGAGCAACCAGGACTTCTTCGACTTCCGCAACCGTCAGATCATGTTAGGCGACGTGTTGCACGTTGCCATTTGAATCGTCATGGTCATCCCAGAAGAAACTGGAATACTTCATCTCGCCATACTAACAGCGTTACGGATCGTGGTCAACGCTGAGGATCATTGAAATCGCGCCGCATCCGTTTACTCGACCCCTCAGAAATCGCTTTGATAATTTTGGGGAGGTGAACTACCAGTCTGCCAGCACGGCGGCGCCGATCAATGATATGAGAAGCACAGACATCAGAACGAGCAACCCGATCACCTGCACTGCCAGCACGGGCGCGTAGCGCATGGGACGGCGAATACCAAACTGGAACACTGTGAAGTACAAGTAAAGGACGTAGCTGAGGAGATAAAGGACAACAAATGGGAGCAGCCCAATCAGCAGGATCAGGACGACGAAACTGAAGGGAACGCTGGAGACATGGAGGTAGTCCAATCCCACGTAGGCGCCGTCCTCCGAGGCGAGGAACGCGCCCCACACGAGCGCGCCGACAATGGCTGTGAACTCAACCACGGCGGCCACCACCGCTGCTTTCCCCCAGAAAAAACCTGCCAGGGCCAGCGGAGTTCCAATCAGCAGCGCCGCCAAAGCCGGCGCCCAGACCAGGATTTTGGCATAGAGTGGCAGCGGAGGCGCCGCTTTTTTCTTGTGCTTTTTCGGGTCGTATTCCTCCGCGTCGGCCAGTGGGACTTCATAGCCGCACTCAATGCACGGGACCCGCAATCGGTGTTCTCGGTCGGAAACCCTGACGGCGGCGCGGCACTTGGGACAGACAATGCGACTCATGGACGAAACCTCTAGGCAACGGCTCAGGGTGAAATCGGTTCTAGTTCTTCCGCTTCTCCAGCTCCTTCGCGACTTGCGCTAACGTCCGCGTGTTGAACACGTCCGCCTTTTCCAGCCAGCCGCGCCTGGCGACATCGACGCCGAAGCGGGTGAACGCCAACTCTTCCGGGGCGTGGGCGTCGGGGTTGATGACGAGCTGGATGTCGAGGGCTTTCGCACGCTTGCAGTGGATCCAGTCGAGGTCGAGGCGATAGGGGTTGGCGTTGATCTCGATCATCGTGCCGGTTTTCGCGGCCGCTTGCAGGACGGCGTCGAGATCGACCTTGTACGCATCCCGCCGCAAGAGGAGTCGGCCTGTCGCATGGCCGAGCATGGTCACGTGCGGATGGCTGATCGCCTTGATGATGCGGGCGGTCATCTCCGCTTGCGTCTGATGGAAGAACGAGTGGACGCTGGCGACGACATAGTCGAACGTGGCCAGCACGTCGTCCGCGAAGTCGAGCGTGCCGTCGGCGAGGATGTCCACCTCGGTCCCCTTGAAGACACGGAAGCCGTTCTGCTTGGCGTTGAAGGCGTTGATCTCTTTTTGCTGTTTGCGGACGCGCGCCGGCGTCAGGCCGTTGGCGACGGTCAGCGATTGCGAGTGGTCGGCGATGCCGAGGTATTGGTAGCCGAGGGCGCGGGCGGCGTCGGCCATCTGTTCGAGGGTGGCAGCCCCGTCGCTCCAGGTCGTGTGATTGTGAAAGACGCCGTGAATGTCCTTCAACTCCAAGAGGTGCGGCAACGCATGTTTCGCGGCGGCGTCGATTTCGCCGGTGTCCTCACGCAATTCCGGCGGCATCCAATCCAGATCGAGCGCCTTGTAAATGTCGGATTCCTCCTTGCACGCCACCTTCTTTTTGGCGCCGGCCAGCGCGTACTCGTTCAGGCTCAGTCCGTAGTCGATGGCGCGCTGCCGAAGGCGAATGTTATGCTCCTTGCTGCCGGTGAAATAGTTGAGGGCAAACGGAAACTGCTCATCGCTGACGACACGCAGATCAGCATTGATGAGCACGCGCTGGGTATTGTGATCGATGCCGGTGAAGGTGACGCTCGACTTGGTCTCGCCATGCCCGACCACCCGCTGGACGCTGGGCAAACTGACGAAAGCCTGCATGACGGCGGCTGGGTCGTCGGCGCTGGCGAGAATGTCGATATCGCCAATGATCTCCTTGCGCCGGCGCACGCTGCCGCAGAGTTCGAGACGCCGCACCCCCTTCACCTTGCGCAACTCGGCGACGACGGGCTCGGCGATGGCGAGGGCTTGATCGAGGCGCACCTTGCTGCCGATCTGATCGATGAATGCCAGGCCTTCGAGGATGTTCTTCTGCGTCTTTTCACCGAAGCCCTTGAGCTTGGCGACCGTCCCCTTGTCGCATTCGGCCTTGAGCTTTTCGAGGGTGTCGATGCCGAGCTGATCGCTGAGGGCTTTGACCTTCTTCGGCCCCATGCCGGGCAGCCGAAGCATCTGCAACCAGCCGGGCGGCGTCTTGGCCTTGAGATCGTCATAGAATGCCAGCTTGCCGGTGGTGACGAGGGCGGTGATCTTGTCACGCAAGGTTTCGCCGATGCCGGGGACTTGATCGAGCGTGCCGGCCTCAACGAAGTCGGCAAGGTTGCCTTCGAGCTGAGCGATGGTCCGGCCCGCCTTGGCGTAGGCATTGGCGCGAAAGGGATTCTCGCCCTGCAATTCGAGCAGGACGGCGATCTCTTCGAGGATAGCGGCGACTTCGGACTTGTCCATGATGGGGGCCTCGATCTGGTTGAGTTACGACATGGATGGCTACTGCAGGTGTCATTGCCCATCGGCTTCGTACGTTGATAATATACAAACAATCGAGTTTTCCTCGGAAACCTAGCAGTATGACAAAATCCGTCCAGCAAACGTTGTTTGACTTCGTTGTCAATCCGCCGAAGAAGCTCGAGCTTTTGTCGCCGGACGAGATTTTTGACGCGCTGGATCAGAGGATGCTCGAGAGCCTCAAAGAGGACAAGCGGCTCGAGAGGAAACCGGCTAGTTTTTCTGGAACACCGTTGGCCGAGTACCTTTCCATGTGGGCAAACACTGCTCCGGATGGCGGCCTTCTCGTGATTGGCATGAATGATGACGGTACCTTCGAGGGGTGTGCCAAGCTGTCCGCAAAACGGCTAAACGAACTTGAAGCAATGCAGGATCTTTGTCCTGATGCACAGTGCGTCACTCGCCGTGTCCCGATCATCAAGCCCGGTGGTGGCGATGATTTTGTCCTTGTTGCCAGGGTTCTTTACCGAAAAGGGCGAGCTGTCAAGACACCGCAGGGAGGGGTGTTCGCCCGACGAGGTGACAGGAAAAAACGATTAACCCCCGAAGAGGCTCGAGAACTTGCAATAGACAAGGGAGAAATTGACTTTGAGCAGGAGATGTGCAGACAACTCCGGTACCCTCAAGACTTTGATAAAGACGCGATTCGTGGGTTCGCAGAAAGCGTTCGGTCGGCGGTCGATATTACCACCGAGGTTTCCGACGACGAAGTTTTGGCGGTTCGTCATTTGGGCGAAATGAAGGACGGTGTCTTTTTCCCCAACGTGGCGTGCTTGTTGCTGTTCGCCAGGGAACCGGACAAAATCATCCCGGGCTGCAAGATCCGCTTTCTTCGCTTTGATGGCGATTTGGAGGGAAGCGGCGAAAAATTCAACGTCGTTAAGGACATCTGGATCGAAGGAAAAACGGTCCCGAAATTGATCCATGAAGCGGAGGCTGTGATCGCGTCTCAGATACGTACATTCTCGGCGCTTGGCAAGGATGGCAAGTTCTATGCCTCCCCTGAGTACCCGAAGTCAGCATGGTATGAGGCTGTGGTAAATGCGTGCGTCCATCGATCCTATAGCAATGGCCTTAAGAACATGATGATCTACGTGAAAATGTTCGACAATCGCCTGGAAATAGAAAGCCCCGGCCCCTTCCTTCCGTTCGTGACCCCTGAGAACATTTATGGTACATCGCACCCCCGCAATCCAAAACTCATGCAGGCGATGTATTTTTTGAAATTTGTAAAAATGGCTGCGGAGGGAACCCGTCGCATGCGCGACACCATGCGGGCGATGGATCTGCCCGGACCGGAGTTCTCGCAAAAGGAAATCAACTATTCTCGAGTGCGAGTTACCTTGACGAATAACATCCGCAAAAGGCGACTTTGGGTGGATGCGGATGCCGCGGCGATCATCGGCGCGGCTATCGCGCGGACATTGACGGACAATGAGACTCGCGTCTTGAATTTCGTGGCCGAGCACGGCCAGATCAATGTGACCGAAACTGTCAGAGCCACGGGACTCTCGTGGAATACCGCAAAGAAACTTCTGCAGAGTCTCGTCGTAAGGAAAATTCTCGAACAAGTCCACCGGGATGATTTGGAACGAGACCCAAAAGCTCATTTCAAATTACGCACAACCTAGCCGCCCGCAACAACGCGAACTTCTCATCCGCCAGGGCACGCACTTCCGGCGGTAGTTGGCGGTAGCAGTACCAGAAATCGGGTGTGGCGAAATGGTTCATAAGGGCTTGCACCGCCCGGCCTCGAACTCCACATCCGCACGACGGCCGGCCTCGTCCAGCCGGCCGGCCTGAATGTCCGCTTCGATACGGCGATCCCATTCGTCCGCGAGGTATTCTTCAAACCATTGCGCGAACGCGCTTAAATCCGGCGCGGGAAGCTGACTGACGGCAGTTTCAAGTTCCTGCAAGCTCATGGCAATCTCCGCAAAAGTGGGTGACGCTCTCAGTATCGCACGCCAACGCTGCCAAGGCAAGACCAGCGACCGCGGAATGCCGGCAACGCCGTCAGGTGTTTCACCACATTCCCGTCTTCTCGTCATACCCAAACATCCGGTTGAAATTCTGCACGGCCACGCCGCTGGCGCCGCGTACCAGGTTGTCCTCCGCGACCAGCACCACGATGCGGCCACGGACGACGCGCACGGTCATGTCGATGAAGTTCGTGTGCGCGCTGTCCTTCGTCGCAGGGATTTGGTTGGTGACGCGCACGAATGGAGCGTTCGCATAGTAGTCGCGATAGACATCGAGCAGTTGCGCATCGGTGAACGCGCGGTGCGGCGTGGCGTAGATGGTCGTGAAGATGCCGCGGTCCATCGGGATCAGGTGCGGCGTGAAGATCACCTCGACGGGCTCGCCGGCCACGTCCGACAGCGTCTGCTCGATCTCCGGCGTGTGGCGATGCTGGCCGACGCTGTAGGCGACGACGCTTTCGTTGCATTCGGGGAAGTGCGTCGTCAATTTCGGCGTGCGGCCCGCGCCGGAGACGCCGGACTTCGAGTCGATGATGATGTCCTTGAGGTCGATGTATTTGCCGGCGACCAACGGCGCCAGGCCGAGGATGCCTGTCTGCGGATAGCAGCCAGGGTTGGCGATGAGCTGGGCGGCCT
>Ga0206934_1146_pt1 | contig 18915 bp, 14 predicted proteins | sample Alteio_BWOrgHeat_16_FD_152932 | JGI IMG/M metagenome (GOLD analysis project Ga0206934, IMG submission 152932) | Enriched cells from forest soil in Barre Woods Harvard Forest LTER site, Petersham, Massachusetts, United States -... | ecosystem: Environmental > Terrestrial > Soil > Temperate forest >...
CCAAGCCATTAAAGCCATCATAAGTATAATCCTTCAGTTTCATAAGCACAGTAAATATGCCGATAGTTGCTATGCTGTATGCTACCGAATAAATAATGATGCCCTGCCAGGCCACTGCATTAACTGCAAGAATGGCAAAGAGCATAAAGCCTGCCTGTGCAATAGACGAGTAGGCAAGCATACGTTTCACACTTTGCTGGAAGACAGCCGTAAGGTTACCCACCAATAAGGTTGCAGCAGTAATAATAGCTAAAACCAAAGTCCATTGGCTGCTAAGGCTGCCGAAAGAAACCTGGAATAAACGCAGGAAAGCAAAAAAGGCTGCTGCCTTTACTACCGTAGCCATATAGGCTGTGAAAGCTGTCGGCGAGCCATCGTATACGTCAGGTGTCCACATATGCATAGGCGCCGCAGACACTTTGAAAGAAAGTGCGATCATTATAAACAGGATACCTGCGAGCGCAAGGGTATTAAGATGGTCTGCCTGCAGGAAGCTGAAAGAAATAATATTAAATGATCCTGTGGCACCGTATAATAAGGTAATACCCATGAGTAAAATACCTGTAGAGAAAGCGCCCATGAGGAAGTATTTGAGGGAGGCTTCGCTGCTCTTTAAGTTTCGCTTATCACTGCCAGCCAATATGTACTGTGGTATAGACATGATCTCGATGCCGATAAATAATATCAGCATATTGTTATAGCAGGATAAAAGATAAACACCGCAAAGGATAAAAAATATCAAGGCAAAATATTCGGCAACATGGGCGCCTACTTTTTGTATCTCTTTACCTATTAACAAAACATAGAGTAATGTACAGCCCGTCATAAGGGTATTAAACCACAGCGCATACCTGTCTATGCGCAGCATGTTGTTGAACAGTGATTGGGGTGCCAAAGAAGAAGTGTTGGTGAGGTCCCAGATATTGACACCTAATAATATAAAAAGGAGAATGGTAGCCAGTGTAGCCAATGGCTTTTTCTCCTTTGCCATTATTCCGGCAAACATCATAATTATACCAAGTATCGTTGCAGCAATAATTGCTTTCATCTAATTCAAAAGTAAAAAGTAAAAAATCAAAACTTGTTTATTAGGGTACCAATGCGGTCGCTATTCCTGAAGTTAAGTCCAGTAATGGTTTAGGATATACTCCAAGAAAAACGATCAGTATTATTATTATTGCCAGGCCCAGGTATTCATTTGATCCCAGGTCTTTGGTAATTTTCATTTTCACCGTTTCACCATACACTGTTTTTTGCAACATGTTCAATGTATATACAGCGCCCAATATTATTCCTAATCCTGCAACAACCATAAACGTAATATGGTAATAGGAATTTGTCTGGAATAAGCCGTTGAATAACATGAACTCGCCTATGAAACCATTGGTGAGTGGAAGGCCTATACTTGCCAGCGAAATAATAACAAGGCAAATGGCCATGAGAGGAGCGGATGTTGCCATGCCACCGAGCTTAGTCATGTCGCGCGTGCCCCAGCGATTCTCAACCATGCTAACAACAAGCCAGAGGCCGGTGATGGTGATACCGTGGTTGAACATTTGCACCATCACACCGTGCATACCCATATTGGTATTGGCAAAAACCGCTGCGCTCATCAGGCCCATATGGGCGATAGACGAATAGGCGATCATGCGTTTTATGTCAGTTTGTACTATTGCAAGGCAAGATGCATAGACGATGCCAATGATAGAAAGTATAATAATGGTTTGTGACCAGAAAGCTACTCCCTGCGGTAATATAGGAATCAGCCAACGCAAAGTTGCGAACATACCCATCTTCACCATCAGCGCACTCAAAATGATCGTTACGGGTGTTGGTGACTGTTCATAAGTATCGGGCTGCCAGGTATGGAATGGAAATATCGGCATCTTAATAGCAAAGGCAATAAATATGAGCCAGAATACCCACGCTTGCTGAGAGGCAGGTAAGGAAGAGCCTGCATGCATGATATTGGACCAGGAATAGCTGTTAGCGCCTGGATTTTGCATTGATAAATAGATGAGGCCGGCAAGCATCATCAGGCTGCCCACAAAAGTGTAAATGAAAAATTTAAAAGTTGCAGCTATTCTTTTTTCGCCACCCCATGTGGAGCATAAAAAGTAAACAGGGATAAGCGCCAGTTCCCAAAACACATAGAACACCAAAGCGTCGTTAGCAAGAAATACGCCCATAAGGCCTGCCTGCGATAATAACATTAAGCCATAAAAAGCACCGGCCTTTTCTACCGGCTTGTTCCAGCTAACAGTCATAACCACCTGCACAACAATGCCTGTGAGCAAGCAAAGCATGGAGCTCATGCCGTCAGCAAGCAAACTGAATTGTGTGCCGAGATTGGGTATCCAGGGAGTAATAAAATGCATGGGGGCCGAAAAAGGAAGATTGTATGGATATTGAACAATTAATGCCACATATAGAAGCGCTGATATTTGCCAGTGAACGTCCGCTTACGCAAATGGAAATGGCCGAGGTATTGGTACAGGCATTTGAAACCCCCATAGAACCGGAACGTATTGCTACTTGTATTGAGGCCATTCGCGAAAAATATGATGCCACTTATTATCCTTTCCAGCTGAAAGAAATAGGCGGCGGCTACCAGTTCCTTACCAAAAAAGCATACCATAAAACCGTTCTGCAGCTTAATGGCGACAAGCATATTAAAAAACTGTCATCATCGGCCATGGAAACACTCGCTATTATAGCTTATAAGCAACCCATTACCAAAAGCGAGATTGAATTCATTCGCGGGGTGAGCGCTGATTATTCCATTCAGAAATTACTTGATAAGGAACTCATCGTCATCACAGGTCGCAATGAAGAAATGGTTGGCAAACCCCTAGTATATGCCACCTCGAAGAATTTTATGGATTACCTCGGTATCAATTCTCCCGGCCAATTGCCGCAACTTAAAGATATAACCAATGTTGAGATCGTATTTCCTACCAACGGCAGCGAGGCAGTCCCCGAAAATGAAGGACTGTTCGTTGTGAATGAAGAAGGTAGTTTACTTCACAAGGGAGAATAAGAGAGCTCACTTGCTTGCTAAGTGTTACCCGCCCCAAATGAGGGCGGGTTTTTTGTGTCATAAACCTGCCCGAATTTAAAAATCGCCTCTAAATGCTGCATAATAGGTGGAAAACCTATTCTCAATCCACCTAAGGCTTGGGGTCATAGCATAAAAATGTTTATAACCTGTGCATTTCATATAGCAATAATATTGGGGTAATGTTTTGGTAACAAATTTGTGGGTATCTTTAATATACTAAAAACATATCCGTATGCCTTGGAGAACATTTAGCGGTGAATCTTTAAAAACGCCAGTAAAAAAAGCAGTTGAAGAAGCCATCATCAGGGAAACAAATGCGGGCTTCCATCTCAAAGTATGTATTGGTACCGACTCCCAGGTACGGGCCTCCGAAACCGAATTCGCAACAGTAATTGTCTTTTTGCGCGAAAAACACGGGGGATTTATGTTTATTAGCAACGACAGAACAAAGCAACCCTATACGATAAAAGAACGCATGCTGGTGGAAGTGGCCAAGAGTATAGAAATTGCTTTCGACCTATGCGATCTTTTTAATAAATATGACGTGGACATGGAAGTTCATGCCGACATTAATACCAATCCTCATTTTAAAAGTAACGAAGCCCTTCGTGAAGCCATGGGTTATATACTAGGTATGGGTTTCGCATTCAAGGCTAAACCTGAAGCTTTTGCCAGCTCCTGCTGTGCAGACAGGATGGTCAACTAATATTACCTGTTTCTCTCTTAATTGAAATTTTAGCTACCTGTAGAACGCTTACAACTTCAAGTGTAAAATGCTTCTTAATTCCTCAAACCTATTTAATTAAATAGGTGTCTAATATTGGGTAAAAAGATGTAATTTTAATATCCCTTATATAGGTGATTTTTATTTATTAATGAAGCGGCTTTATATAATACTGTTTTTTGTATGGATAGCTCCTCTTTCGCTATATGCCCAGTCTATAGAATTTATTGAAAACAGGGGGCAATGGGATGGCCCATTCAAATACAAAGCATCTACCGGCAGTGGCGACGCATATTTACAGGAAGATGGTTTTACGTATGTGGTAGGTGACCATAGAAATAATGACTACATAGATGCATTTGAACACGGGCAATTAAAGCAGCCCCCGGTCCTGAAATTTCATGCCTATAAAATGAGTTTTGAAAACGCTTCGAAACCTATTATTATTGGCAGCAGGCAGGCAAACGGCTACTACAATTATTTTTTGGGTAATGACCCTAAAAGATGGCATGGTGATATCCACCCATTTCTTTCGCTCGATTACAAGCAATTATACAATGGCATAGATGCACACTTATCATCTGATAAGGGCAATATCGAATATCAATTTATGATCAAGGCCGGGGCAGACCCTAAGCAGATAAAATTGAAATATACAGGCCAGGATGGTATTAGTATTAGTAACGGAAATCTGATTATCAACACCTCTGTAGGGGATGTGCAGGAAATAAAACCTTATGCCTACCAATATATTAATGATAGCAAAGTAGAAGTGCCTTGCAGGTATAAATTAAGGGGGGATGTGGTAACTTATTATTTCCCTGAAAATTATGATGCTACAAAATTGTTGGTTATTGATCCCACAGTAGTGTTTGCTACTTTTACAGGTTCAACTGCCGACAACTGGGGCTTTACTGCAACCTATGACAACCTGGGATATTTTTATCTCGGTGGTATTGCACATAGCACGGGCTACCCGTTTAGCACGGGTGCTTTCCAGACAACCTATGCCGGCGGGGATGGCAATTCCGGGACCCAGTATGCATCCGATATTGCTATCATAAAATATAACCCTTCGGGTACAAACAGGATCTACGCTACATATATCGGCGGCCGCAATAACGAACGGCCACATAGTATGATCGTGGATTCACTGAATGACCTCATCATTGCCGGCAGAACACTTTCCCCGGATTATCCATATAAGTCAACCAGCTATGATACAAGTTTCAATGGGGGTTGGGATATAATTGTTACTAAACTAAGCGCACTTGGCGATAGCCTTATTGGCTCTACATTTATCGGGGGACCGGGTGACGATGGTGTGAATATTGACTCCACAGAATCAGGCTATGCAAGCCTGAAACACAACTATGGTGATGATGCACGCAGCGAAGTGCAGCAGGACAAATACGGTAACATATATGTAACAGGTTGCACGCGGTCCGCAGGTTTTCCCACTACTGCCGGCGCTATACAAACCACTTTATCAGGCACACAGGATGGTGTTGTGTTTAAAATGAATTTTGATCTTAGCTCATTAATATGGAGCACTTATATTGGCGGCAGCAGCGATGATGCAGGCTATGTACTGGCATTTGATACCGGTCAGACTTCATTATACGTTGCAGGTGGTACCAGCAGTTCTGATTTTCCAAAAACTACGGGTACACTAAATAGCACTTATTTAGGCGGTGGAGCAGATGGATTTGTTTTGAAATTTTTAAATTCTACTCCTTATACATTACAGAAAGGCACTTTCATAGGCACAGCTAATTACGACCAGGTATATGGCATACAAGTGGATGCCCAGAACAGTGTATATGTCATGGGCCAATCCTTAGGTGGCCAATTCCCGGTAACCGCCGGCGTATATTCTAATCCTAATTCTACGCAGTTCATAATGAAGCTGGACTCTAACCTTAGTACAGATGTTTTTTCCACTGTTTATGGTTCGGGAACACCCGACAGTACAAATATCTCACCGGTCGCTTTTCTCGTTGACACTTGCCAGAACATGTATATATCCGGATGGGGGGGAGATCTTGAAATTCCTTCTATGCCATCTTCTGTCGCACGTAATGGAGTAATAGGTATGCCCATCACCGCAGATGCAGCACAATCAACCACCGACGGAAAGAACTTTTATTTTATTGTTCTAAGTAAAAATGCTAACTCCCTGCTATATGGCACTTACATGGGACAAGTAGGCCAGGTGGGTAACCAGGTTCATGTTGGCGAACATGTGGATGGTGGTACCAGCCGATTCGATAAGAACGGTATCATCTACCAGGCTATTTGCGGCGGCTGTGGTGGCTCTTCTGCGTTTCCAACAGTGCCTAATCCCGGCGCATGGAGCAATACTGATAACAGTTTTAATTGCAACGAGATCGCATTGAAAATAGCATTTCAATTCGGCCCTGTAAACGCACATGCAAGCGCATCGCCCAATGGCATAGGCTGTGCTCCATTTACTGTTTCATTCACCAATACTTCTACCAACGGGGCAACTTACTATTGGGATTTTGGTGATGGCTCGCCAACCAGTAATCAATATACACCCAGCGCACATACCTTTACCACAAAAGGCGTTTATACTGTAAAGTTAGCTGTGTCTAATATTAATGCATGCAGTAAACTCACTGATACTTTTACACTTACCGTTGTTGTTGATACGGCACAGATCACTCCGCAATTCACCTTTGCCATTGTTGACAGCTGCCCACCCTACACTGCGTCGTTTGTTAATACGTCACAATACAGCAGCCCTTCATCACAGTCTTATACCACATTTAACTGGTACTTCGGAGACGGTGGAAGTTATACAGGCACTACGCCCCCCGACCATGTTTTCCCTGCAGCCGATTCTTATACCGTGATGCTGGTAATGACCGATACCAGCGCTTGCAATTCACCCGACACGATAAAGCATACACTCGCTTTCTCTAATTTACGCACCACTGCGTCCTTCACATCTCCGGACACTGTTTGCCTGGGTACCACCGTTAATTTCTCAAACACCTCGACCAACTACCAGATCTCCTATTGGGATTATGGAAACGGACACACTTCTACAAACCAGAACGGAACTTATAAATTTGATACCATAGGCACCTATACAATTACTTTGATCGACTATAATCCCGGTGCTTGCCAGGGAACTGATACATTTAGAAAGGTAATAACAGTTATAGGCTTGCCCACAGCTGATTTTTCTTATGCACCGAATCCACCACAACTTAATAAACCGGTAGCATTTACAAATCTGTCTTCTAATGCAGTCCGTTATAACTGGGACTTCGGGGATGGAACAACAACCGCAGACGTTAACCCCACACATTTTTTCGAGGTGACGGGTAATTTTCATGTTTGCCTCACGGCATTTAATACACAAAATTGTCCCTCGCAACTTTGCAGGTCCGTTACATCAGACGTTCAACCTTTGGCCGACCTGCCCACAGCCTTCTCTCCAAACGGGGATGGACAAAATGAAATTTTATACGTCCGTGGCGTGGCTATACAAACCATGGACCTGAAAATATATAACAGGTGGGGCGAAATGGTATTTCATTCCACCAGCCAATCTGTAGGTTGGGATGGCACTTTCAATGGCAAGCCCCAGGAAATGGAAGCTTACGCATTTGTTTTGAATGTGCAGTTTTATGATGGTTCTAAATTGCAAAAGAAGGGTAATATTACTTTGTTGCGTTGATATGATAAAGAGGAGATCACATAGCATTTTGTTAGGCATTTTGATAATGCTTTTCGCCGTGATGAATGATGCGCATGCCCAAAGCATTCATTTTTCACAGTATTATAATGCACCTATGCTTCTTAACCCTGCTAACACCGGTCTGATGCCGGAGAATGATTTTCGCCTTGGCTTGAATTACCGCAACCAATGGGCTACTGTGCCAGTGCCCTACACCACTTTTTCAGCCTTTGCCGATTTTAAAGCTTTTAGTAATAAAGAGAGTGGTGGTAAAAACTGGCTTGGCCTGGGCGGTGCCTTTTTTAACGACGTGGCAGGGGACGGCAAATTATCGCTTACCCGTTTCGAAGTTTTTACCGCCTACCATCTTGCCTTAGGCGAGTACAGTATGCTCTCAATGGGCTTATCCGGCGGCTATGTGCAAAGAAGTGTCAATTATACCGACCTCACATTCGATTCTCAGTGGGATGGTTTTAGTTTCAATTCCAACCAGCCGAACAATGAAAAACTGGGCGTTGTAAAAACCGACTACGCCACCGTAGGCGCGGGCCTTAATTATGCTTATTTCCCCAATGATAAGGTATATATGAAGTTCGGCGTAGGCGCGGCAAACATCAACCAGCCGGTGGAAAGTTTTTATGGTGGCAAGAACCAGGTTATGATCCGCCCGGTGGCAAATGTGGATGTTTTATACAAAGCCGGAGACTCCTGGATATTAAACCCCTCCGCTTATTTTGCCACTCAAAATGGTAGTTATGAGTTGGTTTTTGGCTCTTTATTCCAGGTTTACCTGGGCGGCAGGCAGGAGTCTTATCCTATTCAGTTTATCTTAGGCGCATATAACCGCTTCGGGGAGTCTGTTATAGGTGTAGTTGGTTTTCAGTGGGGTAAGGTGCAACTGATGGGCAGTTATGATATTACCATTTCTTCGCTGGCCCCTTATGACTCGGGAAATGGTGCAATTGAGTTCTCGCTTATATACCAGGGTGTATGGGATGGAGCTAAGGGTCGCAGGACGTATAATTGCCCAAGGTTCTTTTAACAAAAAATTTCGTGCATTACAATTTAAGGGTATTATTTTTGATACTGATTTAGACAACAACTTATTATGGAAAAAAACAAAGTATTGCTGGTAGAAGATGATACTAATTTCGGGCAGGTATTGAAAAACTACCTGGAACTGAATGATTTTGTTGTCGAGTTGGCGCGCGATGGCATCTTAGGCCTTGCTGCTTTTCGCCGTGAAAAATTTGATATCTGCCTGCTCGATGTAATGATGCCTAACATGGATGGCTTTACACTGGCCGAAGAGATAAGGAATGTTGACCCTGATGTGCCTTTGTTTTTTCTCTCTGCAAAAAGCATGAAAGAAGATATCCTCGGCGGCTACAAACTGGGTGCTGATGATTATATAACCAAACCTTTCGATAGCGAAGTATTGCTGCACAAAATAAAAGCGATACTGAAACGCAACCAGGAATTGCAGGAAAAACAACATGCACAATTCGAGTTCATTGTTGGCAAATATCATTTCAATTCCAAGCTCCGCAAGCTGGAGCACGACGGGCAATCAGTTACATTGTCACCAAAAGAAAATGAACTGCTGCTGATGCTTTGCGAATATAAGAACGACCTCCTGCCGCGCGAAACCGCACTTAAACGCATTTGGGGCAGCGATACTTATTTCAATGGCCGCAGCATGGACGTTTACATTGCAAAACTCCGCAAATACCTTAAAGACGATACCGCTGTAGAAATAGTAAATATTCACGGGAATGGTTTCAGACTTGTTGCCCCGGAATAAAAATATCAACCACTAATATTCTTTTGCTCAGCCCGCTTTTTGCGGGCTGTTTTTTTATGGCAATGTGGTCAAAATCGGTTGGTTTTTTGTCGCAATAAAATATTTTATTGCGATGTTAATTCAAAGAGGATATAAGCTCTGCTGGAGAGCAACTTATTAGCAATAGGATTAACGCCGTAAAATAGATAAATGGGTGATTAATGTCGCCCATTTATTTTTTGGCCTTATGGCTAAGAAAACTCTTCATTTGCCATTGTTTTTAAAATACAGATACCACCTTATAAAGTTCTTTTTACTTTCAAATCGTAGTCCTCTGTGTAGTGTAATTTTCTCCTTTAAATGTGTGAAGTAGCTTTCCAATCTGTTTGTTGAATATGGTATTTCCGGGTCATTTAGATAATAGAACATATTGGGTATGGCTTTTATTAAGTGGGTAGCAGCTAAGTGCAGATTTTTATGTTTGTACCACCATCTTTTAGTTTCAATATTTATTGTTTTCTCATTAATGTACCCTTTGTTCTGATTGTGCCATTTGGCAAAAGAGCTAAGCCATAGGTTACATTCATTAATGGTTTTTATGCCTGTTATTTGGCTTGAGAATTGAAGTAGCTCTTTGGCCACATCTGTTTTAGGTTTGGCACTCAAAAAGGTCTTTATCTGCCTTTTTACATGCACCAGGCAACGCTGAACAATCACATCAGGTAAAACTTGTTTTATGGCTTTTAGGATAGCTTTATGGCCATCACAAGTAATGCTGTAGATATTAACACCTAAAGAAACCAGGTTGGCAAGGTCTTCTTTTATCTCTCTATACTTCTCCTGATCAGTTTCCCTGTATAACTGGACATACCTGATATCATGGTCATAATACAAGATTAGGCAAAGCTCATTAGAAAAGTAAGTGCCATCAATCATTAAGTGTACGTGTACTTTACTACGGATGGCAACTATCGGAGCCTGCTTTAAATAAGAATTGAATAAGCGTTGAATCGAACTTTGAGACATGCCACTATCTCTAACCAGATATTTAAATACTTGGCGTTCCATTATCCATTTATGGAACCATATAAATTGATTGGCTTCCTTTACTGCCTTGTTCTCGTAAGAAAAACTATAAAAGCATTCCGCACAACGATAGCGTTGCTTATCTTTTCGATAACCCCATTTCTGAATTTTATTGCTTTGACAAACAGGGCATTTATGATGTTTTTTTCATTGAACAAAAAAAAGACATTGAAACCACTTTCAATGTCTTTTGCGAAAACCCTTTACTGTATTAATGATTATCAGATTTTACCAACCGATTTTGACCACATTGTCTTTTTTATTGGGAAATAATTTTGCCCGATCGAAGTCGCCCGCCTCGCCTACGGCGGGTCATCCCGACACAAGGAGGGATCTCCTGAGGATTATATTTGCTGCAAAATAGTATTGCTTACTCGCGTCATTGCGAGGAACGAAGCAATCTCAAGACCACATGGAACTCTTACTTCACTATTTTCTTAATCACCCTTTCTCCATCACTATTGGTTAACTCCAGGATATAATTACCGGCTAAAAAATTCTTAGTATCAACAGAGGCCTGGCTTTGATTGATTGTTCCTCTATAAACCCTTTGCCCCACAATATTGTATATACTTATTGTTGTGCCTGCTTCTGCTCCTTCAATAAATAATTCATTCGTCACTGGGTTAGGCCACACAATCACCTCTCCTTTGGAGAGGCCGGGAGAGGTCACTCCCGTCGTCCCCGCACAGGCAATTCCCGAATCAGGCGTTGTGCAAGCCACAGGGCTATAAGCTATAAAACACACAACATCCGCAGGGCTTATATTGCTGCTCGAAAAAACTGCACTTGTGTTGCCATTCACAAACACTCCGTTCACTGTCCATGCAAAGGTAAGGCCCTGGGAGCTTGATGGTGGATGTCCGCTAAAGGTAACCAGGTCGCCTAAAGAATAGCCAAGCGGATAAGTGCTGATGGAAACTGCAGGTGGCGGAATAGAAATAATATCAAGATGGATGGTGTTGCTTATGGTGGTATCTATTGGCTGGCAAACAGAATTACTGCTTACCACGCAAGTAATATGATCACCATTGCTGACTGACGATGTTGTAAAAGAAGGTACATTGCCAATAGGTATATTGATGCCGTTTCTAAGCCAGGTATAAACAGGATTTCCTGCATTGCCTGCATTTGCTGTGAATGTAAGATTAGTGCCTGCGCAAACTGTATCGCCGGGGAAAACTGAGATAGAAATAAACGGTGGCCCAAGGCCTGGATTCACAACTACAGGTACACTAAGCGTATCCTTGCAACCATTAAGGGAAAGTATAACTGTATAAGTACCCGCATCATTTTGCTGCACGTTATTAATGAAAGGATTGCCGATAGCCGATGAAAAATTATTAGGCCCAGTCCAGCCATAATTTACGCCCGACTGCAAACTACTCATCGTAAACTGCAAATTGTCTCCCTCACATAGCAGGCTATTGCTGTTGGCTGTTACTGATGCCGGTTTAGGGTTCACTACAACCACTACACTGTCTTTCGATGTGCATCCGTTAAGCATTGCACTAACAATATAATTACCTGCACTGCCTAACTGTATATTATTAATGGCAGGGTTACTGACAGCCGACGAAAAACCCGGCCCCACCCAACTATAATTTACACCCCCCTGCAAATTCCCAATTCCCAATGCCAAATTCCCGTCCTCACAGAGAGGGCTATTACTTGTAATGCTCGGTACATTCGGCAACGGTTTTACTACTGCGTTCACCGTATCATGCACTGAGCATCCGTTCAGGCTTATACTAAGGTAATAAGTACCCGAGTTTGCAGTACTGGCATTGGCAATGTTGACGCTTGATGACGCAGAAGAATAAGCCGGACCTGTCCATTCATAGCTTACCCCGCTTTGCAAATTACTAATTCCCAATTCCAAATTACTATCAACACACACAGGACTGTTGTTTGTAATACTCACCTGCACGGGCAGCGGCTTCACCGTAACAGTTGTTGCAGCTGTAGCGCCGCAATTACCCAGCAAAGCCGTGATGGTATAAGTGCCTGCACTGCTTGCCTGTATATTATTAATAACAGGATTACTGATTGCTGAACTATATAAATTAGGCCCTTGCCACTGATAACTCACTCCGGCCTGCAAATTCCCAATCCCCAATTCCAAATTACTATCTTCACATACAGGGCTGTTACTGGTGATGATGGGAGTATTCGGCAAAGGTTTTACAACAACATTCAAAGTATCATGCGCAGTACAGGCGCCTAAGCTTGCCGTGAGATAATAATTACCTGCATTACCAGCCTGCATACCATTGATAGCAAAATTTGGTGAGGAAGAACTAAAACCCGGTCCACTCCATGAATAGCTTACTCCGCTTATGCTACTGCCTGAATTGATATGCAACACATCACCAGCACATAATGGACTATTGCTGTTAGCAAATAAAGAATCTACCCCTTGGCTTACTATTATCTGTATAGTATCCCTGGCGCTGGCACAACCATTCAGAGAAGCATATACGTTATAATTACCCGAATCAGATAAATGGACAGGATTGATCACAGGGTTCTGTTGTGTGGAAGATAAATTAGGGCCAGACCATTGGTAGCTTGCGCCACTTGTGCCACTCGCACTAAAGTTTAAACTGGTGGATGGGCACACTGGGCTATTACTGCTTACAGAAGTTAAAACTGGTAATGGCTTTACTATAACATGAAAAGTATCGGAAACATGACAAACACCTAATGACATACTAAGATAATAGTATCCCGAATCGGCTAAAGCCGTAAGATACCTGCTGATATTTTGTGTAGTGCTATTAAAGGTATTGGAACCCGTCCAACTATAGGATACACCAATGGCAGAATCTGTAATTGATATATGCAAAGTATCACCGAAACAAAGCGGGCTGCTATTGCTGCTGCTGTAAATATTGGGCAACCTGAAAATATGGATATTAAGTCCTTCATCAACTGAAGTATCAACCGGGCTGCTTGAGATGATACGAATGCGATAGCCACTACCTGTTGGTGTACTTGCAGGTATAGTACAGATAACCGAACCTGCTGTAGTTGCCGTTACTGCTCCAATCGTTATTGCACTCGTAAAATTTCCCGTATCATTTGAAAGTTGTATTGTAAAAGTGTTTCCTGAGTGAAAAGGGTAATTAATAATGTAAGGGATATTTATAGTATCTCCGGCGCATTTTAAAGTATCAGTAAACGGCTGGGCAATAAAAACCGAAGTGTCTGCGCTGAATTTTGCAAGAAATACATCCAGGCCTCCACCAGAAGTACTTTGATAACTATTTGAATTGGTAGGAAGAGTAGCGGCAGTAATGCCTCCTAAATAAATATTCCCAGAAACATCACAAGTAATACCGTCACCTTCTATAGTTGGGAAATACGTTCCATAAAGCCTCTGCCCGTTTATATTGAATTTCGCAAAAAAAGCTCCTCCGGAATATGTAGTTTGGTAGCTTCCTGCAGTCGCTATACCGGTACTACTAAAGCTTTGCCCGGTAAAATAAACATTACCATAATTATCACGTTTCATACTCAAACATAAGTCATCAACTCCTCCGCCATAATAAGTAGCCCATTGAATCGAACCGAGGTTATTGAATTTAGCAAGGTAACAAGCCCTATAAGAACCAGGAAAAGAGGTCTGGTATGCTCCGGGAGTAGCTACTCCACTATGTGCTACGGTTGACCCTGCTATATAAACATTTCCAATAGGGTCGCAACTCACTCCATTACCAATTTCAACACCAGTAAAATAAGTACTCCATTGGCGTACACCGGATGAATTGAATTTTGCAAGAAAATTGCCATCCGGGGTACTTTGATAACAATTAGGTGAGGCGATATTGTTTGTGCTTGTTGTATAACCTGCAATATATATGTTGTTATTTATGTCGCGAGTAATGTTATTAGCCCAGTCATAACCATTACCACCAAAATAGGTAGCCCATTGCCTGGCACCGGAACTATTAAATTTAACAATGAAGGCATCATCACCACCACCACCATAAGTGCTTTGATAAGAGCCGACTGTTGTAATATTATTTACGGGTGGGGGTTCGGCCCTACCTGCCATATATACATTATTATTTCCATCGCAGACAATTCCTTCGCCCGCGGTTAACGTACTATCCCCATAATATGTAGCCCACTGTAAGGCACCTGCACCATTGAATTTAGCTACAAAAGCATCAATAGTACCATCGCCACCATAGATGGTTTGAAAAGCCCCGGAGCTAGCTATATTGTTACTACTTTTAGTATAACCTGTCATATATGGATTGCCTGTGCCATCTACTGTGAGCCGCACTCCTACATCCACGCCACTACCCCCGTAATAAGTAGCCCATAACAGTGCACCACTCGGGCTGAATTTTGCAAGAAAGGCATCTACACTGTCTGTATATCCACCTTGGTATGCGCCAATCGTTGCAATATTGTTTGTGCTAAAAGTAAATCCACAAATAAAAGGATTCCCGGAAGCATCACAATTCAACCCAAATGGCGATAAAAAAGTACCTAAAATCCCTGGGCCGCCCAGGCTCGCCTGTCCCCCACCTTCTTCACCACTTCCGCCAAAATAAGTACACCATGACAATGCAGGGTCTATAACCAATGTTCCATTATACTGCCCAACATCAAAACTCAAAACACTGTCCTGCAAAATAAACATTGAGGCAACAGGCTTAGTGCTCTCCTTCTCAAAACTTGTCGGCTTTTGTTCGCTTATACTGCCCATTGGGGTCGAGGCAGTAATACTGCCATCTGCATTCAGTAATAAATTGCTTGCGCCGCCATATTTTAGTTTTATGTCCTTTACATCCCCGCCCGGCCTCTCCACAAAATCATATTTCAAAATATCTCCCTTTCCATTTATGGAGAGGGCCGGGGTGAGGTACAACACCCAATCAATATTCGGATAAATATTCCTGTATGTTATTTTTTTGTAGCTATGCACTATGCCGCCTTTGTCAACAGTAAATGGCGCTGTATAATAAGTCTCGTAATAATCCTGTTTCTCTTCTGTTATAATTTCCGCATTTTTATTGGCCCCAACAAGTTCCACATCCATGCGGTACATAGTAGTCGTAAGTGCTGAGTCATAAGTCTTAAGTGCATTACCCGGGATTTTGGAATTTGGAATCTGGGATTTGGAATTTTGTTTACTCCATTGATAATGCATCTGCCCATTCCCAACAAAAACATTCAGCCCATTCCCGGCAGCCACTTTAAATTGAATATCATTTCTCGGTTTTGAGAATTGGTCTCTAACCTGTCCTTTGTTTTCTATAAAACTTAAAGAGTGTTGTCCGAGTTGTTGGGCTTGCTTTACGCTTATGGTTTCTTTTGCCACTATAGAAAATGGCGATAGCAAAAAGATAATAGGTATTATTCCCAAACGAAGCATGAAATAAGGGTATTTACCAACTAAGCCTTATAAAGATATAAAACAAAATTTTATAAATGACAAAAGGAATAAAATACTATTTCGGCATAAAATTTGCGGCCTTTAATAACCATATAAACCCCTGGCACACCTATAATGAAAGTAATAACCAAAATCAATTTTTCAGCGAGTATCAGCGTAAAATATGATCAAATAAGTTACGGTTTCTGCGTGAAAATTTTGTCATGTTATAGTACAAAATCGGGCTCAAATCGGACATTTTGATAAACCTAGTATTTTTACAACTAATTGATTTTAAATTATTTATAACAAATTAAACAAAACAAAATGTCCATGTTTCATGTTAATCGGGCAACTTGTCCCAATACTTCGGAATCGGACATTCTCACTAAACTCTCAACCCTTGGGAACTTTGTTCAATCCTTTGTGGTAAAAAAATTTACGAAAATAAGCCTATGCTGCCCTGACCCCCTTTACTATAGGTCATATCACTTTTTTCTTAGCGGCCAAAAATTGAGCTTTTCGCGAAATCCCGACACTTCGGGAGCGGCCATAGAACGGCCAACCAAACTAAAAGAGCATTATGAAATCCCCCAGCAAACAAGCCCCAAGATTTTAATTTCTTATCATTACTTTTGATGCCTGATGAAGCATTTACCTAATCTGTTAACACTGGCCAATCTTTTTTGTGGTTGCATAGCCATTGTCTTTATACTCAATTCACAACCCTTTCTCGCCAATTTCGATAATGGGGAGCAGTATTGGGTATATGGCACCCAGCAGGCTTACCTCGGCAGCCTCTTCATTGGCCTAGCCGCCATCTTCGATATGCTGGACGGCATGGCAGCACGGGCATTAAAAATTTTCTCTCCCATAGGTAAAGACCTCGATTCACTTGCCGACCTTGTTACTTTTGGTGTGGCCCCGGCAATGATACTTTTTAAAATGCTTTGGGCGGCTTATATGACAGGGCAGGAAGCTTTGGATACACCCATGCTGGTTATGGCGCCTGCTTTTTTACTACCCTGTTTCTCTGCCTTGAGGCTCGCCAGGTTCAATATCAGCTCCGATAAGCAAACACGTTCATTCATAGGTATGCCTGTGCCTGCAGTGGGATTATTTGTGGCATCCCTTCCGCTCATCCTTTGGTATAATATCCATTCTTTAAGAAAACTGGAAGGTGTGTTTCAAAACAAATGGGCCATCTATTTAATTATAGGTGTCCTTTGCTGGCTCATGGTGTCAGGCGTCCGCTTCTTCAAGCTATTTCCTGCAAGATGGAAACCGGCATATTGCTGGCCCCAGCTTCTTATTGCCATAGCCACATTGATCGCTATTCCGTTTTTAAAATTTGCGGCTATTCCTTTTGCTTTTGTTTTATACGTCATTTTGTCAATGGCATATAAGGAACCCGCAGTAGAAACTCTTTAAAAAAATATACTCATGAAATATACAGCACACATCAATGTAATGCCCCTTAAAGAACTGCTGGACCCACAGGGCAAAGCGGTTAATAACAGCCTGCACAACCTGGGCCTTAGCCAGGTGCACGATGTAAGGATAGGCAAACACGTTACCCTGCACCTGGAAGCTGCCAATAAAGACGAAGCACAAAAGCTGGCCCAGGATGCCTGCAAAAAACTACTTGCCAACCAGGTAATGGAGTCATTTGATTTCACATTGTCTGAAGGTTAACAATCGTGATGGGCAATCAAAAATCACACATCAAAAATCATAAATAATTTGCGTCTCTACCTCATTCCATCGCCCATAGGTAACCTTGCCGACATCACATACCGGGCAGTGGAAATATTAAAGAGTGCAGATGTGATCTTGTGCGAGGATACAAGGTCCAGTTCGGTTTTGCTGAAACATTACAGCATTACAAAACCCCTTACTCCCTATCATCAGCATAATGAGCATAAAATACTTACGCATCTTGTAGAGCAATTAATAGCAGGTAAAACTTTTGCTTTGATTACCGATGCCGGCACACCCGGCATTTCCGACCCCGGTTTTTTATTGGTAAGGGAATGCCTGAAAAATAATATACCTGTGGAATGCCTGCCCGGCGCCACAGCATTTGTGCCCGCATTGGTGCAATCGGGCATACCATCAAACCGTTTTGTTTTCGAAGGTTTTCTGCCACTTAAAAAAGGACGGCAAACTTTATTAAAACAATTGGCAGAAGAAGAAAGGACCATCATTCTATATGAGTCCCCACACAGGCTCTTAAAATCTTTATTGGAATTTGCTGTTGTGTTCGGGCCGGAGCGGCAAGCGGCTGTTTGCCGGGAGCTTAGCAAGATATATGAAGAAACCCGCAAAGGCACTCTGCAGGAATTAGCCGCCCATTATGAAAAACACCCGCCCAAAGGCGAGATCGTGATCGTGATAGCCGGAAAATAAAAAAACCACCCTTATTCAGGATGGTCTTTTTATATTTTTGAACTGATGTACTTAGAAGAGAATTATTTCTTCTTAGTTTCCATTTTAGTTTCAGTTGTCTTAGTTTCCATTTTCTTAGTTGTGTCCATAGCTGCTGGATGAGTAGTGTCTGGAGCTGGAGTTGCAGCTGGAGCTGGAGCAGCAGCAGGAGCAGTAGTAGTGCTTGTTGAATCAGTTTTAGTAGAGTCAGTTGTTGAACTACCGCCGCAAGAAGCGATGAAAAGGCTCATTGAAAGAGCGAAGATTCCGAATTTTACGAATTTCATAATTTTATTTTTTTGGATGGTTAATACACTTTATACCCAAAACGAAAGAAGGTAACCCCCTAAAGAAGAAAAAAACTAAAAAATATTGATATTTTTATTTTTGCAATTTATTACATACTGCTAAATAGGGTTAATCTCGGTTCAATAAAAGAATCAGGTAGACCTCCATCAGTAACGCTTTGCGGTCAGACGGGTGTTTGTGCATATAGCCGTCTGACCACGAAAAGCGGTGCTGATGGCTATATATCCATTTAAACTAAATTATGAAAGAAATTTTATCATAATAGCCAATCATAAATCATAAATTTACAATCTCAAATAATTCGGGTTACTTTTTGCCAAAAACAGGATTAACATTGTACAAGCCGGTAGATACTGAGCAGCACTTATTAGCGGAATTTGCTTTGGGTGAACGGGCAGCAACCGAAAAAATATACGATCGT
>Ga0206934_1148_pt1 | contig 18755 bp, 13 predicted proteins | sample Alteio_BWOrgHeat_16_FD_152932 | JGI IMG/M metagenome (GOLD analysis project Ga0206934, IMG submission 152932) | Enriched cells from forest soil in Barre Woods Harvard Forest LTER site, Petersham, Massachusetts, United States -... | ecosystem: Environmental > Terrestrial > Soil > Temperate forest >...
AGAGGGCTGGAACGTAGGCGTCATTAAAAAGAATGGCTATATAGCCGGCTTTGCAGGGCAAAAGGCAAAAGAGAAGATCAAAGACGGGCTATTGTTCGGTGTGCAAAGCCTGGGCCGCGGCTCAGTTGTTTACTTAACAGATGATCCTTTATTTCGCAGTTTTTGGGAAAATGGTAAGCTGCTGTTTGGCAACGCAGTATTTATGGTAGGGCAGTAGAGCAGTTGGCAGTTTTTAGTTTGTCGTGGGCAGCGCATTATTCAACTTGCAAACTGCCCACCGCTAACTGCAAACTTAATTATTCCCCTTCACTCTTCCTTTTTCATCATCTGCGGCACTTTGGTGCTGGCGCATCTGTATCTTATTGCTGCCGAAGTTGTAGGTGAGCGTTAAACGGGCCACACGGGTATCGCGTTGTTGCCTGATATCAAAATCAACATCCTGGTAATTACTGGTTACATCATTGCGGCGCATACGAAAGATATCGCTTACCGAGAATTTGATATTGGCCTTTTTATTGGCAAACGAGTGACTCACCCCGCCATCGATACTGTATTGCGGTTTAACATAGAACAACGCGTAGGTTAAAGCTGATTGATAATTACCCGTAAACTCGAACTTAAAGCCGGGGATGGGCGTAACCGTTTCAGTTGCCCTCAGTTGGTAAGCAGCCTGCCCGCGGTCGAGGTTACCTCCTTCTAAACCATTTGATTTAAAGCCTAGATAGAAGCCCGTTACGTTCACGTTACCCTCCCACCATTTGGTAATGGTGTATGGCGCGTATACATTAATATTATAGCTGTTTTGCGATTGTAAATTTTGTGTCGTTACAAAGCCGATTTTGGTTTTCGGGTCGGCGCCGGGTATCTCGCTGATCACGTCGGTTGTATGGCTGTAACCCAGGCTCACATTGATACTCTTATTATAAGTATAGTTCAGCTCAAAATTGCTGGTATACTGTGGCTTCAGGTAGGGGTTGCCTTTTTGGTAAGTGTACGGGTCGAGATGAAACACAAACGGATTTAAGTTATCATACTGCGGGCGATCGATGCGGCGGCTGTATGAAATGCCGATCTCGTTCTTGTCATTCAGCGTATGGTTGACAAACACGCTCGGGAAAAGATCAAAATAACTTCTCGGAACCTTTTGTACAATACCAAGCGAATCGCCGGTGGCTGTGGAGCTGGTATATTCACCACGCAGGCCAACCTGTACGGTAGTATTCTTATAGCTCTTGTTAAAGTTGAGATAGCCAGCACTCACCTTTTCGTCGTAGATAAAGTGGTTCACGCTTAGGTATTGCCCGTTTTCTATTGTCGATTGCTGCAGGTCATTATCCGTTTTAACATCACTGTACTTGGCGCCTGCTTCCATTTTCAAGGTCTTATTGATCGGCAGCGCATAGTCTACCTTACCTACGTGGATATCGATATTGGATGGCGTAATGTTCCCCAGGAAAGCACTGGGTTGCTGCACGCTGCCATCGGGCAGGAAGAAATTGGTCATATAATAGGCATTCGAATTGTTTTTAAACTTCGAATAATCAAAATCGGCGCTTATTTGCTGCCCGGTCGTATCTAATTTCCAGGTATCGTTCACGTTGAACGCGATATTATGATAGGTTTGGCGAATAACCGAATTGGTAATTAGCGACGAATCAACCTGCGTAAAATTCGGACCTATATAAGTATTATTGGTGTTCCGGTCCAGCTCACCGTTAAAATAACCGCTCACCACAAAGCCGATGGTGTTCTTGTCGCTGATGTCATAGTCGGCGCCGAGGCGATAACTGTTATTGTGATTGGTTTCGGGCAAATAACTACTTTGGTTAAAGAATGTTTGGCCGCCTACGCTATCGGTAACGATACGTTTGATGCGGATGTCTTCGTAGCGTTCCTGGTCGCTATGGCTAAAGGTTCCAAAAAGATTTAGCTTGCCTTGTTTGTGATTTAGCTGAAAGGTTTCATTATCCCTGCCATATCGGCCCCAGCCCCCACCAACGGTAACGCTTCCATTAGTGCCGGTCTGGCGGTTCTTTTTCAATTTAATATTGATGATACCCGAATTGCCCGCGGCATCATATTTAGCTGATGGATTCGAAATAAGCTCGATAGACTGGATCGTGTTGCCATCGGTTGAGCGCAACAGGGTGGCCAGCTGGGCGGCGGTAAGGTAGGTGAGCTTATCATTGATCATAACCGTTACGCCCTGCTTGCCTTTGAGGCTGATGTTATCATCTTTATCTACGCTTACGCCCGGCGCTCTTTCCAGTATATCCATAGCTGAGTTCCCCGCGGCAAGCACGCTGCCTGCTACATTTACAACTATCTTGTCGGCTCTTTGCTCTATCAGGGCTTTTGTGGCCACAACGGTAACGGTGTTGAGGTTTTGACTGGCTTGCTGAAGATTTATAGTGGGTACCGTTACGTTTTGCGATCCCAGGTCGACGGTAAATGCCTTGCTGGCGACCTTGTTGTAACCCACAACGCTCACCTTAACCAGGTACTGGCCGTTCTTTACATGGTCGAACGAATAAACACCGGCCTCGTTACTGATGGCTCCTTTCGCAAGGGTCGAATCTTTGGCATTCAATAAGCTTGTTGTGGCAAATGGCAGCGGTTTGCCCTGTTCATCCAGCAGCGCACCAGATATATGGCCGCCCTGGGTGGTTTGCGCAAAAGCAGCGCCCGCTCCCAGCAGGATGAAGAAAAAGCTATAATATATTTTACGGATGATGGTTTTCATGTTGTGTGTCTGTTAAAATTTCGGCAATACAATGCCGCCAGGGCTGTAAACCCTGTTTTTGGTTTTGTTAATAAATTTTCGGTCTGGGTTTATTTACCCCTGCTTGGTTGTGTAGTAGTTGTTATCAGTACCTGTTTATCTCCTTTATTCCTTTTGGGTTTCGTTATGGCAATAGCTATCCCATTAAAGAGTATCCCTCTTTTTTTAAAGATCAAACCTCAAAATATGGATTAGCGGTTATGCCGCCGGTTTTTGTTGTTTTGTATTAAGATGCACGTTTGGCATCAATGGTTACAGATAATTTTCGGGTTTTCGGCTAAAAGTGATATTAGCATAGGCGAAAGCCCGGTTTTTGTCGGTGAATGTTACTTAACATTCTTTAGCATCGGTGCCAGGTTGGGTATCACATCCCTGAAAAACGAAAAGCTCTGCCCGGTTAACCTGGTTTGTTGTGAAGTGTTTTCATCATTCTGATTTTTATTCAAAGGAACAGTTGCCAGGCTGTCCGACAAAAATCTTTTGACCACCGGCCGGCCTGCTTTGACGAATGGCTGCGCCAAAGCAGGTTTTGAATACCGACGGCCGCTTTTTCTGGTGTGCTGGTAAACCAACATAAGCCCGCACAGCAGCAGCAGGCTTATGTATGTCGATGGCATTTTCATCAGGATGATTTTTTTAATGATGATTTCATTTGAATAATCCTTTCAATGACGATTTAACGATCATGAGCGTCCTTATTTTTTCGAAAAGACGGCTCATGACTGTTCTCATTTTACTTTAATCTTTGAGCTGTCAACGGGCAGATGCTTCCTTATAATAGTGTCGACAACCAGCGTGTCAACTTTACATTGCATGCCATTGCCCGTCATCACGAACGTAGCGCTGCTTACCTTATTAGGGTCCATCTTATTGGTTTCAATACACTCATTGATATTGAAGTTGGCTATACGCCCGATATTTTGATCGATCACTACTTTGGCGTTTTTAGGCAGTTTGAGTGTCAGGTCTATTTCCTCGTCGTGCCACAGTTCGTCGGTTTTGCCGTAATAACGCTGGTCAAACCTCAACACGGTGTCCTGTTGAGCGAAACCATATTTAATATCACGGGCATTGGCCAGCGCCGCCTCGTAGAATGGTCCCCGTGCGTGGTATGATTCAACCAGGGCCGGCTGGTCCGAATCACTTGTCTCGATATCGAGCCTTATGTTGCGGTGCTTGAAACTTTGAAAATCGTTGTCATCGTCATCCGCTACTTTTATATTTGGCGACAGGCTCTTAATATCCAGCCTGGCGCTATCCTGCGCGGTGAAGTATTTCAGATCGTTCAGCTTTAAATAATAGGTATTGTTTTTTACAGGCTTTAAGGCTACGGTTTCAACCACGCTGGCATGCGATTTAAATTCGGAAACGATCCCTACTATATTAAATACAAACACGCCTACCGCGCATAACCATATCACCAATGCCGAGGCACCTGTGGAGCGGTTAATGCTGCCCACATTAAATATACCCTTAAATACGAGCACAATGATGCAGACGATGGGGATGACAGCTACCACAAAGCCCGCTACGAATATATAATTAGCATGATGATGCTTTAGTATTTCGTACGGCAGCTCGTGGAACGGCGTAAAATAACCAACACTGAGCAGGGCCACAAAAGCAACCACAAAAAATACCAGGAACCCGAAGCAGGTCATCAATATAAGCACACCGATAAACTTCAGCAGGAATTTTGCCGCGCCACCAAAGAAATTGCCGAGGTGATGGGCAAAATCGCCCGTAAAATCGCGCGCTTTATAAATAAAAGGTCTTGCCTCGTGTTTAAAGTTCGAGAAGTTGTCGCGTACGCCTGCTACCTCCTGTTCAAAGTTGCGCCTGAAGCCTTCCAGGTCCCGCTTTTCGCCGCGCATAGCCATCCTGTCGGCCCGGGTTACAGCCTTCGGGATGATGGCCCATAATAATAGGTATAAGATGATACCGCTTCCGGCTGCAAATATGATTAATACAAATGCCAGCCTTATCCAAACAGGATTTATGTCAAAGTATTTTGCGATGCCGGCGCATACGCCCCCAAGCAGGTGGTCGTCGGGGTCGCGGAATAAGCGGCGGGTTGCACCTATATAATAGGTATCTGTAAAAGACTCTTCCGTTTCCTGTTCCGATTTTTCAAAATCGGCAACCGTACCCATCTGGCCGATGATGATATTGACATCCTGCTCTATGATCACCTGCCTGCTTTCGTGGGCAAGCAGCTCGTTAAACATTTCGGCAATACGGTTCTCTATGTCAGTTGTTATCTCCAGGCTGTCGGCCGAGTTAATGAAGTGCCGCTTCACATCGGACATATAGCCTTTAAGCACTTCGTAGGCATCTTCTTCTATATGAAATACGGTGCCGTTTATATTGATGATAATTGTTTTGTTCATGATCTTTGTTTCGTTATGGTATTGGGTTATTATAGTCATTAGGTCATTGAGTCATTGGGATGGTCATCAGGCATTTGCTTTTACCTTTCAGCTTTCACCTTTTACCTCTGCCTTTCAGCTTTTACCTTAAATCAGCTTTCCCCTCCACCCCTCACCTTTCTCTCGCCTATAGATGTTTGGACGGCAAATGCGAGCTCGTGCCATGTTTTGTCCAGTTGTTCCAAAACTTTTTTTCCTTCGTCCGAAAGGACGTAATATTTTCTTGGTGGCCCCGAGGTAGACTCGACCCAGTTATAACTGAGCAGTCCGTTGTTTTTTAAACGGGTTAACAGAGGGTACAAAGTCCCCTCAACCACAAGCAATTGGGCTTTCTTTAGTTCGGCTATAATATCCGAAGCATAAATTTCGCCCTTTGCTATAATGGAAAGGATGCAATATTCCAAAACACCTTTCCGCATCTGGGTTTGTGTATTCTCAACAATCATATCACAAAGATATATGTTTTAAATTGTATTATGCAATACATAGTACTAAAATTATTATGTTAGCATGCCAAAAGTGCCTTTTTTTAAAAAAAAGAATGATTTCTAAAGATTTTATTTGACTTTTTAATAATCTAACACTACTTTTATCATTAATTAACTATTAACTGATCTTATTATTAACGAAATGAAAAAACTTCTACTAGTAAGTTTGTGCTTTCTGATGTTATGCGTGACACAGGTTTTTGCACAAAACCGTACAGTTACTGGTACGGTTACGGCCAAAGATGATGGCCTTCCCATCCCCGGAGCCTCGGTCAAGATAAAGGGCTCGAGCGTTGGTACACAAACCAATGCCTCCGGTAAATTTACCCTATCAGTACCAAGCGGCGGATCCATCGTGGTCTCGTTTGTGGGTTACACCACCCAAACAGTTGTTGTCGGTACTCAGACTACGGTCAATGTAACATTGAACTCATCTGCACAGGCATTGAATGAGGTGGTGGTTACGGGCGCTTTAGGTATCAAGCGCCAGGCGAAGGAGCAGGGATATGCCGCCACACAAATTAATTCCAAATCGCTTACCGAAGCAAGGCCAACCAACTTTACCAATGGTTTGACTGCGAAGGCGCCAGGTTTGGTAGTGAGCACCGTTGATAACGGTATCAACCCTCAAACACGTTTTACCTTACGTGGTACCCGCCACATCAATGGTAACAACTTTGCACTCGTTGTATTAAACGGTGTGCCGGTTTCTCCAAACGAGGTAAACACCATCAACCCTGACGATATTGAAAGCGTGAACATTCTGAACGGCGCCGGTGCTGCTGCACTTTACGGTTCGGAAGCTTCGAACGGTGCATTGGTAATTACTACCAAACGCGGTAGTGCAAACGGTGCTCCGCAGATCACTTACACCAACACTTACCAATTGGAAAATATGTCTTATTTTCCAAAGGTGCAAACGGACTTTGGTCCATATGGTGGTGAAGGCTTCCCTTACCAGGATCCTATCACCGGCTTTATCACCACGCCGGTACCTTACGAAAACCAGTCTTACGGTCCGAAATATGACGGTAAGCCAATCGTTATCGGTACTCCATTGGCTGACGGCCGTACACTGATTGTTCCTTATTCAACACCTTCGAAAGATCCACGCCAGGCTTTCTACGTACAGGGTCATAGCGAAGAAAACAGTGTTGCTTATGCATCAGGAGATGCTACCAATGGTATTAACATCTCTATGAACCGTTTAGACCGTACAGGTACCCTGCCCTTGGATACTTATAACAGAACCATCGGGCGTTTAACCGCTATCAAAACAACAGGAATGCTGACTGTGGATGTTACCGCCAGCCTTTCGCAGGATAATACGAGTTCATCAGCCGGTAACCCAGGTTACCTGCCTTTTGATGACTCGAACATCTTAACCACTTTGTTAAATACCCCATCGTGGGCGCCGTTACAGCAATTAAAGGATGTGGTTAACAATCCTTTCGCCGATCCTAATGGTTATTTTAACGCTTATGGTATTAACCCATACTGGATTATCCACAATTCGCGTACAAACACACGGACCGACGTTTTCAACGGTAGTGTAAACGCAACCTTAAAACCAACTAAATGGTTGGATGCAAGTTACCGCTTAGCTTATAACGGCGGAACTGCCCAATCGCAGTACACTAAATCGGAAGTTGACTTTAGCCCATACGCTGTGAGCCAGCCTACGCTTGCTGCCTATAATCTCGCAAATTATCCAGGTGCGGTTGCTAATGTGAAGCAGTTCGGAGACGGTAGTACCTTCACCGGGGCTGGTCCGCAAGGCTATTCGCGTTTACAACAGGACTTCATCGTGAATATGCACAGGACTTTCTTTAATGATTTTAAAGTGAACCTGGTGTTAGGTAACACGATCTGGCAGGAATACTATGATCAGATCAGCAACAGCAGCAATAACCTGCTGGTGAATGGTTTTTATAACATAGGCAGTATATTAGGTGTTCCGGCTACAGGCGAAAACACCGGCAAAATTCGCCAAATTGCTTACTTCGGCGATTTGACCATTGGCTATAAGAACTTTGCTTTCTTAGAAGGTTCCTTACGTAACGACCACGATTCGCGTCTGGCCGCTGCAAACAGGTCATTCTTCTATCCTTCAGTAAAGGGCTCGTTGATCTTAACCGACATGCTCCCTGCATTAAAGAACAATAAAGTACTGAGCTTCTGGAAACTGCGTGCTTCTGAAAGCCAGGTGGGTGATGTAAATATCAGCCCTTATAGCATTTTTAATACATACGCGCCTACGGGTGGTTTCCCTTACGGCAACACAGGTGGTTTAAGTTTGAGCCCGACGCTTAATAACCCTAACCTGAAACCGGAGCTTACCCGTGAATTTGAAGTTGGTACCGACCTGGGTTTCTTTGATAACAGGATTAACATCAGCGCTACTTACTATAATAGCCATACCAAAAACCAAACACTTAATATCAGTACTTCACCTGCAACCGGTTATAACGGTACCTATATTAACGTAGGTGAAGTGGAAAATACAGGTTACGAATTTAAAGTGGACCTGGCCGTGCTTACCAAAGCACAAAATGGTGTTGGCGTAGATTTGGCGCCTAACTTTACCATACAAAATAATAAAGTAGTTTCATTATTTGGTAACACCAAGCAAATAACGATCGGTGGTTATACCAATGCGGCTGTTGAAGCGGTTGTTGGCAAACCTTTCCCTGAGCTGTATGGTACCGACGTAAACCGTGACCCACAGGGCCGCGTTATCGTTGATGGGACTACCGGCTATCCTCAAACCGTACCAGGCGGTGCGTTACAGGATTTGGGTCAGTTGACTCCAAAATATCTTTTCGGTTTAACTACAACAATAAGCTACAAATTTGTAACCCTTACCGCAGTTAGCGAGTTCCGTACAGGTAACGTTGCTTACAACGAAGGCGAATCTGAATCGACTGCGTCAGGTATATCTTACTTGTCGGCTGAGAACGCTCGCCAACGGTTTATATTCCCCGGTTCGGTTATTAACACAGGTACTGCTGCTGCCCCGGTTTATACGCCAAACACCTCTATTTCTGTTAAAGACGGTGCGCTTGGTTTCTGGGATGCCGGTGCTTACTACACAGCTGCCAGCACTTACGTAACAAGCGGTGCATTCTGGAAGCTGAGAGAAGCTGATTTAGCTTTTGATTTGACGCAATGGGCCAGGAAAACTAAGTTTATCAAAAGGGCCACCTTTGCTATCATAGGCAGGAACCTGGTCATGCTGCGTTCTAAAGGCGATAACTGGACAGACCCTGAGTTTGCTTACAGTGCCGGAAACAACGGTGTGGGTGTAAATAATACTGCACAAAACCCGCCAACCCGCATTTACGGCGCAAGTTTAAACATAACCTTTTAATTGAAGAAATGATGAAAAAGTATATATCAATCATGTTAGTCACACTTGTTGCTGTAGGAAGCAGTTGCAAGAAAGATTATCTCAACTTAACTGCTAACCCCAACGTCCCGTCTAAGACCACACCGGACCTGGCTTTAGCAGGCGCTCTAAAAACCACTGCAGATATTGTGAATGGCGGCGATTACGTGCAATACGCAGCCTGGGTGGGATATTTGAGCCAAAGTACGGGTTTTCAGCCGTTCACCAATGTTGAGCAATACCAGTTCACATCGAACGATTTCAATGGGCCGTGGAATGATACTTTCGGTAACCTGTCAAATTATAATGCATTATTACAATCAACTACAGAGCCTAATTACCAGGCTATCGCCAAGATTATGATGGCATATGATTATGAGGCGCTGGTTGACAACTACAACGATGTGCCTTATTCACAGGCGTTGCAGGGTGTCAAGTATTTGAATCCGGCTTATGATAAGGGCCCTGCCATATATGCAGATCTAATGAAGCAACTGGATGCAGCAATTACGCTGATCCAGGGCGCACCCGCAACCGCGCTTACGCCTACCACTGCCGACATTATGTACGGTGGCGATATGGGCAATTGGTTAAAATTGGCCAATACGCTAAAGTTGAGACTTTGCATCCGGGTAACCAATGTTGCCAGTTTATTATCTACTTTCACAACTGCTGTACAGGCTACCTCGTCATTAGGTTATATTGACGGTTCAAATGCAGCTCTTGTAAATCCGGGTTATTTGAACACGGACGCTAACGGCGGCCAGGAAAGCCCGCTGTGGAGATATTATGGTTTCAACCAGGCCGGTTCGCCTCAGGGTGGCCGTCAGCAATACCAGGCTAATTCATTTGCTACTAACTTTTATGCCAGTACTAATGATCCGCGTATTGCACAGGTTTATTCTGTAAGCACAACAGCCGGCGCAGAAACTGCTACCGGTTTAAGTGCGGGTATGGCTATTAATGTATACAACGGCCAGGCTATAGTTTCTACAACATTTGGCGACTCTCAGCCGCCATTGGGAACGATAGGTGGTAAAGCAGGCACCCAAATTGCACCAAGCCTCATAGGCACTGGCTTGTTGGTGTCGGCTACACAAAGCGCTACCATATTATCTTCGGCCGAATCATTGTTTTTGCAATCAGAAGCTACTGCACGTGGTATATTAACAGGCGGTGCTGCTGGTGCAGCAGACTTATATGCTGCCGGTATAACAGCTTCGTTCGAATTTGATCAGGTTCCTGATGCTGATAATGCCGCTGCTACTTACGTTGCGCAGGCTTCAGTGGCTTACCCTGCTGGAGGTACCCTTGATGATCAGGTTAAGGCTATCATCACCCAAAAATGGGCCGCGTTGGATGTGTTTGGTGCTTTTGAAGCATTCAACGAAAATCGCAGAACAGGTTATCCTGCTGTTCCAACATCCATTTACCAGGGTGCTAACGCTCCGAACCAGGTTGCCCGTATTTTTTACCCGATCATTGAATATCAAACCAACGCTGGGTCTGTTGCCGCAGAAGGTACGATTGATAAGTTCACTTCAAAGATATTCTGGGCTAAATAATGATGATTTAAATTGAAAAAAGAAATGAAAAAGAGATTATACATAACAACAGCCCTATCGATTTCGTCGCTGGCGCTGTTATTAAGCTCATGTCTTAAAGATTCCAAATATTATGTGGACTTTACCAAGACAACACCGCTTGTTGAGCTGCCGGGTGCGGCAAATGTTAGCGGTACAGCGGGGTACTTTGAGGTTGTTGGTGTTACCGCAGCTGATGGTCCGTCGCCATTTAATGTTCCCGTAAATTTGGCAGCGCCCAATCCTTTAGGTAACTCGATCAAGGTTACTTTTAAAGAAGATCAAGCCGCCTTTGATACTTATAATGCTGCAAATGGTGGCGTTTATACAATTATGCCAGCTGACGCTTTCAATAGCAGTGGGCTAAGCGTTACCATTCCGGCCGGACAAAACCTGGTTAATTTGGTGGTGGAGGTTACAACAACCGCACTTGACCCAACCTTGAGCTATGTGCTGCCGTTGACGATATCCGATGCAAGCGGTATACAGATCAGTAATTATAAAACGATCTTATTCAATGTTACCGTTAAGAATGCTTATGATGGTTTGTACACTGAAAGTGGTTATAAATTCCACCCGACAGCAACTGTTAGCCATCCGCTTTCAGGTACTTTCCCGGTATCAACAGTTACCGCAACAACCTCTAATACGGCTCTCGGTGACTTAGGTGGTAGTGGGTATTCATTTAATTTTGACGTAGATGCCAGCAATAAACTGGTGAACTGGGTGGCAGAAGGTGCTGCTCCTCCTGCTCCTGCATCAGGCTTCTATACATTAGATAACCCCGAAGGTGTAACTTACCCAACTACTGACGGTACTGCACCTGGCACCGCGCCATACGTACAAACTACGTACAACAATACCTACGACCCTGCAACCAAAACATTCTGGATGCACTACGGGTACGGTGTTGGTTCTTCTGATCAAACCGGATGGACCCGTAACTTCTACGTTAAGCTGGTTGCGCAATAACAATACTATTATTATTCTTGCATTAATAAAAAAAGCTATCTACGGATAGCTTTTTTTATATTGTTTAGTCTGAGTGATGAAAGCGAAATATCTGGTATACCTGCTTGCGGCCACACTTCTTTTAAGTTGTGAGCATAAGCAAGGCACAAAAATTATTATTTATACTTATGCGCCGTTAAAAACGAAAGTTTATATTAAATCCGTTCCTTTTTTCAAGGAAAAGGAGCAGATAATTGATTCGGCAAGAATTACCAGCAATCATGATAGCCTTACCTTGGTTGTGCCCGCAGGGAAGGACGAAAGGTTATTCAAGCTGATAGTTGATGAACAGCCACAGGCCATCACTTTTATCAATGATACAAAAGTATTGCGGATACATCTGGATTATTTCTCCCATAAATATACTGTAACCGGCTCAAAGGGAACCGCGTCACTTCGCAATTTTGAGGATAGCCAGGTTAAATACAGCCAGAACATGCATAAACTAAGCAAGTTCATAGATAGCTTATACCACCACCACGCAGAAAAAAAGCTGGTAGACAGTTTATTGAAGCAATTTTTTGCGATGTCGGCCGTTTACCACAAAAGATATGTCGAATTTGACGATACGACAAAAAGCGCCGCCGCGTTTGCCAAAGTTTACAGTAACGTAGATTTTGATACTGACTACAAAGCATTAAAGAAATTTATAGTGCGTAATGCTGCGAGGTTTCCGGATTATGCGCCCATTCAGCAAATAAAAACAAAGGCACTGGCCACTGTGCGTATATACGAAGAGGAGTTCAATGTAGGGGATCAATTGCCATATATCAGCTTACCGGATACCAACGGCAAGTTATTCTCGACCAGCTCATTAAAGGGCCAGTACTACCTGATCGACTTTTGGGCCACAGAATGTGATCAGTGCATGCCGTTTAAAATTTCACAAAAAAGTGTGATGGAAAAGGCTAACGCACATCGGGTTAAGCTGGTAAGTGTGGCGATTGATGATCAAAAACCAAACTGGAAAAGCCTTATTTCAAAAAATGGACTGCATTGGACGCACCTGATAGATGAGCAAATGTGGGATGGACCGGCAGTGCATACCTTGGTTTTTGACAGCATACCATTCAATTTCCTGGTAGCTCCCAATGGGAAGATCATTAAAAAGGCAATTAAACCCGATTCATTGTCTAAAGTGCTATCAGAGTTAAACTGATACTTCCGCGGCTAAGCTTGCTTTCTTCTCCACTGTCTTTATCCGATTAGGAAATTCTACTTAATTGTGGATAAAAGCAGGAAATACGATAGGATTGTTACAATTTGATAACTGGGCTTTTAGTTGAAAATTCTTATTTTACGCCCCGAATAATTTTAGAACGAAATAACATATATGAAAAGAATAATAGGAATAGGGCTGTTTATTTTTTTAGGTACAGCCGCTTTTGCACAAACAACAACGGTAAGTGGTACTGTAGCTGATGACCAGGGCAAAGCAGTTCCCTTCGCATTTATCAAAGATTCGCAACACAATTATGCTACCTTTTCTAACGCCGATGGAGAATTTACGCTGAAAGCCGACCCGGCATCGCGCTTAATCGCCACCTGTAGTAATTACCAGGAATCAATTGTTGGTATAGATAATCAACCTAATGTTAAAATTGTACTGAAGCAGGGTGCAGGCGCCGATAAAAAGGCCAAGTCATCGGATGCGTTCCAGATAAAGGAAGAAAACACTGTTGAAAAGTGGGCCAGGCCGCTTGCCAGGTTCGGCACATCAAAAGAGGATCTCCATGGAAGCCCTTACTTTTTTTCGGATTGGGTACACGGTTATACCTTAACCGATAAGGATTCGCTCAGAGAAAATGATAGCTATTTGTTTAACTATCAGAAAATTGACGGCGTTTTATTGTACACCAGCGACGGGAAAACGATGAACATGCTGGATAAATCGCAAGCGAAAAAATTCGTATTATTTGATGGCAGCGGTCAGCAGGCTACGTTCGAAGCTGTTCCCGAGATCGACAATAAACATTATTTCCAGGTGCTGGCATCAGGCAGTAAATATGCGATATATAAGGACTTGAATACGAAGTTCCTGAAAGCCGATTTTCAAACCAATGGTATAACCACAAGCGGCAACAACTATGATTCGTATGTTGATGAGGCGATTTATTACGTGGTTAAGTTTCCGGGTGGGAAGCCGCAAAAAATCTCGTTAAAAAGAAAAGCCATTAAAGCAGCCTTTGCCGCCGATGCCGACAAGATAAATAAATACTTGACGGACCATGACTCGGATGAGGTTGACGACAACTTTTTGAAAGGTGCAGGCGAATACATGAATAACTGATATTCGATCGCTAATTTGACGATATGTTCCATTTATAAAGCGCCTTTAGGGCGCTTTACTTTTTATCGGCGCTGTATTTACCAGGACCTACAAAGAGGAGACCAATAAATATAACAGCGTCTTCTATAGCCTCTGCTGCATCACCCAGGCTACTTCCGCTTTTAAGCAGCGTGCAAGCGGCAATAATAAGATTGATGGCTAAAAGAATGCACACGGGCCTGAAAACAAGACCAATGATAAGCAGGAAACCACCTACCGCTTCGGTTAGTGCAGATAAAAAGCCCCAAAAGGTTGGCCAAAAGTGTATGCCAACGTAGTTAGTGGCTCCTCCCAATTGCTCCCATTTGTGCGGGCCTCCCAATAATTTGGGGTAGCCGTGGTAAATGAACATAATACCCAGCCCAACGCGAATGATGAGCAATCCGAAATTTTTATAGTTTCCTAAGCCGCCGAAGAGAGCCATTGTTAGAGATTAGACGTTAGTTAATTAGTGATTAGTTGAATTATTATTAAAGATAAGCCGCCGAAACCAGCTCATTTCTCACTTCCAAATTTAGTGTTTCTCCCAATAGGAGCGATTGGTTATCGGGAATATGACCTGCCGGAAAATCGAAGCACACGGGGTAATTATATTTTCCAACAACGTCCATCACCATCTCGGGTACCGTTTGGCCGAAGGGTATATCATTGTCCTTCAACTCGGTAAACCCGCCCACCATCATCCCGGCCAGGTTTTTTAATTTTCCCGCCCGGTCAAGTGCACGAATCATGCGGTCAATGGAATAAAGGTATTCGCCCACATCCTCGATAAAAAGGATACAGCCGTCGTAACTAAAATCTGACACCGAGCCCAACACCGACGCCAACAAACTTAAATTGCCCCCTATAAGCATACCGGATGTTTTACCGGTGCGATTGAGCAGATGAGCAGGTACTTCATAAGCGAATTTTTCGCCAAACAAGGCCCGACGCAACGTGTCAAGCGAATATTTTGAAGCGTCGGGAATGTTCACCGGCATTTGCCCGTGTATGGTTTTGGTGTTATAGTTGGCAAATAGGTGGGTATGCAGCACTGTAATATCGCTGAAACCAACCAGCCATTTTGGATTTGTTTTGAAATGGCTGAAATCCACCTTATCAATCATCCTCACCGTTCCATAACCACCTCTCGCGGCTATAATGGCTTTGATGCTGTCGTCGTTAATAAATCGCTGCATATCGCGGGCACGCAGGTCATCGTCGCCGGCAAACTGGTGCCAGGAAGCCGACAGGGTTTCGCCCGGTACCACCTCAAGCCCCCATGATTCGAGCAGTGCAACGGCATCATCCATCGGGTTAGGAAGCTTTTTGGCCGGGCAGGTTATCGCTATCCTGTCGCCTCTTTTTAAAAACTGGGGTGTAATGGCGGGGCTTTTACCGGTTTTATTCATCGATAGAAATTTATAACGATCTTATCTTTGGGCGCCCGGGTCTTTCAGGCTTTCCAATTTAAATCGATTATCTTTGGCAATCCGCTGGTAAGCGGATACGACGCAATTTAGTATTAATGTCACAACTTAATAAATTTAAACGCTACACCATTACCTCGGCTTTGCCGTACGCCAACGGGCCGCTGCACATTGGCCACCTTGCGGGTGCCTATTTGCCGGCGGATATTTACGTGCGCTACCTGAGGCTGAAGAAGCAGGATGTGGTGTACATCTGCGGCTCCGATGAACATGGCGCAGCTATTACTATCAAGGCCAAAAAAGAGAATACCACGCCGCAGGCTATTATTGATAAATATCATGCCCAGATAAAGCAAAGCTTTGCCGAATTCGGTATAGCTTTTGACATCTATCACCGCACCTCGTCGCCTATACATCACGATCTTTCGCAGGAGTTTTTCCTGAACTTGTACGAGAAGGATGAGTTTGTAGAAAAATACTCAGAACAATACTTTGACGAGGATTTTCAGCAATTCCTGGCCGACCGCTATATCATAGGCACCTGCCCTAATTGCAGTAATCCAAATGCCTACGGCGATCAGTGCGAGAACTGCGGAACATCCCTTAGCCCAACCGACCTGATCAACCCGATCTCTACTTTGAGCGGTAAGCCACCGGTATTGAGGCCAACCAAGCATTGGTACCTGCCCCTTGATAAGTATCAGCCCTGGCTCGAAAAGTGGATCGACGAAAAGGAAGGTGAGTGGAAAGTAAATGTTTTCGGACAGTGTAAATCATGGCTCAAATCGGGCCTGCAGCCCCGTTCAATGACGCGCGACCTGGATTGGGGTATCGATGTGCCGTTGGAAGAAGCTAAAGGCAAGAAGTTATATGTATGGATGGATGCACCGATAGGCTACATCTCCGCAACTAAGCAGTGGGCGCTCGATCATGATAAAGACTGGAAGCTGTACTGGAAGAAACAGGAAAAAGAAGAGGATAATACCTGCCTGATCCATTTTATTGGCAAGGATAATATCGTGTTTCATTGTATCATTTTCCCGGCCATACTCCGCGCGCACGGCGAATATGTGCTTCCTCAAAATGTACCGGCCAATGAATTTTTGAATCTTGAGGGCGATAAGCTTTCCACCTCGCGCAATCACGCTGTTTGGCTGCACGAATACCTGGAAGAGTTTCCCGGTAAACAGGATGAGTTACGGTATGTGCTGACCTCTATTTTACCCGAAACCAGCGACAGCGAGTTTACCTGGAAGGATTATCAGGCCCGTGTGAATAATGAGCTGGTGGCCATTTTAGGCAATTTTGTGAATCGGGTGATGATATTGATGCACAAGTTTTTTGACGGAAAGGTTGAAAGTGCATCAGGCAAAATTGTGCTCGAAGAGCCCTTTATCGATGCCGAATTGGGGCGCTTGTATGATGAGCTTGAGCAGAATATTGAAACTTTCCGGTTCAGGCAAAGTTTGCAGACTGTGATGGACATAGCGCGATTAGGCAATAAGTACCTGACCGAAAAGGAACCCTGGAAGACTATCAAGACCGATCCCGAAGATGCGCGCAGAACGTTGCACAATTGTTTGGTGCTGATCGGTCACCTGGCGGCTTGCATGCAGCCTTTCCTGCCATCGACAGCGCAAAAAACGCTCGATATGCTCAACTGGCAGGGCGGACCGGTTGACTTCGAACAGGAGATGAGCTTTAAATCGGGCCACCAGCTGAACCCGGCTGCGTTGCTTTTCGAGAAGGTGGAGGATGATACTATCAATGCCCAGGTAGCCAAACTGGAGGCAAAAAAGCAAGCTGCCGCTCCGGCGATGCAACTACCCGCAGCTAAGGAGAACATCAATTTCGAATCGTTTGCTGCGATGGACATTCGCATCGGCACCATCCTGGCAGCTGAGAAAGTGGCCAAGACGAAAAAACTGATGAAGCTTACCATTGATACCGGCCTGGATAAACGTACCGTAGTATCGGGTATTGCCGAGCATTATGAGCCAGAGGCCATCATTGGCAAAAAAGTGAGCCTGCTGGCCAACCTGGAACCGCGCGAGATCAAAGGCATCGTTTCGCAGGGCATGATCCTGATGGCCGAAGACACAGCTGGCAAGTTAACCTTTGTTTCGCCTGATGACGATCTGCATAACGGCTCGGTGGTAAGATAATGTGCAAATGCGTGAATGTGCAGATGTGCAAATGATTTTGATGAACTCATTGATATTTTGCACCTTTGCAAGGATTTTGATAGAAATAGGATAATCCAATTCCGAAATTGGCATTCCGAATTCCGAAATCAGAACGGCCCCGTAGTTCAATGGATAGAATAGAAGTTTCCTAAACTTTAGATATGGGTTCGATTCCCGTCGGGGCTACAAACTCTCCCATCCAGGTGATAAGCATGGTAGAGTATTCAAGAAAATTTTTTATCAAAGCCTTCAGATAATTAGCTGAAGGCTTTTTTATTGATCATCAAATTCTTCGTTAATGAATAAGAAAATGGCTATTCCCGCACATTTAATGGTTTAATAAGCACATTATCCATTACCCAGGTTGCTGAAATTTGAGTAAACAGATAAAAAAATGAAGATCACAATTTTTAAGGCATGCCTGGTAGGGATATTGGCGGCCTTCAGCATTTCAGCATATTCTGGACCGATCACCGGCGACTATGACAAAGTTGTAAAGGCGTACATTGAAAGTCATATGAATGGCGACTATAAGCTAATGAAAAAGATAATGAACGATAATGCGGCGTTTAATATTCCCAGGGCCGACAAGGTAGTTGTGCAAAGTAAGCCGGATATTGTTGGCGCCATGAAAGAGGTGGGTGAAGCTAAACAGGATTGCCAGGCCAGCTATGAAGTAGTTGCCAAAAGCAATGCACTCGTTATGGTTCGTGTTGATTTTGCTTATACCAATTGCACCCAGCAAAATTTCCTGGTGCTCGAAAAAGATGAGAACAAGCAATGGAAAATAGCCCAGGTATACAAAATATTTAACGACAAAGTGCCTGGAATAACGCCTCAAAATCCAATTGCAAACAATTAATCGAACAAATATCCTGCATCAATCAATCATTAGTCACCCCATTTAATGGGGTGACTTCTTCTTCTCAAATCGTCATTTTTAGGTAATACTTACCGAAAATTACCCCATATTTCTTAAAAATTCACCCAAAATGGGGGATACAACACCCCTTTCACGCGCCTTATCTTTGGTTATTCTCTTGGTATTGACTGATCTCCTAGTTACCGGTTAATCAATTTCGTGCCGCTCGTACCGCGTTTCCCGATACCCATAGCCAATTATTACAGTGAATTTTTATGACGATCAAAT
>Ga0206934_1149_pt1 | contig 18702 bp, 21 predicted proteins | sample Alteio_BWOrgHeat_16_FD_152932 | JGI IMG/M metagenome (GOLD analysis project Ga0206934, IMG submission 152932) | Enriched cells from forest soil in Barre Woods Harvard Forest LTER site, Petersham, Massachusetts, United States -... | ecosystem: Environmental > Terrestrial > Soil > Temperate forest >...
TCGAAATGCTATACGACATAGATGTCTCCTCCTTTGAAACAATTTGGGCCATATGCGGCGAACGAGGAACTCGCTTTACGAAATCAGCACATGCCTTAGCCAATTAGCCAATGCGATATTGGCCACCGTCTACGACAATTGCCTGCCCGGTAATAAATGCCGCGTCATCGCTCGTCAGAAAGAGAACTGCGCCGGTGACATCCCCAGGTTCTCCTAACCGCTTAATCGCCTGCTGGTTCCACGTATCGCGTTTTTGCTCGTCAGATTGAGGTGAGATTGCAAGTGTGTTCGTGAGACCCGGCAATACTGAGTTCGCAGTAATGCCATCGCTTGCAACGTCGTTTGCCAACCCTCTCATGAAGCCGATGATTCCCATCTTTGTCGCGATGTAGTGGCTCATCCCCGGTATTGCCAAGCCAACCATGTTCGACGAAATGCCGACGAAGCGGCCCCACTTCTTCTTCCTCATCGCTGGCAAGAAGTATTTCACGCTCAAAAAGTGAGAGTCCAAGTTCGTAGCCATCGTCTTTCGCCACGTCGCCAGATCCAGGTCATCGATAGTGCGATTCGGAAAATAGCCGGCATTATTCACAACAATGTCCACGTCGCCGAGAACTTGAGCTTTGCCGGCCACGGAGCGCCAATCCTCTTCCCGCGTCACATCAAGTTGAAGCGCGAGCGCCTCGGGACCGATCTTGCCCGCGGTTTCGTGCGGCGGCTCGAGGTCGGTTGCAATTACTCTTGCGCCCCTCCCTGCGAATGCCAACGCGATTGCTTGGCCAATACCCTGGCCGGCCCCGGTGATCAGGGCCACTCGTCCATCGTGTGTTCTTATAGGGGTTTTCATTTCTCTCCCTCAGCCTTCGCGTGCCGTCTTTAGAGCCGACGTCCACCCGAGAAGTTCGTCGATTGTGTTCGCTTGCACTGCACCGCCACGAATCAGGGATGGGTCAGCCCGCTCATGGCCTGGAGATCTCTAGGACACGCGAAGCACGATCTTGCCATGCGCACTGCGTCTTGCCGCTCCCGGCCCACCGCGCGACATCCCATGAACCCCGGGCAGGTTCACGGCGATTTCCTTCCAGGCCTGGGCAGCATCCTGGAGAGCGTATACGGTCGCGACGTCGGGTCGTATCGTCCCCTCTTCCAGCAGCCGCGCGATTCCGCCGAGCGTCTCCCCTGACGGCGCGAGCCTCATCATCTCGCCCGACACATGGTACCTCGCGGTTTCTTCCTGCGATACAGGCTGGGTGGCAGAGATAAGATGGCCGCCTTCCTTCAGGACGAGGAACGACCGCCTCTGCGTATCGCCACCGATCAAATCGAAAACCACATCGACCTTCTCTCCCAGGACCTTCTCGAACTGCTCCTCTCGATAGTTGATTACCCGGCTGGCTCCGATGGACTTGACGTAGGCATCATCGTCACCGCTTGCCGTAGCAATGACAGTGGCGCCAGCGTGCGATGCCAATTGCACAGCATAGGCACCGACAGCGCCGGCACCAGCGTGGATCAGGATCGTTTGTCCCTTTTCCAGGTGACCGTGAGTGAAGATTCCCTCCCACGCAGTTTGGGCGGCCACCGGCACCGATGCCGCCTCCTCAAAGGAGAGGTTGGATGGTTTCTTTGCGATGGTCGCCGGTTTGACGATCAGGTACTCCGCGTAAGCGCCACCGGTTCCATTGGCGCCGAACACTGCATCACCTGGCACCCATCCCACAACGTCACTGCCAATCTGTTCGATGACTCCGGAAACCTCATGGCCAGGCATCCACGGCAGGTCTATCGGGAGTATCTGTCTTGCCGCTCCGGAAGCCTTCACAAGATCCAGATGATTGACGGCGGTGCTCTTGACCTTCACCAGGATCTCGTCGCGAGCGATCGTCGGCGTCGGCACATCGTCAAACACCAACTGCCCACCATATTCCAACAATCTGATGGCTTTCATGCGATCCCTCCTTGGGTTCTTTCGTTTCAGCGCCCATCTGGCCGCGCGTTGAGGCGTGCCCAGTCGGGGAGCTTCATGAGCGCGTGGCCGAACTCGCGTTCCAGACCAGCGATATTCAGGCCTGTGCCTGGAAGCGCGCATGGAATAGACCGGCAAAGGCCGTCCGAACATGGACGAATACCAGAGCCCAAAGCACCGTGACGAAGAGGGCCAGCGGGAGACCGCTCGGGGCCATCAGAGCATGAAAGGAGAGGATGTTGACGATAACCGGCGCGAGAATGGCAAGCGCCAGCGGCACGTACCGATTCGCCAGAAGAAGCACCCCACCGATCACCTGAAGCGCGAAAATGAGAGTGAGGTAATGTGAGACAAACAGGGCTCCCATGAACTGTCCCGCGACGCCACTTGGTGGAAGTGCAGGAAACCATTCAGGCCGAAGACCAGGAAGATCACTCCTGCCAGGTACCGGGCGATTGTGGACGCGGTTTTCATAACAAATCTCCTTTGTTGACGATCATTACTGTTGACGTCAACTCTATTGACGCCAATACAACTGATGGCATACTCTTTTGGAAGATTCAGGTTATTTATGCCCCAAGGCTCTCAAAAGTCGGACCACGTCTGGCTCGTCATGATCAAAGCAATGCACGCGCTTACCCGCTATGCAACGGCCGGGATTGAAGGTACCGGACTCGGCAACTCTGATTTCCGGGTCCTCGAAGTGCTACTCCACAAGGGGCCATTGCCTGTGAATACGATCGGCCCAATTGTTAATCTGACCCCGGGCTCGATAAGTATTGCGGTGGAGCGCCTCGTTGAAAAAGGCCTGGTCAGCCGGGTCGAAAGCGTCGAAGACCGGCGCGTTCGGATAGTTGCACTCACCCCGTCTGGCAAAAACCTGATTGTTGCTGCCTTTCAAAAACATGCCTCTCAGATGAGACGAGTATTTTCCGAGTTGAGCGCAGGGGAACTTCGGGACTTCGAAATGGCGCTCAAGAGAATCGGCAAACGCGCTGCCGGTCTGATGGAGAAAAGTTCAGGCGCGTCCCGGGTTGAAGAAGGAGACCAGCAATGAGCAAGCACACCACCATCTCCCCGCAGGAGGCAGCGGATCGCCTCGCGATTCGCGAACTCGTCGAGGCCTATGCGCACTGCGCCGATCGTCGCGACGCGAAAGGTCAGATGTCTCTCTTTACCGAAGACACTCACTTCGTGGTTTATATGAACGCAAAGGATCGAAAGCCCTCACAGGAGCTGCACTCGCGAGAGGAACTCGCTCCTGTCTTTGCCGACCTGAACAAGTACGACGCCACAACGCATTTTATTGGACAGAGCACACTCTTCACGCTGGAGAACGACCGCGCAACAGGCGAAGCTTACTGCCTGGCGCATCACGTCACTGTGGACAGTGGAAAGAAACGCTTGATGGTCGCCTCGCTCCGATACTCCGACACCCTTGTAAAAATAGATGGCTCCTGGTTCTTTGCCGAGCGCCTGCTGTACGTCGACTGGCTGGAGGAGCGGTCATTGTCGTAACTGTTCGGACCGCGGACCAGACACGTCTTATCACCCCTGGAGACCGCCCCATTGTGAGGCGACGGCGTTCACCGTAACGAATCCTCTTTGGACATCCGCGGGCCACCCACATCTGGACCGGCTAACGGCTATGCCGGCATCGCCGCCGGTTCAGCTTTTCTTTTGCACACGTCTCGCCAGCGGCGCCTTCCGCTCTTCAATCACCCGCTTACGCTCGCCCGGCAGCATCGCAAGCACATCGCGGGTCCGTTTCGGCAGCTTCGTCGTGATGATCGCGTGCGCCGCCTCCATCTCGCTCTGCCACTCCGCTTGGCGAAACACATCCCAGCGCTCCACCTGCACCCATTGTGACCGGGGAAATTCAACAGAAGGCGACACGCCCTCCCGCTCCAGCAACTCGGCGTACCGCTCCGGCCCGGCTGCAGACGTAGGCACCCTCTTTTACGAAGAGTTTTGAGGCGGCCAACCCTATCCCGGATGTGCCACCGGTAATGACCGTTATTTTCCCTTGCAGCTTCTTAGTTTCGCCCATAGGTCATTGTCCTCCATTCACAGCTTGGGAAGAACTGAGATATCCCAGCCTCCGCCTATTGCTTTGATCAGCAGCACATTTGCTTCTAGTCGCCGTCTCATCAGGTCGATATCATTTCGCTCATTCACAAGAGCAGTGGTCTGCGAAGTCACGACCTGCAGATAAGTGTCGACACCACCGGAGTACCGATTCTGGAAGAGACGAAGAGAGTCTTCCGAGGAGGCCGTTGCTTCGTGCTGCTGTATGGATTCCGTGTTCAATACTCGAAGAACGACGAGATTGTCTTCTACCTGCTGAAATGAGGTCAGAACGGTTTGGCGATAGTTGGCAACAGAAGCGTCGTATCCTGCTCGCGCCGATTCTGTCGTGGCCCGCCGTCTGCTACCGTCGAAGAGCGTTTCAGACGCGCCTGCTCCCACAGCCCAGAAGCGGCTGGGCCAATTGAACCAATTCAAGAGAGATGATCCCTCAAGGCCTGCAGCAGCAGCCACGTTGACAGTTGGATAGTAAGCCGCTTGCGCTATTCCAATCTGTTCATTGGCGGCTGCCATGCGCCGTTCGGCCGCAGCAATATCAGGACGACGCTCAAGTAACTGCGCCGGCAACGTGACCGGCACTGACGGCAATTGAGGTGGCTGAACGTTGAGCGGGGTAGGCGGCAAACTGAACTCTGCGGGCGGCTGCCCGGTCAGGATCGCCACGGCGTGCTCGTATTCTGCGCGCTGCACCATGATGTCCGTTGCCTGGACCCGCGCAGCGTCGAGTTGCGTCTGAGCCTGCGCGACATCGGATCTTGGAGCGGCCCCTCCCTTAAATCGATTCTGTGTCAGCTCTAACGCCTTGCTGTAAGCAGAGACCGTATCGTTGAGAAGCTGCTCCTGGGCATCAGCGCTGCGCACTTCAAAGTAATCCACGGCGAGTTCGGCGTGCAGGCTCAGTCGAGCGGTTTCAAGATCTGCTGCGCTTGCCTGCGTCTCTTCCTTTGCTGCCGTGACGCTGCGGCGAATCCTTCCCCATAGGTCAATCTCATAGGAGAGGTCCAGGGGAAGTATGAATTCACCTGAACCGTTGTTTGCGAGGCTCGACGGGAAATAGGGCTGATTGGCAGATGCCCGTATCGAAGTGATGCTTGGAGAAGTTCCGATGGTCGGAGCTTCAGCGGCGCGATTGAAACGAATCGCGGTGCGGGCCTGGCGAAAGTTCGCTTCGGCAATCTTCAAAGTCTGATTGGAAGGGTCTACCTGTTCTTCCAGCTCATTCAGCTTTGCATCTTGGTAGAGTTCCCACCACTTTCCGCGCAGCGGCGCGTCGTCTGGCTGGGCTTTCTTCCAGCCATCGCCCTCTTTCCAGTCGGTCGCCTCTTTGAAGTCTGGAGCCAGTGGCGCTGTCGGTTTTGCATATTTGGATCCCACCATGCACCCGGCCAGCAACAGGAGCAGGATCGCTAATCCCGCAAAGATGAGAAGATAGCGCTTCATTGCCGCTCTCCATCCTTCGGATTCTTTTCGACCTGAACCTGAGCACCGTTTGCGAGCGAGTCCGAAGGATTAACGACCACCGAATCGCGCGCGGTAAGTCCCGAAAGTACCTCCACCGTATCTCCGTAGTCCTGGCCGATGGTGATAGGAAGAAGTGCCACATGCGAGTTCCGGACTACGCCAACTCGCAACCCCTCTGAACGGAAGAGAAGAGCATTTGACGGTATAGTGAATGATCCCGATTTGGCCGGAATCTTGAAATGCACAAAGGCGTAGGCCCCCGGCATGAGTTGTCCAGACGAATTGTCGACGTCGACCTCAACATTCAACGTTCGTGAGGCAGAGTCAATTGCATTCGCGTTGCGGACCAGCGTTCCCGTAAATGCCTGTCCGGGAAAAGCGTCCAGCGTCACAGCGGCCTTGTCTCCGGTCTTCACCGAAGGCGCATAGACTTCGGGAACCGGGACGTAGATGCGCAGCTTCTGGATCGCAGAAAGATGAAAGAGCTCTTTGGGAGCGGTGGTGTCGGCTTGGATCAGGGCTCCGATGTCTGTATTGCGAGCCGTGATGACTCCATCCACCGGGGCAACGATGCGCTCATACGACTGCAGCTGTTCCAGGCGGTCGACATTGGCTTTGTTTGAATCGACCAGCGCCTCCTTGGAATGAAGGTCGCTCACCGCCTGGTCCGCTTCCTGGTGCGAGACCGAGTCCGTCTTCAGCAGATTCTGCCAGCGGGTCGCGGTGATGTCCGCAATCTGCTGGTTGGCCTCGGCATTCTTTAGCTGAGCCTCGGCCTGTTGCAGTTGCTGATCAAGCTCTGGCGTCTCGACAACGGCAAGGAGCTGACCCTGCTTGACGCGCGCACCGATATCCACATACCAGTGCTTGATGTATCCGCTGGTCCTGGCATAGATCGGAGTGTCAGTGAATGCCTCAGTGTTGCCCGGCAACTCAATTTCCTCGGCCTCTGCACCGCCTTTTGGAAGGATGACGTTGACAGAGGGTACGGCTGAGTTTATTGCAACTTTGTGCAGCTCCGTCTTGGCCTCCACTCGCGATTCAATGCCTTCAAATACCGCGTAGGAGACGCAGAGGGCCAGGATCGTTCCGACGACAATTGGTCGCCATCTACTGTCCCGCGTGGTAGCGGGTGCTGATGTTGCTTCTTGCATCTGATTCGAATCGTTCGGCGTCATGATTATGCCTCCGTACTAAACGATAAGTTGACCCTGGCGCGCCCCAGTAGGCTCCAGAGAAGCGGCAGGTTGGGAAGTCTTGTGAAACAGTGCGAACACTGCTGGGACAAATACCAGTGTCGCTACAGTGGCGCAGAACAGGCCGCCGATGACGGCGCGTCCCAGAGGGGCGTTCTGTTCGCCGCCATCGCCAAGGCCGAGCGCCATGGGCACCATGCCGATGATCATGGCAAGCGCTGTCATGATCACTGGTCTGAAACGCGTGGTGCCGGCCTCAAGCGCAGCCTTCACTGCGTCACCATGAATCAACAGCCTGTCTTTGGCAAAAGAGACGACGAGAATGCTGTTGGCCGTAGCAACTCCCACGCACATCAGCGCACCCATCAGCGCCGGGACGCTGAGCGTGGTGTGCGTCAAGAAGAGCATGAGAACGATGCCCGCCATGGCTGCAGGCAGAGCGGTGATGATGATGAAAGGATCAAGCCAGGATTGAAAGTTCACGACGATCAGCAGGTACACCAGCACGATGGCAAACGCAAGGCCCGCAACTAAGCCGGTATACGACTCGTGCATGGTCTCAACCTGGCCTCGTATAGTGATGAAGGTGCCGCGCGGCAGCGACTTGCGATGGGCATCGACGATGCGCTGCACGTCGTTGCTCACCGCGCCGAGGTCACGGTCCTGCGGAGTCCCGTAGATATCGATCACACGGCGTATGTTGTAGTGATTGATCACGGCGACCTCGCTACCCCGCTTCATCGAAGCAACATCTGCAAGAATCTCGGGACTGCCCTTGGTGCCTCCTGAGATAGGAATATTCTGGATGTCCTGGACAGACTGGATTCGGTATTGCGGAGTCTGCGCGACCAGGTTGTAGTTCACGCCGTTCTTCCAGTTGACGAAGAAGTTTGGCGTGATCTGGAAGCTTCCGCTCAGCGAGTTCAACACGCTCAAAGCAACGTCTCTTTCCTGGTATCCCGCCTGCAATGCCTTGGTCCTGTCCACATCCACATCGAGGGTCGGATAGTCGAGCGGCTGTTGGATGTGCAGATCGGTCAGCCCCAACACCTGATGCAGATCCGCCATGATCTTCTCGGCGATTTGGTGATTCGCCTGAATGTTGTTTCCTTCAACCTGGATATCAATCGGCGCGGGAAGGCCGAAATTCAGAATCTGGGTCACGATGTCCGCCGGCGGAAAGTAGAAAGTAGTCCCCGGAAACTCCCGCGGAAGCTCTTGACGAAGAGCACGGACATATTTGGCAGTGGGATGATGGTTCTTGCGCAGAGTCACCAGCACATCGGTGTCGTTGGCGCCGATCACACCCGAAGTGGAATGCATCAGGTTATAAGGGCTGAATGGCAGGCCGATGTTGTCGAGAATACTGTCGATTTCATCGGGGGGAACTTCTTTGCGAACCGAGGCCTCTACCAAATCGGCAAGGCGTGCAGAATCCTCGATACGCATTCCGGTCTTCGCGCGGATGTGAAGGCTGAACTGGCCGCTATCCGTATCAGGGAAGAAGTTCTCTCCGAGCCACGGGGCCAGAAGAAATGCGCAGAGGCATAGCGCGAGAAATGCTGGAATGAAGACCTTGCGGCGCATGATCAGCCGAGCCAGCAATCGTTCCTGCGCGTTACGGACTCTGGCGAAGCCCCGCTCAAATCTCCTCTGAAAGAGAACAAGAGGATTGCGCGACTCGCCCTGACCTTCAGTCAATTTGAGCATGTACATTGCGAGGGTCGGAACAAGCGTTCGAGAAAAGAAGTAAGACGCGAGCATCGCGAATACCACGGCCTCTGCCAGGGGAACAAACAGGTAGCGCGCAACACCGCTCAACAGGAACAACGGCATGAAGACGATGCAGATGCAAAGCGTCGAAACCAAAGCCGGAACAGCGACCTGCTGGGAGCCGTCCAGAATCGCCTGTTTGATGTCTGTTTCGTGACCTTCCTCGAGAATGCGGTTGATGTTTTCGATCACGACTGTGGCATCGTCGACGAGTATGCCGACGGCAAGAGCAAGGCCGCCAAGCGTCATGGTGTTGATGGTCTCTCCCAGAGCACTTAGGACGAGGATGGAGGTCAGAATCGATAGAGGGATTGAAACCGCAATGATTACCGTGCTTCGCCAACTGCCGATGAAAAGCAAGATCATCAACCCTGTGAGCGCACCCGCTATTACGCCTTCGCGAACGACTCCACTGATCGCGCCGCGCACAAAGATCGATTGATCGGCGAGCGGAGTAACTTTCATTTCCGGAGGCAGAATCGTTGCAGCTCGTGGCAGCAATTGTTTGATTCTAGAGACGACACTCAGCGTCGACGCTGCTCCGGATTTAAGGATCGTGACGAGCACACCGCGCTGGCCATCCTGACGGACCACGTTGGTTTGCACCGCAAACCCGTCACTGACTCGAGCCACATCTCTCAAGTAGATCGTGGTATTACCCACCTGCTTGAGTGGAATATTGTTGAGCGCATCGATGGTTCGCGGAGCCACGTTCATGCGCACGTCAACTTCACTTTCTGCTATTTTCGCCGTGCCCGTGGGGAGGATCAGATTCTGCGCACTGACGGCATTCAGGACGTCGGTCGGAGAGACTCCCTTCGCCTGCATCTGGTTCTGATCCATATTGATCATCACCTGCCGCTGTTTACCTCCATACGGATAGGGGATAACGGCGCCGGGTACTGTGATCAGCTGAGGCCGCAGGAAGTTAAACCCCTGATCATTGAGTGCCTGCTCCGACATTCCCTTTCCAGAGAGCCCGAGCTGCAGAATGGGTACGCTTGAAGCGCTGAAATTGATGATCTCGGGCGGTTGGATTGAGGGCGGCAAGTTGCGCAGAGAGTATTGACCGACGGCGACTACCTGAGCATTCGCCGTATCCAGGCTGGCGCCGGGCTGTAGATAAATTTTTACTACCGAGACGCCGTTGTAGCTGGTCGACTCAATGTGCTGAATATTGTCGACGAGTGTCGTCAGCGCCTTCTCGTAAGGCGTAGTCAACCTCGTTTCAATGTCCTCAGGATCGAGCCCCGTATAAGTCCACGCGACGGAGATGACTGGGATATTGATGTTGGGGAAGATGTCCGTTGGCGTGCGGAGAATCACCGCTGGACTCAACAGGAGAATGAGCAGCGCCAGGACAATAAATGTATACGGCCGGTTGAGAGCGAGTCTGACGATCCACATGAGCTTGTTTTCGCTTAGCGGCGCCAGAAGTAGGGATCCGCCTCGCTCCTCCTTGAGTCCTGCCCCCGCGCTCCTTGCAGCCGGGCTGCCTATGGAGTGATAGATTCACCTTGTGCATACTAGGGACCATGAAACTTCTTGATACTCACTATGCAAATCAAGCATTCTGTCGAAGTAGACAATCACGAAAGAGGAATCTCGACCCTGGCTTGAGCATCGAAAAGAGCATGGATAAAGGGGACAGAACTCATGAACCTCATTGATCTGGAAGCTTTCGTCTCTGTTGTGGATCACGGCTCCGTCGTAGCGGCGGCGGCGGGTCTTCACCTCACTCAGTCAGGCGTGACGAGCAGAATCCAAAACCTGGAAGACGTGCTCGGCATGCCCTTACTTGACCGTAAGACCCGGCCTTTGCAGCCTACTCGCGCTGGACAGGAGACGTATGAGTTCGCAAAGCCAGTGCTGAGTTCGGTGAATGATCTGAAGGCGGGTATCCTGCATGGCGGGGAGCCTGCGGGCGATTTTCGCTTCGGCGTATCGCGGGCACTTGGTGACCTCGCGGTCGGAGCGCCGATCAAGTGCCTGCGCACGGAATTCCCAAAGGTCCAGATTCAAGCATTCGTGCAATGGTCTGTCGTGCTTTTGGAGCGGCTGGCAAATCGGACTCTCGACGCCGCTGTTGTAGTTCTACCCGAGGGAATTGCGCCACCGGACCCATTCGTGTCGGAGTGCCTCGGAACGGTGCCACTCACTATTGTCGCGGGGAAAGCTCAACGGGTGTCGCAGCCTTCGACATTGAGTGAGCTTGCTTCGAATGAATGGGTAGTAAATCCGATCGGATGCAGCAGCCGTCAATTGCTCGAGGCGGCGCTCCGGCAGCGCGGTCTGCCATTTTCCACCGCAGTGGAAGCTGAAGGATATGATTTGCAGCTCTCCCTGATTTCCGATGGCGTTGGGTTGGGGATGGTGATGCCACAGGTGTTCTATTCTTCGGCGTTGCGCAAACACCTGAAAGTTGTCAAGGCGAAGGACTTCTCTCCGAAGCTAAGCGTCTGGTTGCTGCATTCCCGACACCTTGGGCGACTGGCCCCGGCTGCGCGTTCTGTTGGAGAAGCGGTTAAGCAGCAGTTGCAGGCGCGAAGAACGACAGTTGCCTAGGTTTCGAGACTGGAGTGTCACGTAGCCGAGGTCCGATTAGAGACTTCGAAGGGCCGTCATAAAGTTGTCGATCTTGCGGCTCGACAAGGTTTTGCGGGGTTTAAGGTTGCTCTCAATGCACAATCCGGAGAAGAAGGAAAGCACAATCTCGGCAATTGCGGAAGCAGCAATCTTGGGCTTTTCGGCTTCGATGTTCATGGCGAGAAGGCGCTGCAACAGCGCTCGATTCTCGGTTACGACCCCATAAGCCTCATCCGGAAGAATAGCGAACTCCCGCATCGAGTTGACGGAAAAACATCCCTGCTGCTCCCCCTTGTTAAGAGGACCATTCTTAAGAAAGGCCTCGACGTTCTTCCAGCCCAGAGGCTCCTTGGTCAGAAGTCCCCTCTTCCCTTGGCTCTCAAGGTAGTGTCGCAGGCACGCTACAAAGAGATCTTCCTTGTCTCGGAACTCGGTATACAGCCCTGATTTGTTCACTCCTGTGGCTCGTTCCAGTTCCTGGAGGCTCGTGTCTGCGAACCCATGCTTCCAGAAGACGGGCATCGCCTTCTCCAGCACTTCCTCTCGGCTAAAGTTCTTCGGGCGCCCCATTGGCACATTATCCGATAAAGAACTAAATAGTTCAATATCTCTGCATCCTCGCCAAATCTTCATCATCGTATAGAACTGAATGGTTCATAACCGACCGACACGATCGGGCAAGATCGCTACCGAATCGGCTTCATGAATTGTTCCGAGAATTGCAAAGGAGATTTATGTCTAAGTTGGCGAAGAAAGCGGCGCTCGTTACCGGCGGGTCTCGGGGCATTGGCGCAGCGATTGCGAAGCGTCTGGCCGCCGATGGAGCAAACGTATCCATCACGTACGCGAAGGACGCCAGCGCGGCCTCCGCCGTAGTCAAAGCGATTGAACTCGCTGGCGGAAAGGCCATCGCCATCCAGGCGGACGCTGCCAGCGCCGAAGCAGTCAGGGGTGCGGTAGAAAAGACCGTCTCCACCTTCGGCCGACTCGATGTCCTTGTGAACAACGCCGGCACAGCTATTCCGAAGTCGTTCGAGGAGTCGACGCAGGAGGAGATGGATCGCGTGCTCGACATCAACGTCCGTGGCGTATTCGCCACCACGCAGGCGGCGCTGAAGCACATGAAGGATGGTGGTCGCATCATTATGGTTGGTTCGGCGGTCGGCGAGCGCGCCGTTGCGCCCGGACTTGTGCCCTACGCGGCCACAAAGGGAGCCGTCAAGATGTTCACTCAGGCGCTGTCCAGAGAGGTCGGAAGCCGGGGCATTACCGTCAACAACGTGCAGCCGGGACCGATTGATACGGATTTGAATCCCGCCTCAGGTGATTGGGCGGTACCTCAGAAGGCCGCAACAGCGCTCGACCGCTATGGGAGCGTTGAGGAGATCGCTGCAATGGTGGCCTTCGTCGCCGGTCCTGAATCCTCCTACATCACCGGGGCGAATCTGACCGTTGATGGCGGAATGAATGCCTGACCAACCGGAGGAAAGGATGATGAACAGGCTCCAAAACAAAACCGCTCTCGCGACGGGCGCATCCAGAGGGATCGGCCGAGCGACAGCCGCGGCGCTTGCTGGGGCCGGGGGCCCGCGTTCTGATTCACTATGGCCAATCCAAACGGGAAGCAGAATCTATCGTGGCCGAGATCAAAACGAAAGGCGGACGAGCAGATGCAGTCTCGGCGGACCTGGGAACTCCAGACGGTGCTTCGTTGCTCGCCAAACAGGTACGCACCATCGTCGGCGATCGATTGGATGGTAAAGAGATCAAGATTCCTGACCCCGACCATCCCATCATGATTTCACCAGCTGAGGGCAAGGTCTGTGTAGCGGTCGCTGGAAGAACAGTGGCTGAATCGACCCGGGCTCTTCGGTTGCAAGAGAAGGGATACCCGACGGTTTACTACTTGCCGCGCGATGATGCCGACATGTCGTTGCTCGTTCGCACAGCGCACTACACCTATTGTCCGTACAAGGGCGATTGCAGTTACTACAGCATTCCCATTGGCGGTTCCCAATCGGAGAATGCCGTGTGGACGTATGAGAGACCGCATGAGGCAGTCGCCGGAATTCGCAACTACCTGGCCTTTTACCCTTCTCGGGTCGATGCGATCGAAGTGATCTCTTAAGCACGTTCTGTCGATCGATACAGGAGTTCATGTGATGTCAAATCAGCCGCTTTTCACACCATATCGAATGGGAAACCTCGATCTTCCAAACCGCATCGTCATGGCGCCGCTCACCCGAATGCGTGCGCGATCGCATGATCACGTGCCCACGAGCTTGCAGGCGGAGTATTACGCGCAGCGGGCTTCGGCTGGACTGATCATCACTGAGGCCACCGCAGTTAGCCCGGAAGGATTCGGCTGGGCCGACACACCAGGCCTCTGGACGGAGGAGCAGGTCCACGGATGGCGACGCGTCACGGATGCCGTCCATGCAGCCGGCGGCCGCATCATTGCGCAGCTCTGGCACACCGGCGCGATCTCGCATCCTGAATTACTGGACGGCGCGCAGCCCGTGTCCGCATCGAATGTCGATCCCGGCCAGTTGTCGTTCACACCGACGGGAAGGAAGCCCACAGTGAAACCGCGGCCTCTGACGAAAAAGGAGATTCAAGTTACGGTTGCAGATTTCGGCCGCGCCGCGCGAAACGCGATGGAAGCCGGCTTCGATGGTGTCCAGATCCTCGCGAACTATCTCTATCTGATCTCGCAATTCCTCAACGCCGCCACTAACCTCCGTGCAGACGAGTATGGGGGAAGCCTGGAAAATCGCTCGCGGTTCCTCTTCGAGGTGGTCGAGGCGATCTTGAGTGAGGTCGATGCACAACGGGTGGGAGTCAAGATCAGTCCGATGCATGAAGGCGCGGCATTTCAAGCCAACGACGAAACTCTGCTCGTAACCGAATATGCGATCCGGAAGTTGAGTACCTACAATCTTTCGCACTTGTTACTCATGGGCAATACGACCGACTTCTCTGGTACTCCACTTGAGAAATTGACCGATGATGGCATGTTCCAGCATTTCCGTCCTCTCTTCAAAGGCACTCTGATCGCGAATGTAAAGATGGACCGTGATCGCGGCAATCGCCTTATCGCGGAAAGTCTGGCAGATCTGGTGGCTTTCGGCCGTCCCTACATTGCAAATCCCGACCTGGTCCAGAGGTTTGCCGACAATACCCCTCTTGCTGAAGTGGACTGGGAGACCGTCTACGCCTCGGGGCCGCAAGGCTATTCCGATTACCCAACCTACCAACCAACACAACTCACACGGAGCTGAACATGGCAAAGACAACACCCGAACAGAACAAGGCGATCGTCCTCAAAGCCTTTGACACGCTCTTCAACAAACGCGACTACGCAGCAGCAGAACGCTTCTGGTCGCCGAAGTACATCCAGCACAGCGCACACATCGCACCGGGACGCGAAGGACTCTTCGACCTTGTCCGCGCGACACCCGATACCCTGCGCTATGAAAACCAACTCATCGTCGCAGAGGGCGACTATGTCATCGCCCATGGCCGTTTCACCGGCATGGGAAGGCCGGCGGCCTGGATTGCGGCCGACGTTGTCCGATTCGAAGACGGTCTCCTGGCCGAGCACTGGGACGTATTGCAGGACGAAGCCACACGGAAAGAATCCGTGAGTGGTCTTCCCATGTTTGGCGATCGCTTCCCTGCCTAGGCCTCGGAACTTCGCGCAACAATCACACCAAACTGATTGGAGAAATCATGAATCTTACGGGTAACACCATCTTCATTACAGGCGGCGGATCAGGTATTGGCCGGGGTCTGGCCGAGGAATTGCACAGACGCGGAAACAAAGTGATCATCTCAGGCAGACGCAAGAACCATCTGGACGCCGTCGCTAAAGCCAATCCGGGCATCGAGGCCATTGAACTCGACATCGCAGACCCGGACAGTATCAAAGCGGTGGCAAAGAAACTGATCACAGAACATACGGATCTCAATGTTCTCATCAATAACGCTGGAATCATGGAACCGGATCAGGCAGCGGGCGTCATCGACGACGAACTGCTCGTATCAACTGTCACAGCCAATCTTCTGGGCCCTATCCGCTTGACCTCGGCGCTCGTGAATCAGCTGAAAAGCCGACACGGTGTGATTGTCTACAACACCTCGGTCCTTGCTTTTGTGCCACTGGCTGTGACGGCTGTCTATTCGGCCACAAAAGCCGCGCTCCACTCTTATGTGTTGTCGCAGCGCTTCCTGCTTCGAGATAGTGGTGTTCGAGTGCTCGAACTGGCGCCCCCATGGGTACGCACGGAACTGATGAATAGCCAGGAAGCCGAGCAGGCTATGCCTCTCGATCAGTTCATCTCCGAGACTCTGGACGCGCTTGGAACAGATGCTGACGAAATTCTTGTCGAAGCGGCAAAGGCTCTGCGAGCCAATCCCGGACCTGGGGAGCATACATTGGTGAATGGTTTCAACGAGCAAATGCTGAAACTATTCACATCAAGCCAAGCGTAAGCGGGGCCACGTATTGATTGAGTCTGACTTGGAGCAAGCAGAAGGCTGTCGGTAGTTAAACGTCGGTTTTTACGAAATCCTTCGCGTAGCTGAGATCTTTCCATTTTCTCCCTAGCTCGATCTTTGCCAGATCGTTTGCTTCCGCAGCGTTGAATGCGTCGATTCCCAGGACGATGCGTAACGGTGGCTCGTCAACCGAGGCAAGCTTCAACAATGCCGCTGCAGTTATGGCCGGGTCACCGGGTTGCTTTCCGTCGTAGTCGCGCTGGAAGCGCGCCGTCTTACCCACCGTCGCATCGTACTCGGGACGTCCTTCCCGCAGTTCGGTTGACGACCCTGCGAAGTCCGTCCGGAAACCACCAGGTTCGACGATGGTGACCTTGACACCGAGCGGTCCTACTTCTTTCGCCAGCGTCTCGAACTCGGAAATGTTCAGAATCTCGGCGACTGCGCGCAGCTTCATTCCCTGAAAGTGCTTCATGGCGCTCTTGCGGTGTCAGCTGTCTCAGTGCCCACAGCATGCTCTGAGTTCCCGTCGCAAGAGTCTTCTCTCCGGGTCGTTCGCGGGCCTGTCGTCGGCAACCTGGTCTAGCAAGTCTCGCTCTATTCCATCGAAGTCAGCTTTTATCGTGTCACTTTCTCTGCGATGTCGAGCTTTTCGCAAATAATCAAGACACGTATTGGTGGTGATTCGAGATATCCATGTGGAAAATGCGCTATCGAATCGGAAGCAATCCAGCTTCTTGTAAACCTTTACAAACACCTCTTGATAAATGTCCTGAGCTTCGCTCTGCGACCCGGTGATCCGAAGAGCAATCCTAAGAACCGTTTCATCATGGGAGTGTACTATAGCTGCGCGAATGCCGCGTGGTTTCCACCTTGCGCTTCAGGAACCCGGGAGCACTCGTCGATACAACGCGCAGCCTCCATTTATTCTCCTCCCCAACCACGATTGCGGTGGCGCGATACGAAGGTCGTCAATATACGTTCTCAGTCCTGCAACAAGGTCTTGGTGAACCATCGAGGCAGACATGCAGAGGTGATGATCTTCATGTCGCGGAAATACCTTTCGAGTTCACAGTAGTAAACCGCTCGATACCGGCTTTTATTCCCAACACTATCCGTCGGCTGCGACAATGCTTCTACAAAAGCCGCTTAACGACTCCTCAAATCGGCGTCTATTAAAGGATTCATGGACCCTCGCGCTAATGCGCACCCGATCGGCCAAGAGGGACCTTCGAACGCTTACTAATCGGCGGCGAGGAGATCCGAAATGGCAATGATTTGGCAGGGCTTTGCGAGAAACTGTTCGCTGACCGCTCTTCTCATCTTCGGCCGAGGTTGCGTTTGGGTTGGATTAACCTCAAAATGAAGCTTTGGGTTTGTCTAAGTGCGCTTAGACAGGTTCATCGCACAAGTCGATTTTGGCAACGTGTGGCAGCATCCCCTTGCTGCTCTGCTCTGACACTAGTCCTCCTGGTTTTAGAGGCATCACTTCCATCGTTGAACAACGCCTCGAACGCCGCCCTGCCGGTGAGGCCAATTACAGGCACGCGGGGGCGCTGAACATTCGTTCTTCTCCAGGACATCGACAATACGTTCCAATACACCGCCACGGTTAGTTGGACAAAGGGCAACCACAATATCAAGGCGGGTGCGAGTTTTCTGCGCCGGCAGGCTCGCAATGTTCAAAGCGCCGCCGCAGCGGGTGCTTATGGTTTCGGCCTAGTGACCGATAACAACGCCGACCTCACGGTCCAGCAGGATAACCAGCTTGCATCAACTCTGGTTGCGCGTTTCAGAACGATACGCGAAACTTCGATCTGAGCGCTCCAGACTACCGAAGCTACGAACCAAGGGGCTTCGTGCAGGATAGCTGGAAGATACTGCCAAAGCTAACCATCGTTGGAGGCTTCCGCTACGACGTGTTCACCCCGTTTACTGAGGCGCATAACCGGATCTCGAATTTCGACTTCCCCAGACGCTTCTGTCGTCATCGACTAATATCGAGTCCGCACTCAAGGTGGCTGGTGTGAATGGGGTGGACGGGCACGCGAACATTCCGACAGATTACTCGAACTTCGCCCCGCGTCTCGGCTTTTCGTTGTCCCTGATGCCAAAGCTTGTCTTGCGCGGAGGGTACGGGCTTAGCTTCTTCCCGGGCAATTACACCTCGAATGCCGACCTGAAGAACGCTCCATTTACATCGGTCTTCAGTCCCAATTGCCAGTCGGCCTTGGCGATTCAGATTGAGCAGGCCAAGGGGATCGATCCGACGGGTTGAATACAATCCCGGTCGGAGATCCGGTCTTGTTGGAACCGCCCGCTGCCGGAATCGTGACGACGAATTGTTTGTTGGCGCCGGCATCATACACCTCGGAGAGACCAGTCCCCGCCGTGTTGATCCAGAAGGGCGTTTGTTGCCCGATGGCCACTCCCCACGGATTGATTAGTTGCGTGTCAGTCTGCTGAGCCTTCACCGACCCATCGGAAATCAGGTTGGATTGAGTGTAACTATTGGCCGCCTGCGCGTGCGCCAACGACGGCAGGAATGCGAGAAGCACAAGGCGCTGAATCCTACGGAACATGTCGATCACACCTCAAGTCAAAGCGATCTGCGTTGACGGCATATCAAGAGCGCCGACTGGTTTTGCGCAGTCTGAGGTGATAACCACGCGCTTCAGACTTTATTCCGAGGTTCTAGGGAGAACTCGTGTCAGACGCATTTCGGCAGTTTTTGGAATAAAGGATGAGGGCCTCCGGTTCCCAACACAGCGCATGTAGAAGTGCGGCGCCCACGCGAAGAGCCGGAGAAAAATCATTCTGGAAGGGGATATTTCCCATGATGCCTCTGCCGAACCGACCCAATCCTTCAACGAACAAAATACTTCGCGCAAGCTTAGCCACGGCTGGCAATATGCTTTCGCGCGTATGCCACACTGCGTACGGGAAGACGCTGGATTACGGCACAGGAGCCCTGACCAAGCACGACGTCGCGATCCTGAGATTCTTTGCCGCCATCGAGTTGATCGAAAGCGATCTCTGGCAACAGTATGACGAACTCGGTGGCGTCACCGTGGGTCCTCAGAATCCCTACCAGCTTGCACTGCAGTTTCTCGAGGGTGACGGATCAATTCT
>Ga0206934_1143_pt2 | contig 18615 bp, 15 predicted proteins | sample Alteio_BWOrgHeat_16_FD_152932 | JGI IMG/M metagenome (GOLD analysis project Ga0206934, IMG submission 152932) | Enriched cells from forest soil in Barre Woods Harvard Forest LTER site, Petersham, Massachusetts, United States -... | ecosystem: Environmental > Terrestrial > Soil > Temperate forest >...
GGGTACTGTAAGTATTTACGACTCGTATAAAAACAAGGCTACCCTCACGGGGCAATTCCTGCACAAACATTTTAAATACGTAGAAATGCGCCTTGCTGTGCGTTCCGACAAATTCGAGATATTCAATTTGCATGATTATGAAAACCAGTTTTTTTACGGAAACCTTATAGCTAAAGTAGATCCTGTAACTATACGCGGGCCTTTCAACAATATATCTATTGATATTGCCAATGCCGTACCTGTTGCCAAATCAAGTATCTATATACCTATCAGTTCATCAAAAGATGTGGGAACATACAGCTATGTATCTTTTAAAACATACGGAAAACCGTTGCCCAAAACGAAAGCACAGAGCAAAAATAAATTAGCTATTACCATAGAAGCGAGCCTGAATCCGCTTGCCGAAATGACCCTTGTAATAGACCCAAGCACAGGCGATGCTATTAGGGCCAAGGGAAACGGTGATATACGACTGGAAATACCACCAAGTAATGACATCCGAATGTACGGCAGCTATAATATTGATGAGGTTGCGATATTAAATTGCAGAGAATCGTTTCCCAATGTCGCAGTAACGCTTAACGAACCATTCAGGACGCTATCGCCGATGGACACATTATCGATGCTTGTATTTAATTCCAGCAGGTCATAATTACCATCGCCGCTAATGCTGACATTAGAGAAATGTACATTGCCGATACTACCCTCAGGAATGCTTGCTTTCAACAATACTTTTTTCTGTGCTGTATTTAATGATCCGCTGACTGTGGCATTGTCAAAACCCTTGAAAGCAGGAGCTATTACACCGATGATATTTGTAACACTTTTGGTTGATATCGTAAAAGACATATCCTGGTCAGGGGCATACTTTGAAGGGGCATTTATATAATTAGGGATGTAGCGCGATAAATAATATTGTACAGAAGCAGGCAATTTGCTCAACTGAAAATTACCTTTTATGGTTGCAGTTATATCATTGCTTTGGATGGATATCAGTTTATTCGACTCGTATCTTTTTGATGTGATGTATATAGAATCGAGGTCTAAGCGGTGTTGGTTTCTTTTAATATTGATATTATTGAGTTTGGCATAACCTGCAAAATCATCAATATTGCTGCCGGTGCAGTTAAGGTCAAAATCACCGACAGCCATTATGGTATCTTTGGTAAGCTTCAATGCATAAAAATTACTTTTTAGCAAATTGGCTTTTGCATTGATGTGCATCATTTGCTGGCTGAAATCAATATTGCCATCGAATTCCAATGCAAGATTAGGGTCATCAACCTGGAGCTTGCCTGTAAATTGTTTTTTTGCCAGGGTGCCCTTTGCGATAATATTCCGGTAGCTGTAATTATGCAGGTCAAGGCGGCCTATTTGGGCATCAATGCCCAGTTGCGCATTTTCACCATTGAACGATCTGCCGTTTATATCGCTTTTAAAACTCACAATGCCAAGATCAGTTTGTTTGAGCAAAGCACCTACATTGAAATTATCGGACGATATAGTGCCAGAGTAGGTGGCAGCGTTCATGTTGAAATCTTTCATGTTCATCTGCACTTGGGCGCTTAATGAACCAAGATTTGTATTGAAGATGCCATTAACCTGAAAGTTTTCAATGTAGCCGTTATAATCACCTTTAAAATAAATAGAGCTGATATTATTGAACCCGAAATCCGGGATGCTTACAAGGCTGGGAATATATTTAATAAGATCGGGACCCGTTGTTATCAATTCGCCTTCGTTGAAGTCTATATAGGTTTTGTAAATATCAGGCAGGCCTTTCATGCTGATATTGCCCTTGAAGAAATTTTTGCCATCTGTAACTATCATATGACGGCCGGACAGGTCTGCAACCGTGCCTTCGCCGTCTCCTGAAACATGAACAGTTTCTATTGGAAAGCCTTGTAACTGCGGTGCAAAAAATACAAGGTCCCTGTTGTCAATAACGGCATCCTTTAGATGTCCGACCATTTTTACATTTGTGATGTAATCATCAAAGTCGGGGAAGCGCTTATAACGCATGGAATAGTAATTCTGTACCTTACTATTATTGGTTTCAAGATAAAGATTATCGCAGGTTGATTCGACAGGCGATACTGTAACTTTAGCTTTCATTTTCTTAATGGCCAGCCCGCAACGGTCTATGGCTTTAAGGTTTGTTATCGTTCCGCGAATGGTGTCTCCCCTTATGCTGATATGGTTTGCATCGAGGCCTATATCCTTTATCTGCAAATGTTCGGCATCAAACTGGCCGGCTAAGGGTATGCGATCGTCAAGGCTTAAATTAAAATAGCTGTTTTTTATAGACAGGCTATTGGCTAGCACCAACCATTTGTCTGGGTTGAAGGGGGTGCTGTCAATGGGGTAAACCTGGATGCTCTTATTGGTGTCAGCAGGTCGCCCACCTTTATAAGCTTTAAGACTCACTAACGCGGCTTTAATATCTATATCATCAACGTCTATTAGTTCTTTCTTAAAATCGATGTCTTTTACATTCATGGTCAGGCTTCCCACGCCATAATCCATATCGTAGCCAACCCAGGCATCATCCATATGAAAGCGAACATTTCCCAGTTCCACCTTTTTCAGGTCAAAGTCGAAACTGCTTGCAGCCGTGTCCTTTTTATTATTGTTTGCAAAGGCATCTATGATAAATTGATAATTCCATACATTTGATCTTGGAGTGCGGTATAAGTGGGCATAGGCGTCCTGCAAACCGATATAGTGCAAAACGGGCTTTTCCTTTCTCACAAAAAACCAGTCTGTTATCCTTACCTGCACCTCCCCGGCATATAATAATGTATCCTCATTTTGGTCTTTTACATATAAGCCTTGAATCAATACGTGGTTCAAAAAATCAATTCTCACCCGCTGCACGCTTACCTTGGTTTTTAATTTTCGGGAAAGTATATCCGTTGCCCTGTCGGCCAGGTAGTTTTGAATAGGGCTGAGGTCAATGAGCAGCACTGCCAATACCAATAGTCCTAATACTATCAGTACCGTATTACGTAATATTTTTAAGAAGCGGTTCAGGGGATAAAATGTAATGATACAAGTTAAACAAAAATACAGCGCTGGTACTATATTTATTAGTTAAGTATTGAAATTTATCATTTTATTTTATTTTGTTTCCTGCTGTAATATGTGAGATATTCAAGATGTTTCTGCCAATGAAAATTGTCCTTATTTTCGGCTTACATTTACAAGCTCTTCAAAGTGTATTATTATGAGATTTTTGTTTTTCAGTGTTTTGTTTCTGGCTATGGGTATGAAAACGTTTTCGCAGGATTCCGCTGCTTTTAAAGGCAAGTACCCCGATACTAAAACAGTGGGGCAGACAGACGACTTTTTTGGTACCAAAGTAGCCGATCCTTACCGATGGCTGGAGGACGACCAGTCTGCCGAAACAAAAGACTGGGTGATCCGGGAGAATGAGGTAACTAATGACTACCTGGCCAAAATACCCTATAGGGCCAAAATAAAAAAACGCCTGGCCCAATTGTGGAACTATGAAAAGTATTCAGCACCTTTTACCGAAGGGGACTATACCTACTACTATAAAAATGACGGCTTACAGAACCAGTCTGTATTATACCGTCAAAAAGGCAAAGACGCGGCTGAAGTATTTCTTGACCCCAATAAATTCTCGAAAGACGGGACCAGCTCTCTAGGCGGCATCGATTTTTCCAGGGATGGTTCTTTGGCAGCTTACCAGATATCAGAAGGAGGGTCGGATTGGAGAAAAGTGATCGTTATAGACACCAAAACAAAGAAGCGGCTGGAGGATACTTTGCTTAACATTAAGTTCAGCGGCATATCCTGGTTGGATAACGATGGTTTTTATTACAGCAGTTATGACAAGCCCAAAGAGGGCAGCGCACTATCTGGCAAAACCCAATTCCACAAACTGTTTTTCCATAAACTGGGTAGCAAACAGGCAGATGATACGCTGATATTCGGTGGCGAGGACATGCCAAGGCGTTATATAAGTGGTACGGTTACCGAAGACCAGCGTTTCTTAATTATTACGGCCGCCAACTCTACCTACGGTAATGAATTGTATGTATTGGACCTCATGGACAAGGATGCCTCTATTATGGCCATTGCCAGTGGTTTTGACAATATGTATGAAGTAGTATATGAGGCAGACGGTAAATTATATATACTCACCGACAAAGATGCTCCCAATGCAAAACTTGTGCGTATTTCCGCATATACACCTGTTTTTACGCCCAATCAGCTTATTATACCCGAGACACCATACCCGCTAACGGTCACAAGCTGCTCTAACAAGCTATTCGCGCATTATATTAAGGATGCTGTTTCGGAAGTAAAGCAATATAGTATAGACGGGCTTAAGGAAATGGATATTGCATTGAGTGGTGGTTTAGGCACTGTTGGTGGTTTCTCGGGCAAGTATGATGATACTGTAGTGTATTATACATTCACTTCTTACAATACGCCATCAACCATTTATAAGTATGATACACGGAGCGGGCAATCTGTTGTGTATAAAAAACCCGTACTTCAGTTTAAGCAGGTTTCGTTTATTAGTGAGCAGGTTTTTTATGCCAGCAAGGACGGAACCAAGATACCTATGATCATAACATACAAAAAAGGTCCGCGCCCGGAAAGGAAGCCTTGCCCATTGCTGCTGTATGGTTATGGAGGATTCAACATAAGCCTTACTCCATCTTTCAGCCCCAGCGCCATAGCCTTTATGGAAAATGGAGGGGTATATGTTGTTGCCAACCTGCGTGGTGGTGGCGAAAAAGGAGAGACCTGGCACCAGGCGGGCACCAAGATGAACAAGCAAAATGTGTTTGATGATTTTATCGCCGCTGCAGAATACCTCATTAAGGAAAATTATACCAGCAAAGACCTGCTCGCTATCTCCGGCGCCTCCAACGGGGGCTTGCTGATAGGTGCCTGCATGACACAGCGCCCCGACCTATTTAAAGTTTGCTTCCCCGCAGTGGGTGTGATGGACATGCTGCGCTATAATAAATTCACCGCAGGGGCAGGCTGGGCATCCGACTACGGCACGGCTGAGGACAGCAAAGAAATGTTCGACTATCTCTACAAATACTCCCCCGTGCATAATGTGAAGAAAGGCACTTGTTACCCGGCCATAATGGTTACAACCGCCGACCACGATGACCGTGTGGTGCCTGCACATTCTTTTAAGTTTGCAGCAGCGCTGCAGGCTGCCCAGGCCTGCGATAAGCCGGTGCTGATAAATATTGAGACCAAAGCAGGACACGGCGCAGGCAAGCCTACCAGTATGCTGCTGCAGGAACAGGCCGATAAATGGGCTTTCCTGTTTTGGAACATGGGCCTGGCTTATGAGCCTAGATAAGGATTTGGATTATCTCGTTTCTAATTATTATTTTTTGTCTCGATGAGTGCTTCGCAGTACGTCGGGATTAATAGATTTTCAGGATAGGTGTCGTTTTGGGAAAATACTGTCAATTCTAAAATCCTGAAAATTCGGGATCAGACACTATTTTCTTGCCTTTTTATACTAAATCCGGCTAAAATTTGTTAATTTAGTGATATTCAGGGCTGTCTACCCAACGCTTTTTGTCGGAAAGCAGTCTATTATCCTGTAAAGTTTATAAAACTAACATACTTGCCTGTAGCATTGGCTTATACAGTACCTGGTCAGACCACGGAGTTGCAAGAGCTCATTCATGGGTGCATCCGAAATGAACGGGGCGCGCAGGAGAAGATGTATAAACTATTTTACCCCAGGATGATGGCAGTGGTGCGCAGGTATATAGACCATGAGAACCAGGCGGAAGAGGTGCTGAACAATGGTTTTCTGAGGGCTTTTATGAAGGTGGGACAGTATACATTTCAAGGTTCTTTTGAAGGCTGGCTAAGGAAGATCATTTTTCACGCGGTGTCTGATTATGTGAAGCAGAACATGCAGTACAGCGAAAAAGTGCTGCTGGTGGAAAAAGACCAATATGTGCACCATGATCATGCCGACAAGCTTTACTACGACCAGTTGCTGAAACTGGTGGATGCATTGCCGGGGGCAACAAAAGTGGTTTTTAATATGTATGTAATGGATGGCTATTCGCACCGGGAAATAGGAAAGATGCTGGGCATAAGCGAAGGAACATCCAAATGGCACTTGTCCGAAGGACGAAAAGTGCTGAAGGATAAGATAGAAAAAATGCAATTGCATATTAAATAAATAATAAAAAAAGATTATCCCTATGGATAACAACATGATAAATATTGATGACCTGTTCAGGCAGCGGCTTAGTGGGGCCGAAGAGAAGGAGAAGGCGGGGGCATGGCTGCGCATGAATGAATTGCTGGACAATAAAATGCCACGCGAAGCAACCAATTGGCGCAGGATGCTGGGCTATACAGCAGGATTGCTATTGCTTGCCAGCGCCACTGTGGGCAGCTACGAAGTGATGCATTCTTACAGGGGTACCGGGCAAGAACTGATGAACAGTTCTGCTTCCACAGGCACAGCCGCTACAAAAGCGCCGTCAGATAAACAAATTGCATCTAATTCGCTGGATAATAATAATTTAACAAAAAATACTTCAAGTATAATTAAAGAAAAAAATAGCGTGGCACTTAATGGCCAGGCCCACAAAACACATAATATTGCGCCAAAACGCAAAGATGCGCATAATGATGTGCTTACCCCTGCTTCAAGTATCATTTCTAATTCATTAAGCGCAGCTAGCTCAAGTAACACTTCAGGTAAAATTGCAAAAACAGGAAAGACATTTGTAAAAACTGAAGATGTTTTGGCAAGCGCGACTGCTGAGGACAAACCTCTTAAGAAAGCAAGGATAGCAAAACAAGCAAAACCTACAACAATGCTGGCGGCGCATAGCACTGCCGCTCATAAAGCAGTTATATTACCTGCAAGCACAAATACTAATATAGGCGTAAACAAAAATGCATTGGATATCAAGCATGTAGCTCATACTATCAATGCAAATACTTTAGGTATTAAGCCGGCTTCTTCCTTGGCAGGTGTTGCAAAAATGCAGGCGGTACAACAAGAAGAACCAATTGTAAAGAAAGAAACAATGGACAAGCTGCAGGTAACAGAGCGCTTTGTCTATGACCCTAAAGCAAAGAGGGGTGTTTACCATTTCGATACCATTTCAAGAGACAAGGTGAGCCTGCTTAGCTCCGAGAAACAAAGCGGCACTGAACTGGCAATGAATACTGAAGCTAAACAAACAGAACAGACCCTGCTTCCTAACGCGGCTTTAAATTCAGGATCGCTTACTGCTGTTAAGAAGGATGACGCTGCAAAAGCAACAAGTAAAAGAAGTGGTGATCTCAGCTTCCTCGATCATTTTAATGCTATGATCGATAATTTCAAATATAATTTTAAACATATACAGTTCACGCCGGGTGTAAGCGCAGGCATAAATGCCACTTTCTTTGGTCCGTATAACCTAAAGGGATTTCAGATGGGCCTAAGCGGCAGTATAGCGCTTAACGAGAATTTAAGCCTGATGACGGAACTGAAATACTTTAACCGCCTTAATAGCAATATAGTGAGCGATGATTATGCCACCTATATCAATCCGCCATTAAGTGCTAATCCCGTTAAATACGCCTACCAGCATTATTTTGAATTTTCAAACATTCACAGTTTCGAAATGCCGGTCTCATTACGTTACACCATCAGGCAATTCATAATCTTTGGTGGCGCCAGCCTTGCTTATAACCTGGCTATAAATGCCAACGAGGTTACCAGCGCTTACCCAACAGTTAGCGCGGTTTCAGAGCCCGGCGTATCTAGCCAGCCTAAGCTTTCCGCAAGTGATTTTTCATCTAGGTTAGGCCTGGCTTACCATTGTGGTATAGGCTATCAATGCACAAAGAACCTGCAAGTAGATCTGGGTATGACACAGAATTTCTGGGATAACGCCAATACAGCCGGAACTAAACTGTTATCAAATGATTTTTACAAACAGCCTTCTCTGCAAATTAGCATCGGCTACCAGTTTGTAAGGGAATTACAAATGATTCGCAGATAAGATATTTACTTTTTTGGGTTGGTATAATAAAGCAATTGCCCCGAACAGCGGGGCAATTGCTTTTATAATATCAGGGTCCAATACTTTCATATAAACCCATTTAATATTGAATTAAAGGGACAGCCAAGGGATAAAGACGGGATAAAGAATACTCTGACACTAATATCAATAACTTAAATGAAAAGTGCGAAGGACTGGTATTATTGTAGCAAAAATAATGATGAAATGAGTGAACCCCCAAGGGGTGACATTATTCAATCTTAATAGGAGTGCTTAACCCGTTCCACGCACAAGATGGGATAAAGACGGGATAAAGATACATTTGTATTATATTGATAATCAATATATTAGATTTTTGCCGTCTTTTCGAAAAAGGATATCGGTTCGACCTTTGGCTAATCAATAAATCCCCCTTCAATTAGTCATTTGCTTTATACATCGCGGCGTGCTTCATTTCCTTGGTCGTTTCATGGCCCAGGTACTTTTCTATGCGGTGCTCAATGAAATAGATAAGGGGCGTTAAAACAAGGGCCATGGTCGACTTATAAGCATAATTCACCAGTCCTATGGCCAGTACCCGCTGGTACGACCATCCTTTACCGATCTTAAAAGCAATAAAAAGTACTATAAAACTATCCACCAATTGAGAAACCAATGTTGAACCCGTAGCTCGTAGCCAAACCTTTTTCTCCCCGGTCCTTTTCTTTATTTTATGAAATATCCATACATCCACTATCTGGCTCACCAGGAAGGCTATAAGGCTACCGACAATGATCCACATGCCCTGCCCGAATATATTACTGAATGCTGCCTGCATATCGGGTACGCCCTGGTCTTTCTGGCTGCCATTCCAAAAGGTCATGTCCGCCGGCAAGGATATAGCAAAGTAAAACATCAGGAATGCATAACTGATAAGCCCGATGGCGATATAGGATATTCTTTTTATGGCTTTGGGGCCATAGTATTCGTTCACAATATCTGTCATCACAAACTCTATAGGCCATAGCAAAACGCCACAGGTAAGGGTGAAGGTGAGGCCTTTCTCGCCTAATAAAGAAAAAGGGTGGGGTGTAAAGCCGAAAGTACGCTCCAGCGAAAACAGCTTACTGCCTATACACTCCGCTATCAATGCATTCGCAACAAAGAACGAAGTGAGAAAGATGAAAAGTTTTGTCGGCTTGTCGTTTAATATTTTGTGGATCATGGGCTGAATGCGTATATGTGTTAGTGTGAAAATATGAAAATGTGGCGAATGCAAAGAATGTGCAAACTAATCTAAGCCACCTTTTTCTTCCACATAACTTGGCTCCTGGGACGCTGCGCGGGATGAGAACTTAGGACGAATAAGGCGAATGGTTTGTAGTACGACTGAAAGGAGTATAAGCCCCATGCCTAAAAAGAAACCGGAATGCAATTGTTGGTTCTCTTTATACAGCAGGAAAGCGAGCAAAATACCATAGACAGGCTCCAGGTTCACAGATAGGGTAACGGTGAAAGAGCTCAATTTTTTCAGTGCCGTAAGCGAAAGCGATTGCGCCCATACGGTGCAGCAAAGGCTTAAAATGATAAGCCAGAGCCAATCGTTATGAAACCAGGATGTACTGAACAAGCCATCGGAGTGCGGAAAAAAATTGGTATTGGGAAACAGGTAGAACTGGATTGGCAAGAGCATACTTATAAATACCCAGCCGGTGGCCATTTCATAAAAAACAAGTGTACGCGAGGGATATTTATGTGCTATCCTTTTATTAAGCACAGTAAATACTGAACTGAGGATAGCTGCAATAACCCCGAAAAGGATACCCAGCCCATAAAACTGCTGGAAACGGTAAATGAAATAAACACCCGATAATGCGAGCAAGCCCAGCAATATCTCAAATGGGTCGCGTTTGCCTTTATTGACCCAGGGGTCGAGCAGGGAAGTAAAGACAGAAGCAGTTGATAAACAAACCAGTGCGATGGATGCGTTGGCAAATTTTATGGCACCATAAAAACCTACCCAATGTAGCGCGAACAAACAACCGATCAGCGTCAGCTGAACCATATCTTTGGGCGCAATTTTCACCCATTGTTTACGATAGAACAGGATAAGCGCCATGAAAACAGCTGTAAGCAACATCCTGTACCACACTAATACTGGTGCATCTAAGGAAATAGCCCTGCCCAATACCCCGGTAAAACCCCAGAGCAATACGGCAATGTGCATTTGTATCAGCGATTTCTTCATAAGCTAGCAAAGGACAAACTTATATTTTTCGCCGCTAATGCCCCTTATTCTTTTTAGATAAAAAAATATATTTTACCATTATACAATTAATTACTTTTGTCTTCTTTTATTTAAAGGGTAAAATCAAATTATTGGCTTTTTCGCTTTTTTATTTGTAAATGAATAACACATATACTGATCTCGTCCACCAGACCTTCCATTTTCCGCAAGAAGGGTTTGATGTAGAAGAAAATGACCTCTTTTTTAACGGGGTTGACATGAAAAAGCTGATCGATAAATATGGTACGCCATTCAAGCTTACTTTTTTGCCGAAGATCGGTATGCAGATAAATAAGGCGAAGAAGATGTTTAATGATGCCATAAAAAAGCATCGTTATGACGGCAAATATTTTTATTGTTATTGCACCAAAAGCTCCCACTTTTCTTTTATTGTAGAAGAAACGCTGAGGCACAATGTGCACCTGGAAACCTCATTTGCATACGATCTGGAGATCGTAAAACAATTATACAAGAAACGTAAAATAACGAAGGATACTTACATCATCTGCAATGGCTTTAAAACAAAGGCCTATACACGCAGTATATCCCGGCTTATAAATGAAGGGTTTAAAAATGTAATACCCATACTGGATAATAAAAATGAGTTTGACGATTACAAACGCCTGATACGCACCAAAGAACCCGTGAACATAGGGATGCGCATAGCAAGCGAGGAAGAGCCCACATTTGATTTCTATACGTCGCGCCTGGGTATACGCAGCAGGGATGTACTGGAATTTTATGTAGATAAATTGAAGGGCAATGACAAGTTTCGACTAAAGATGCTGCATTTTTTCATGAACAAAGGGATAAAAGACGATGTCTATTATTGGAGTGAGTTGAACAAAGTGCTGAATATCTATTGCCAATTGAAAAAGGTATGCCCTGAACTGGATGGCTTGAATATTGGTGGTGGCCTGCCCATAAAACACTCGCTTGGCTTCGACTATGATTACAATTATATGGTGAACGAGATCGTATCCACCATTAAAAAAGTATGTAAGAAAAACAAAGTTGATACACCTGATATATATACCGAGTTTGGTTCCTTTACTGTGGGAGAGTCGGGGGCTGTGATCTATAGCATTTTGGACGAAAAAATGCAGAACGACCGCGAGATATGGTATATGATCGATAGCTCTTTTATTACCACATTACCCGACACCTGGGGCATTGGTGAGAAATTCCTGATGCTGCCGATAAATAAATGGGATAAAGAATACCAGGAAGTGCACCTGGGCGGTCTGACCTGCGACAGCCACGATTTTTACACATCAGAAGAGCATATAAATGCGGTGTTCCTACCCAAATTAGATAAGGAAAAAGGAGCTGAACCACTTTATATTGGCTTCTTCCACACCGGTGCCTACCAGGACCAGCTTGCCGGTTATGGAGGCATCAAGCATTGCATGATACCATCTCCCAAGCATGTGGTTATAGAAAAGAACAAAGAAGGTAAACTGGAAGACTGGCTCTATGCCAAGGAGCAAACCTCACTAAGTATGCTGAAAATACTTGGTTACGTTAAATAAGTTGATAAGTTGAAACGGTAAATAGTTTTGGGCAAGGTGTAAACTTTGCCCTTTTTCTTTAGTAAAAATCAATAAATATTTAAGAGTTTTTGGCAATTTTTGCCAAAAAACTGATAGTGCATCAAGCACAACTGCAATAATGGGGCAATTGACCCTCTAAAACATTCGTTTCTATAATTGCTGCAAATCTCACCTCACATCGCGCAGGAATCAATTATGATATGGCCGGGTATAGGCCAATCTTTGTGTTAGTACTTTATTATTTATCTATTAAGTAATTTTATGAAACAAGTATTACTACTTATATTATCAACATCATTCATTTTTTCAGGATGCAATAAAACTGAACAAGCAACACCATCACTTACTGCTCCAACAAATCTATATGCAGGGTCTTTTATAGGAGCCATCCCTGATCCCGTCCCTGATTATAGTTATAATAATATTTCACATCGGAATGGTCAATTCATAAATGTAATTATTGCGTCCCTATATTGGAATGTCCAGAACCTAAGTGCAGTGGGATATAAAATAGAACGTAAAACAGAAAATGGCAATTATAGTGTAGTGTGTATTGTTTCTGCAAACAGCAATAGTAATTGCGGGTCCGGCGTATTCCCATATTAAGATCCTTGCTCTGACAGGACTTAATATGGGATGGTTTATATTCTTATTGCTTCAAGGTTCCTTGCTGGTTATTAAAAATTATTATTACTCATCTTGTAAAATAAATTTATGAAACACAAAGTACTTGGTACAGTTTTCTTAATTACAGTATGCATTGTTTCATTTCAGAGTTCTTATGCTGCATTTCTTACGAAAAGCAATGTAATGACAACTAAAAGAGACATGGTTAAAGAACTAAGACAGATTTTGCACACAGAACGATTTTCTAACAGCTTCATTCCCAGGACAAACCAATATATGCACGGCCATAGTGATGGTGACTTTGCCATTGCTTCATTTCTTGTTTGTTTTTTGGGGATTTTAGGGCCTCTTGCAGTTGTTTTGGGATTGAAAGGGTTACACAGAAATTGCTCTTACAAGGCCCTTGCTATTATAGGTTTAATCATTGGGAGTGTGGAATCATTATTTTTTTTATACTTATTACTTAGCATATCCCAACACGGTCTTTAAAAGCATTGTTCACTTTTACTAAAAAATGAATTTTATGAAACACACAATTTTCACTACACTTTTATTGGCAGCGATCTGTATCTTTTCAGCACAAAAGGCAGATGCTGCATTTGTGGTAAAATGCGATAAGGATACAGTGCTTGCCCGGAAAGATGTACTTGAATGTGCCCAAAAGACAACGCCTCCGAAAAGCTATGTAGAAGACTATAAACAAAAGAAAGGCGGTGCTTTGGGCATTTTAGCCATCGTATTTGCGGCAACATTACTTGGCCCGTTAGCAATTATTTTAGGTGCTTTAGGGCTACGACATAATTGCCGCTATAAGGGGCTTGCCAAAATAGGGCTTGCTATAGGTATAATTGAAACTTTATTGCTTGTAGTATTGTTTATCGCATTACTTTCATCGCCCTTTACGCTTAATATGCAATTTGCCGGGCCCATGATGCCGGGATTAATATAGTGCACGTGTAATTGTTTTAACCCCTTTGCTCCAAGGTAGCTTTTTTCGACTGGCTTATTTTATCAAACAAGACATTAAAAAAGCGGTTGCGCTCTTTTTCGCTTACAGAACTGATGAGAAGGGATTTTTTCATGGTGTTCTCCAACTGTTTCAGAGTATAGTCATAGAATTTTTTATCGCTGGTGCGCATATAGTTCAGTACGCCGTGGTTGATAACCACTGTCTGCATACTGTCAGCCTCAAGTATAATTGAATTGTGGCCCAGGAAAACCTCGTTATAATACAATTTATAATTATCGGGTTTACCCGCGGGCTTTGAGCCTAACTGAAATTTTTCTCCATGCTCGGCCTGCTCTTTAATATGTTCCACCACTTTTTCCAGTTGTTCGTATAATAGAGCAATAGTATCTTTTTTGCGGATAACACCGCTTTCCGTGTAATATTCTATCTGACGTATCGTAGTACTGATAGATTCCACTACCCATATTTCTGTAGAGGGTACCTGGCAGTAATTTTTAAAGATATCTGCCCCTGTTTTTTGCAGGATGGGTTCCAATTCATTATCCTCAAATTTCATTTTAGCGTGGTCCGGATAGGATAATACGCTTTTCATCCAGAAAAAGAATTTGAATGAAGCCAATTCCGGAAAAAGGAAATTGTAGAATACAGGCATGTCTTTGGCCTCATATATCATCATCTTCTTGTTCGCAGCATTCAATGCTTTAAGAATATGGAGCATTTCCTGCAGGTATTTCTCAAAATCAAAATTGCCCGGCTCCACATTGTTGCCATGAAAAACGATGCTATCGGAGCTTATATTCATTACCTGGTCTATTGAGACGTGATAATGGTTGCACAGCTTTTGTATCTCCTCCAATGTAATTGCTTTTTCTCCACGTATTCTGCGATAGGCGCTATCGTTGCTTATATGGAGCAGGTCAGCAACTTCATCCACAAAAGAACGGTTTGCGGGAAGCAGGGATTTAATGTGTTTGAAAAATAATTGTTGCAGGTCGTTGGATTCCATATACACAGAACTTTTTTGGCAAGAATCAATTTTCGGCAAATTTGTTTTTGCATTTTTTGCCAATAAAACAAAAATACACTAATGTTTTAGCAATTGCAAGCAAAGAGGTTTGGCTATAGGTGTGGTGTATGGGATTTTCTGCAAGTCTCTAATAAAGAGCACCTCAGATCAATTGGGAATGCCATCTGCATATGCGGACATTTATATAATAAACGTAAGAAGATGAAAAATAGAGGCTTGTTATTAGTTGTATTGTTATCACTGTTGCTCAGCGGTTGCACCAAGTATTACTACTGTCCGAATGACGTAAATGTGCCATTGTTGACTGACAAAAATCAGTTTCATATTGATGGAAGTCTTGGTTCTTCAGACTTTGTGAACATCAATAATTTACAAATGTCCTACTCTCCCCTAAACCATTTAGGCTTGATTGGAAATTGTGCCACTTATAGTGGTTCCGGAGGCAGTGGTAGTGAAGGGTCTGCGCACCTGTTGGAGATAGGCGCAGGATATTATTATGCAACACAGGGTAGAGTAAAACTGGTGGGCGACATCTATGGAGGATTTGGCGGGGGAAAAATGAATAGTGATGTGAACATGAATTTCCGCAGGTTTTTTATACAGCCTGGCATTGGTTTACGAGGCAGATATTTTGATCTTGCTTTAAGTTGGAGGATAGTCAATGTTAAATACTATAATTTTGACGCTAATGGCCAAACCGATGATTATTTAAGCTCACAAAACCTTATTGATTATACAGGAAGAAGAATTGACAATGGTAGCTACACATTCTTTGAGCCCTGTCTAACACTTCGTGCAGGTGGCCGTTTACTGAAGTTTCAGTTTCAGTTGGTAGGTGTAAATAATATTGGTTACATCCCCTGGAATTATGAAACTTCAGAAGGTAGTATTGGACTATGTTTCAATATCGAAGACATGATAGAGAGGGCTGCGGATCGAGACAGAAAAAAACACCGTAACACCGGACTGTGATTAGCATATACAAAAAAGGCGGTGTAAAAACACCGCCTTTAACTATCTGTCTATCTCAAACTTAACTCACACTTATCTGATGAGCAGTTGGCTCAACATTTTCTTTTTTAGGCAAGTTCACATTCAAAATGCCGTCTGCGTATTTGGCATTGATGTTTGCAGCATCTACCTTTTCGTTAAGGGTAAAGCTCCTTTTAAAAGAACGGAAATGGTATTCACTGCGCAGCCATTTGCCTTCTGCTTTTTCTGAGCTTTCTTCTTTCTGCTCTTTCTGTTCGAATGATATAGTTAATATATCACGGTCCACATTGATCTTAATGTCTTCCTTGTTCAGGCCGGGGGCAACTACATGTAATTCATAAGATTTGTCTGTTTCTTTAATGTTCACAGGGACATTTGAACGAACAGGAACATCATCATGAAAGATGTTTACACCATTTTGAAACACGTCTTCAATAAGACCTCCGAATGTGCGGGGCATTACGCCATATTTGCTTTTGTAATACATAATGTAATTTTTTTAGTTGTTAAATGTTGTTTTATGTTTAGTATTAATCAAACCAAAAGCCAATTGACTTAATAAGACAAAATGACATTATTTAAAAAAATTAACAGACAAAATGGCGTATAAAGATAAATTAAGCCTGTAAACTTGGCTCATATAATGAATTGAAATTGAGGGATGATTCAACGCATTATGATCAAACGAAGCCCGTGTATTAAGGGATGGTCGTATAGTTTAATATTAATATTTATCAATATTATTTTAGAAAAATTTTATTTCTAATTGCGAATCCTTTTTCAGATATTTGTTATGCTTACGATGGGTTAGTAAGTAACAATCTGACTGCCCCGGCATATGGCCGGGGCAGTTGCTTTTCCCCCAGTCCCTAAAGGGGAGATGTTTGAATCAAAAAATTTTAAGTAAAAAAGGAAAAGTCCCTTTAGGGATTTAGGGTTGACTCTTTCATATAGCTATCAACATTGCCGAAAAGAAAATCGGGATACTCATTACTGAATTTCATTTTTACAAAGCCTCCTATTAGTGGCCTCGCTGCAGGTTGTTTTAATTCTGCAGTGCTGATAGGAATGAGATCGTATTGAGCATCAGGGAAATAGCTCAATACTCTTAAAGCAAGTTCTACACGATTCAAATAATCTGTTCCGCCAATATGATAGATGCCTTTTTTATTATCGCGCAATAAAACAAACATTGCCCTGGCTATATCCCAGGCATTGGCCGGGGATGCATATTGATCGTAAGGGAGTTTTAAAGTGAGCTTTTGTTTTTTCTGGCACTGGTCAATAATACGGGCTATGAAATTTTTACCACGCACTTCGTTGCCATAAACATTAGTCACCCGCAGCACCAGCGAGTTGGGTAATTCTTTCAAAGTCATTTGTTCCGCCTCCAGTTTATGTCTTGCATAAACACTTATAGGGCTAACAGGATCATCCTCGCGATATGGGCCATGTACCCCATCAAAAACATAGTCGGTAGATATGTAGACCATCTTGGCATTGCATTGTTTGGCCAGCGCTATAACATTGATGGTGCTTTGCACGGTCTTCTGGTAACTCTCTTCTTCATGTGTTTCGCAATAGTCCACAGCAGTAAGGGCGCCGCAATGCACTATCACATCCGGCTGAAATGCCTTTACATCAAAATTGCCAGGGTGCAGGGGTTCCAGCGTATTGTAATAAACAGTGCCCGGAGTTTCGAAAGAGAAATAAGAGCCTTTAGCATCCCAGCCCATTTCTGTAAAATGTTTCTGGCAATTACCGCCAACAAGGCCGGATGCACCGAGAATAAAAACTTTCATGAGGCTAAAATAAGAAATAAATGTCTGAACCGGGATTAAAGGATTTTGGGATTGCTATGATTTTGGACATCTGACGTATGTAGTGTATTAGTTTGAATTTTTACGATAATCAAATCTCATTTCCTTTTTGTAAAGTTATAGTTCTGTATCATGACAAGAATAACTATTATTAATATTGCAATCCATATTGTATGGAGAAGCCAATGTGGCAAATGTGGACCTATACCATCATTACGCCCAAGATTTAAATAAACCATAAAACGAACGTACAAAATATATGGGATAGTAAAAAAGTCTACATTTCAAATTTTCGTATTACTGCAATGCAAGGTGTAATAACCAGTAGAGACGCAATGCATTGCGTCTCTATGTAACAACATTGTCTGACGGGACTATACTAATTCAGCTTCTACCTGTGGCATTTCCTGCGGGTACAGTTTCTTCTCCAGCTTTTCGCGTACAGCGCTGAATGCTGTCAGTGTTTCTTCTATGTCTTTATCTGTATGTGCTGCGGTAGGGATGATGCGAAGTATGATCTGCCCTTTAGGGATAACCGGGTAAACAATTACTGAGCAGAAGATGTCATAATTCTCGCGCAGGTCGTAAGTAAGCTGAACGGCATCGTATAAACCTCCGTGCATAAACACCGGTGTTACGGGGGTGTTTGTATAACCAATGCTAAAGCCCCTTTCTTTAAATCCGTCTTGCAGTTTACGTACATTATGCCACAGCTTTTCGCGCAGTTCAGGCCTTGTGCGCAATAGTTCAAGACGCTTCAGGTTGCCAGCAACTATGGGCATAGGCAGGGATTTTGCAAATATCTGCGAGCGCATATTATAGCGCAAATAAGTAAGTATCTTTTTATCGGCAGCCAGGAAACCACCTATGCTGGCCATAGATTTTGCGAAAGTGGAGAAGTAAATGTCGATATCGTCAGTGCAATCCTGTTCCTCGCCAATGCCGGCACCTGTTTTACCCATTGTGCCAAAACCGTGGGCATCGTCCACAAACAAACGGAATTCATATTTACCTTTTAAGGCAGCTATTTCCTTTATTTTACCCTGGTCGCCGGCCATACCGAATACACCTTCGGTAATAACCATTATGCCACCCCCGGTCTTCAGTGCCATTTCAGTGGCGCGCTGCAGTTGCTTTTCGCAATCTTCTATATTGTTGTGCTTATAAACATAACGATGGCTGGGAATCATGCGCAAGCCATCAATGATACACGCATGAGATTCCGCATCATATACCACAACATCATGGCGGCCACATAGTGCATCAATTGTTGAAACCATGCCCTGGTAACCATAATTGAACAGCATAGCATCTTCTTTTCCCACA
>Ga0206934_1150_pt1 | contig 18539 bp, 16 predicted proteins | sample Alteio_BWOrgHeat_16_FD_152932 | JGI IMG/M metagenome (GOLD analysis project Ga0206934, IMG submission 152932) | Enriched cells from forest soil in Barre Woods Harvard Forest LTER site, Petersham, Massachusetts, United States -... | ecosystem: Environmental > Terrestrial > Soil > Temperate forest >...
AGATGCACAAAGCGGATATGGACACCTCGGTCATCCTCTTTACCATGTGGACGGAATCGATCAAACACTTTTCCGAAAACTCGACCGGCAATGTCATTTTCCTGGACGGCTCTGTCGAAGGCATGGAACGCACCATGAAAGAATTAATGAGTTTAAACCTTTTGAAGGCTGATCAAGTCAAAAAGGCAAAATAACTCTTACTAATTAATTCAAAGATGAATGGTGGGCGTGGGCTTTTGCTTGGCTTGATGATCGTGCTTTTATGTGTTGTCGGAACCGCAAAGGCACAATCCTACCGGCAGCTAACACTTGAGGATTTCGGGGGCGCTCCCGGTTATTCAGGAGATGTTGTTGCCGAAACAGCCTGTTCCATCAGCCTGCAATACGATGTTCACGCCAGGAATAATTATTACCAATTGACGTTCCATGTCGGCTTAGAGGTCGATCACCTTAAATCTTGGCTGGACCGCACCCGTCTGAAAACACGTACCCGGATTGAAGAAATATTGAAGCACGAGCAGGGGCATTATACCATCAGTTTTTTAGAACAGCAGGAACTATTGCGCATATTCAACAGGACGCGCTTTGATGAAAATTATAAAACCGAAGTATTGGATATTTTTGATCGTATTCATAACAAATACCAGCAATTGAATAAGGATTATGATGAAGATACCGATAACTCCCGCAATCGCGTTCAGCAAGCAAGCTGGGATAAATATTTCGAACGAAAACTGGCTTATATGCCGCCATCCCGGGATGACAGTTAGTGCAGGCAGAAGGAATCGACCCAGAACGTCGAACTGTTACCATCCGGCGTTGTCACATGGCCGCCTCTTATTGAAATAGAAACGGAATCAGCACCTGCAGTTGATTGGGTGATGGGCAGGGTAATTTTAGCGTACTTTTTAATAAGCACAGTACTCATCCAGGTACCGCTGTCAACCAGTGCACCTGCCTTAAAAACATTAACCCGGATAAACGCGGTATCATTATCATACAGCTGGCATTTCACATAGCCCACTAATTCAAAAGGATGGGCGGGTACAGCAAATTTAGTGCTGGCGGTAGCACTAAATACCCCGTTATAAAGCAATTTGGCGGCATACTGACCGTGGTAGGCTTCGGTGGTTTTTTGTACTATATAGGTATTATAAGCGGGAACGCATGCAGGGCAACTGTTGGTTTTCCATTGGTCTAACTCGTCGTTGGTGGTCCAGCCTTCAAAATCACCGTTAGGGAGGGTGATATTACTTTTTGCGGGAGCAAGCGCGGACTTTACACAGGCCGAAAGAGCCAGTGCGGCAATCAAAATAACACTTAATTTCACCCGCGTCGCCATATATAACAACTTTACGGATGCGACGTTTAAAATGTTACCTATGCGCTAAAAAAAAGCTGTTTTTAGCACATTATTGTTTATAGTCTGAAATGTTGATCTGATGCCTGCAAAAGCTGTATTCGTGCTGCTGGTTGGAGCAGACAATGGTTAGCCGTTCAGCAGCGAATTGCTGCACGAGACTCAGATACCACACCACGCCTTGTGTATCGAGGTTGGAGGTGGGTTCATCAAGCATTAACAGCGGGGTATCCGAACAAAATGCGAGGGCAAGCTTAAGTCTTTGCTTCATCCCTGATGAAAAAAACCGTATCTGTTTGTTTTTACTTGCCTGCATATCCAGCAGGTTGATGATCGCTTCCTTATCCATCCCGTTCTTGCGGGTTTTGAATTTGAAGTGAAAATCGATCATTTCCGCTAAAGTAAAATCTTCGATCACTTCCAGGTATGGGGCTGCGAGGCTAAGATGGCTAAAAACATCTGTCGCCTCAACTATTGTGTCACCTGCCAGGTACGAGATCGTCCCCGCCGAAGGCGAAAGACTCCCGTTTAAAACACTAAGTAAAGTTGATTTGCCCGAACCATTGGGCCCGAGTATGGCATACGATTCGCCCAAAACAAACTCGTAATCGATATTGCGGAATATCCAGTCGCGGTTGAAACGGCGGCCTATATTTTGGAGAATTATTTTCATTTAAGATGACCATAGACCATGGACCATAGACCATGGTCAACCTAATTAAATACCAAATCCCTTCATAATACCGCGCTGCGAGTTGGATACGAAGTTGATGATCTCGTCACGCTCCACGGTTGGATTGAACTCAGCCTCGATGATATCCATCGCTTTGGTTACGTTGTATTTTTTCAGGAAGATGATGCGGTAAATTTCCTGTATTTCGTTAATGGTTTGTGCCGAGTATCCCCTGCGACGCAAGCCCACCGAGTTGATACCGATATAAGATAAAGGCTCGCGACCGGCCTTGGTATACGGCGGAACATCCTTACGCACCAGCGAACCGCCCGATATCATGGCGTGGGCGCCTATTTCTACAAACTGGTGCACAGCAGAAGTACCACCGATGAAGGCATATTCATAAACATTGATGTGCCCGGCCAATTGGACCGAGTTGGCAATGATCACGTTGTCGCCTATCACGCAATCATGCGCTACGTGCACGTAAGCCATCAGGAGGCAATTGCTGCCGATGGTAGTGGTATTTTTATCCAGCGCGGTGCCACGGTTTAGGGTGACGCATTCGCGGATGGTGGTATTATCGCCGATGGTAACGGTGCTTGGTTCGCCGCGGTATTTCAGATCCTGCGGTGGCGCCGATACAACCGCCCCGGGGAAGATCCGGCAGTTTTTGCCGATACGCGCGCCATCCATAATAGTGGCATTTGAACCTACCCAGGTGCCTTCTCCTATTTCTACGTCCTTGTGTATGGTTACAAAGGGTTCGATGGTCACATTGTCGGCTATGCGGGCCTGCGGGTGTATATATGCTAAAGGTTGTATCATGCCTCTTTCTCTTCTTTCGTTTTCCTAACAATTTGCGCCATCAGCTCAGCTTCAACAACAATGCGCGATCCAACCATTCCGACCCCTTTCATCTGGGCAATACCCCTGCGGATAGGCGCTATCAGGTTGCAATAGAATATAATGGTATCGCCCGGGACTACTTTGTCCTTGAAGCGGGCATTTTCGATTTTAAGGAATAAGGTTATATAATTCTCCGGATCAGGAACGGTGTTCAATACCAGGATACCACCGGTTTGCGCCATCGCTTCAATCTGCAGTACACCCGGGAACAAGGGCGCACCGGGGAAGTGGCCGGCAAACAGGTCCTCGTTCATGGTTACGTTTTTCAACCCAACCACGTGGCTCTTGCTCAGCTCCAAAATTTTGTCAATCATGAGCATCGGCTGCCGGTGCGGCAATATTTTCATGATCTCGACGGTATCATATACCGGCTTCATGTTGGGATCGTATACCTTGATATGTTTGCGGCTGCGTTCCTTTTTAATGAGCGTTTTTATCTTTTTGGCAAAAGCTACATTAGCGGCATGCCCCGGCCTTGCGGCCATAATATGCCCGCGCAAGGGGACGCCTACCAACGCCAGGTCGCCGATCATATCCAGCAGTTTGTGACGTGCAGGCTCATTTTGATGCCTGAGCTCAATGTTATTTAAAATGCCCTGCGGGGCAACTTTGATGTCTTTACGATTGAATATTCGCGCCAGGTGAGCCAGTTCTTCATCATCCACTTCTTTGTCAACCACCACGATAGCATTGTTCAGGTCGCCGCCTTTGATCAGGTTGTGCTTCAGCAGCATTTCCAGCTCATGCAGGAAGCAAAAGGTACGGCACGAGGCGATCTCGGTATTGAATTCGGAAATGGACGAGATGCTCGCGTGCTGGCTGCCTAAAACCTGCGAGTTATAATCAACCATGCAGGTAAAGCGGTAATCGTCCAGCGGCATCGCCACCATCTCCACCTTACGGTCGGTCTCCGAGTAGTGAATGTTATACGGGATGTGATAATACTCGCGGTCTGCCTCCTGTTCGGCAAACCCGGTATCCGATAAAGCATCCACAAATTGTATGGAGCTGCCGTCCATGATCGGTGTTTCGGGGCCGTCCATGTCAATAAGCACGTTATCAATTTCCAATCCCACCAAAGCAGCCAGCACATGCTCGATCGTACTTACGCTGGCACCGTTTTGCGATATGGTTGTACCGCGCGAGGTATCGGTCACATTATCTACGTCGGCGTCAATGACCGGCGATCCCTCTACATCAATTCGCCTGAATTTAAAACCATGGTTTTCGGGCGCAGGTTTAAACGTCATCGTTACCTTTTCGCCCGTATGTAACCCAACGCCGGAAACAGATACCGGCCCTTTGATCGTTCTTTGTTTTACGTTCATTGCATTTAACATGATCGCTAAATCGAATTTTCGTATTTCTTTTGCAATTCAGCGACTAATTTCTCCAATTCTACTATTTTCTTTTCCATCCCGGGCAAGCGGGTAAACACCACCTGCGATCGCATATGATCGCTCAAAAGTGTTGCCGGTGAGCCCATCCATTTTTTCCCCTCTTCGGCGATAGTACGGCTTACGCCCGATTGTGCCTGCACCTGGCTGCCCCTGGCAATATTAATATGACCAACCACACCAACCTGCCCGCCAATGATCACATTCTCGGCTATCTTGGTGCTGCCTGAAATACCACTTTGTGCCGCGATAACCGTATTTGAACCTATCTCCACATTATGCGCCACCTGTATCAAATTATCCAGCTTTACGCCCTTACGGATAACCGTTGAGCCCATGGTAGCCCGATCGATGGTGGTATTGGAACCTATCTCTACATCGTCCTCAATGATCACGTTACCAATTTGAGCTATCTTATTATAGGTACCATCGGCCTGGGGGGCAAAACCAAAACCATCGCTGCCAATAATAGCGCCTGAATGAATAACGACGTTATTGCCTATCACACATTCAAAATAAACTACCACACCCGGAAACAGTGTAACGTTATTACCCAAAGTCACATTGTCTGCCACATAGGTATTGGGATATATTTTACAATTATTGCCAATTACCGCACCCGGACCGATATAAGCAAAAGCGCCCAGGTAGCAATTTTCGCCGACCTTAGCCGTAGGATGTACAAAATGCGGCTGTTCAACCCCGGTCTTATTCAGCTTAATGGTATTATATCTTTGCAATAAAACAGAAAAAGCTGAATAGGCATTCTCAACCCGGATCAAAGTGGATTTTACAGGAGCAGCAACTTCAAGATCGTGGTTGACGATCACGATCGATGCATCCGTGGTATAGAGGTATTGTTCGTATTTCGGGTTTGCGAGGAAGGACAGTGAACCTGCCCCGGCCTCCTCTATTTTAGCTAACTTATCGACGGCGACACCGGGGTCTCCTTCAATAGTTCCATTGAGCATAAAACCTATCTCCTGCGCGGTAAATTGCATCGGGCAAAGTTAAGTGTAAATATTGAAGCCACAAATTATAAATCGGCCCCGCTTTCTGCGTTTTGAGTGCTGATTTTCAACACTCAAACCAGGTTTTTAGTATAGCCCGCGATGTATTTTTTTACGGTTTGATTCAAAGCGCCGACATTCGAATTATCGCTTACAATAGCTATGTCCTGCAGGCTGCCATCCTTCATCAGGATGCGGATACTGCCCACGCCTGTTTTGTATGCCCGGTTTTTTATCTCATCCTCAAATACAAAATAGTCCAGTTGGTCCCTGTTGATGGGGTACAATGCCAATGCCTTTTCCGACAATCGCTGTATCAGCGCCTCATCCGGTTTATTGTTGGTGATATCAATATGATACAGGCGCCGCTGCATCATCATCCGGCAAAGTGTCGACAGGATAAAATCATCGCAGGTTTCCCAAACCTTAATGGCGCACATAATATCATTGTCATCCAAACTAACAAAGGCTTCAATATGCTCACTGCCGGTCATAAACTCAGCCTTGCTCAGCTGCCGGTTTAAAAAATGGCTCAATGCAGGGGTCGCAAACAGGGTTTTACCACCCAGGGCAAGCTCGCGGGCGCGTTTTAATATTTTACCCAGGAGTTGTTCGGCGGATACCACGGTTTTATGCAGGTATACCTGCCAATACATCAGGCGGCGCGCTATCAGGAACTTTTCGATCGAATAAATACCTTTTTCCTCAACAGCGATATGATCGCCAACTATGTTGAGCATTTTGATGATCCTGTCAAAGCTGATCACACCTTCGGATACGCCGGTAAAAAAGCTGTCGCGGTTCAGGTAATCCATCCGGTCCATATCCAGCTGGCCCGAAACCAGTTCGTGCAGGAAGCCCTTTTGATAAGTATTGTTGAATATCCCGATCGCCATCGTAAGGCCGCCGTCAAACTGCACGTTCAGCTTATTCATCAGCAGGGTCGAAATATCCTCGTGGGATATGCCCGAAACGATAGTTTCTTCCAGCGCATGCGAGAAGGGACCATGACCAATATCATGCAGCAGGATAGCGATAACAACGGCTTCCTCTTCCTGTTCCGAAATCTGGTGGCCCTTATTCCTGAGGGTTTCTATCGCCAGGCACATCAGGTGCATCGCCCCCAGGGCGTGATGAAAACGGGTATGCAGCGCACCCGGGTAAACCAAATGGGTCATGCCCACCTGTTTGATATACCTTAAGCGCTGAAACCACGGGTGATCGATAAGGCTGAAAGCCAGCCCGTCGGGTATGCTGATGAACCCGTAAACCGGGTCGTTTATGATCTTTCTTTTCTTCAATGGTGTTTGTTCTGCAAAAATGTCAATTTACCGTAACAATGCGCTGCTATTTGTTAATTTTTGTTAATAGATGGAATAGCCGATAACAAAACCCTGCCTTAGGGGTTATCTTTGTTTAATAAAATATACTTATGCAGGACACCACAATACTTTGGGCCGATGACGAGATAGATCTGTTGAAGCCACACGTACTCTTTTTAAGCGAAAAAGGCTACAAAGTAACTACCGTGACCAATGGTAATGATGCTGTTGACGCTTTTAAAAATAATTATTTCGACCTGATATTCCTCGATGAAAACATGCCCGGGCGGACCGGGCTTGAAACCCTTTCGGAGATCAAGAGCCTGAATAACGATGTCCCTATCGTGCTGATCACCAAAAACGAGGAAGAATACCTGATGGAGGACGCCATCGGATCGAAGATAGACGATTACCTGATTAAGCCCGTTAACCCCCGGCAGATATTGCTTACCATCAAAAAGCTGACGGAGAATAAGCGCCTCGTGAACGAAAAAACTACGATGGCCTACCAGCAGGATTTCCGTACGCTGGGTATGACACTGAACGATAAGCTGAGCTACCAGGAGTGGGTGGATGTATACAAGAAACTGATTTACTGGGAACTGGAACTGGAGAAGCTGGAGGACGAAGGCATGCACGAAATACTGACGCTTCAAAAGGCAGAGGCCAACGTGCAGTTCGGCAAATTCATTGAAAAGAGCTATACCGACTGGATCAAAAATCCGGATTCGGGGCCGGTAACATCGCCGCAATTATTCAAGAAAAAAGTATTCCCTAAACTAGACAGCAAGGGCCCCGTTTTCTTTATTTTGGTAGATAACTTGCGGTACGACCAGTTCAAGATCATCAACCCGTTGATATCCGAATACTTCCGATTAGAAGAAGAGGAAACCTATTACAGCATCCTGCCAACCGCTACGCAATACGCCCGTAACGCCATCTTCTCGGGCCTGATGCCCCTCGATATGGAAAAACGCTTCCCGGGCATGTGGCAAAATGACGAAGATGAAGGCGGTAAAAACCTGTTTGAAGAACAATTCCTTGCCGACCAGATCAAACGCGTGTTAAGAAAAGATATCAAGTTCTCGTACCATAAGATATTAAACATTGATGAGGGACGCGCGCTGAACGACTCGCTGAACAACCTGATCAATAACGACCTGAATGTAGTGATCTACAACTTTGTGGATATGCTGTCGCATGCCCGCACCGATATGCAGATGATACGTGAGCTGGCCAGCGACGATGCCGCTTACCGTTCGTTGACACTGTCGTGGTTCGAACACTCGCCTTTGTTTGACATGATCAAATACCTGTCGCAAAAACAGGCCCGCATTGTGCTCACTACCGACCATGGCACCATTTGCGTAAAAAACCCGAGCAAGATCATCGGCGACCGCAACACCAATACCAACCTGCGTTACAAGCAGGGGAAGAATCTAAACTTTAATGCCAGAGACGTATTCCATGTGAGGAACCCGCATGATATTATGCTGCCGAAGCTGCATGTGAGCTCAAGCTTTGTGTTTGCCAAAAGCGACAGCTACTTCGTTTATCCGAACAACTATAACCACTTCGTGAATTTCTATAACGAGACCTTTCAGCATGGGGGGATCTCGCTCGAAGAAATGATCATACCGGTAGTAAATTACGGGCCGAGATAAGCCGAATATTATAACTTTGGCGGCATGGAACTGCCCGTTACAAGCAATAACGAACTTAGTTATGCTGCTGAACAGCTCATCCGGTTCAGCGGCAATGAAAAAATCTTCCTTTTCTACGGTGACATGGGTGCTGGGAAAACAACATTCATTAAATCACTGTGTGAATACCTTGGCGTGAAAGAACCCGCTACAAGCCCTACATTTTCTATCGTAAACGAATATCAAAGCACGAACAGCAAGATCTTTCACTTCGACTTCTACCGACTCAAAAAACAAGACGAAGCTTTGGATATGGGGTACGAAGAATACTTTTATTCGGGCAATTATTGCTTCATTGAGTGGCCGGAAAAGATAGCCGGTCTGCTGCCCGATCATTATATTCGGGTGGATATTAAAGTATTAAGTAATACGGAGCGCCAATTAACTTTTAGGAAGATTTAATTTAACATGACCTATTTTTTGCCTAACTTCATCATCCGAAACTGAAACCCATGAGTTCGGAATTATATAGTGGATTTTCTGATGTTGCCAAACAGGCAATGATGCAGCCCCAGGAGTCGATGCTGGAGGTTAAAAACAAAAAGAACAAGCTTTACATCGGTATACCCAGGGAGACGTCGTTCCAGGAAAACAGGATCGCATTAACGCCTTTATCCGTTGCTTTGCTCATCAATAATGGACACGAAGTGATCCTGGAGAGTAACGCCGGGCAAGCCGCAAACTTCTCGGACAAGGATTACAGCGACCAGGGCGCGAAGGTGGTATACGATACAAAAGCGGTTTACGAAGCCAACATCATCATCAAGATCGCACCGCCTACGCTGCAGGAGATCGATATGATGAAAACCCACCAGATCCTGATCTCGACTTTGCAATTGTCGGTTATGAAAGCCGATTGCATGCAGGCACTCATCCACAAAAAGGTTACGGCATTATCCTTTGAGCACCTGCGTGACGAGGGTGGATCGCTGAGTGTGGTTAGAGCCATGAGCGAAATCGTGGGTGCTACATCGATCCTGATCGCGGCCGAATATCTCAGCAATATTTTCAATGGCAAAGGCCTCATGCTTGGCGGTATTACCGGTGTTCCCCCTACCGAAATCGTGATACTGGGAGCCGGAACGGTAGGTGAATACGCTGCGAGGACGGCAATATCTCTTGGTGCTGAGGTAAAGGTTTTCGATCCGTCGATTTATAAGCTGCGCCGGTTGCAAAATAATATCGGCACCCGCGTCTTCACTTCTGTAGTACAACCCATCGTTCTCGAAAAAGCCATTACCACCTGCGACGTAGCCATCGGCGCTATGCGCGCGGAAGACGGACGGAGTCCCTGTATCGTCTCTGAGGCTACAGTAAGCCGGATGAAACCTAATTCGGTTATTATTGATGTAAGTATTGACCAGGGTGGCTGCTTCGAAACCTCGGAGGTGACCAATCACACCCACCCGGTATTCCGCAAGTACGACGTGATCCATTACTGCGTACCCAATATTGCGTCGCGTGTCGCGCGTACCGCTACCTATGCCTTAACCAATATCTTCACCCCTATTTTGCTCGACATTGGCGAACAGGGCGGGTTGAAGAATGTGATCTGGAGGAAGTCGGGCGTACGTAATGCCGTTTACATCTTCGAGGGGCATTTAACGAACAAATTCATAGGTGAACGGTTTAATCTTCCCTGCAAAGACCTTGATTTACTGATCGTTTCGCATCGTTAAAACCCCGTTGCCGCTATTTTCTGAAAAAATCTTTGCGGAAACAAAAAACGTGGCTATATTTGCAGCCCCAACGGAGTGGTAGTTCAGCTGGTTAGAATACATGCCTGTCACGCATGGGGTCGCGGGTTCGAGTCCCGTCCATTCCGCTTTTAGGGTCTTAAACAAACCCAAAACCGCTTAATTTCAATGATTAAGCGGTTTTTTTATGTCAAATCCGCTCGTTTCGTATCAGGTTTTATGGTTCTCTCGGTTACCTTTTCGGTTACCTGTTTAAGAATCATAATTTAGGTAACCGAATTTTTATTAATTGATTGATTTTGAACTTATTACAAAGGTATTTTTTATGTCAAAACGGATCAAAATTTATTAAAAATCATTATTTAAAAATGACCAAAAACGAGCAAAATTTATGAAAACTTCAAACAATCTGTCCATTCTGATATGGGCAAATAAATCTAAAGTGAACGGAGCAGGTCAGGTTCCCCTCTATGCACGAGTGACTTATCTAGGAAAAAGATCGGAAATTTCTCTGACGCTAAAAGTTGATCCCAAAAAATGGGATGCAGGGCTTGGGTTTGTGACAGGAACCAGTGCAGAAGCAAGGCGTACTAATTCGGAAATTGTCAATATCAAGGCAGCTGTCATACAGGCGTATGACGACTTAAAACGGGTCGAAGAGTTTATTACGGCCGAAAAAATCAAGTCGCAATACCTTGGTGAAGAAAAGGCACAACGAATGCTAATCGAAGTATTCGATGAACACAACGGGAAACTCGAGGAATTGATCGGAAAAGGTATCGTAAAGGCTACCCATACGAAATATGTAACTATCAGGGACAAAGTTTCTGAATTCATAGCATTTAAATTCAAAAAGACAGATATCTACCTGGAGACTCTTAGTTATTCGTTCATAACGGATTTTGAACATTATCTCAAAGTGAAACAACATATTAGTCACAACGTGGTGATGAGTTATATCAAACGCGTAAAAAGAATAATCGTTCTGTCAGTAAATAATAGGTGGTTGAGCCATAATCCCTTTGCGGCATTCGTTTGTACGACGAAAAAAGTTGAAAGAACAGAACTTGAGGCGGAGGAATTGCTGGTGTTGGAAAATAAGAAATTCAACATTTCGCGCCTTGAAGAAGTGAAGGACTGTTATTTATTTTCTTGTTATACAGGATATGCATTTATTGATGCCTCTAAATTAGGCCCTGAAAATGTAGTAAGGGGCAAAGATGGTGAAAGTTGGATCAATACAGACCGGACAAAGTCAAAGATTGAAGCCAATGTCCCATTACTGCCAAAGGCAATTGAAATACTCAACAAATACAAGGAACATCCTGAATGCCTCTCCAATAACAAACTGTTGCCAATGAAAAGCAATCAGAAAATGAATGCTTATTTGAAGGAAATTGCCGACTTGTGTGGCATAACCAAAAACCTAACTACACATACAGCAAGACATACGTTTGCTACTACAGTAACTTTAGAAAATGATGTGCCTATTGAATCAGTTAGTAAAATGCTTGGGCATACCAAAATCACGACAACACAATTGTATGCACGTGTAAAGGAGAAAAAAGTAAGCCGTGATATGAAAACTTTGAAATCGAAACTGGCTGGTACTCCTTTGATCAAATAATAATGCGATGAAAGGCGAGCAAACAATTATGATAGTTTCTGAAAAAAGTATCTCGAATAAAATAAGGGGTCAAAATGATGCTGGATTTTCATCTGGCAGAACTTTATGAAGTGGAAACCAAACAATTAAAGAGACAGGTGAGACGGAAAATAGAACGCTTTCCTATTGATTTCATGTTTGAACTGACAGTAGAAGAGTACAATTCTTTAAGGAGTCAGATTGGCACCTTAAAGCAGGCGAAACGCTAAGTACGATCCTATGAAGGCAAAGGTTTGTATCGTTCTCATGCCTTTCCCCCTTGAATTAGGTCTTTTGAATTGAGTCGTGTCGCAATAGAATTATTGTTGTGGAAATTGTATATGTCTTGGTGTGCGATTCCCCTACGGGCTACGAAGCCTCCAGCGACAAACTGGAGGCTTTTTGTTTAATATAATAACCAGTTATTAAAGAAACTATCCGTGTTGGCTCGTTGGAGCTCAATTTTTTGCTCGATGGCGATGACACCGAAGGCACCATGGTGCAATTTGAAATGATTGTGCCACCCAATGCAAAAGTGCCTGCACCTCACTTCCATGTTGAAGTAGACGAAATTGCATACATGCTGGAAGGTAAGCTTATGCAACTTATAGGTTCAGAGACAAGGGAGATGAACTCAGGCGACAAATGCTTTATAAAAAGGGGCATTGTACACGGCTTTAGTAATCCGTTTGATAAACCCGCAAGAGTTCTTTGTACGCTGTCGCCGGCATCCATAGGACCCGCCTATTTCCGGGAAATTGCCAAGGTGATTAATGCGGGCGGTCCACCGGATATGCAAAAGGTACTTGCCATTATGAAGACCTATGGCTTGGAACCGGTAAAGCCTGCTTAAGAAAAGCTATAATATTTTATTAGAACGTGATTAACAATCTAAAATCTTAAACAACGCTTATTTTATGACATACACTGTTGTCTAAACAAAGGGCATAATGGCACGCTGGATATTAATAGCAATGAGGGTGAAGGTGCTGAATTTACTGTCAGGCTGCCGATGAACTAAAAGGCAACTAAACATCTCATTTGCTTGCGGCTAATAGTCTTAAATCTGCCAAATGGGGGTTCAAAGCTTCCCTGCGGTCTTCGAACCATTTAAAAAAACAAACAATTTTCTAAATTTACGTTCTTGAACCGACACAATTTTATAAATGAAGCGTTGCCTTTTCCTTTTAATATTGTTTTCTACGATAACAGCATCCGCGCAAAAAAAGCTCAGGGACAGCCTGTATAAAGATTTAAACAAAGCTAAAACAGATACTGAAAAATATGCTGCCTATACAGCCTTGTGCACGTATTACTATATCTCCAATCCCGATTCCGCTATTATTTCAGGCCAGCGGGCTTTTGTGCTCGCCAAGAAAAATAACTGGGAGGGCAATCAGGCTAAAACCTATGGCAACATCGCCAATGCTTACGGCGAAATGGGGGACTATGTGAAGGCCATGCAATATTACTTTAAAAGCGTTAAGATATTAGAGCGTTTAAAAGACGTTAGGGCGTTAGCCTCCGCTTATAACAATATCGGCGCCACCTATATTCAATCCCAGGAGTATAAAAAAGCAGGCCCTTATTTACGGTCTGCGGAAAGACAATTAAACATAGCTATCAGGGTGCAGGGAAATACGCCCAAAAATGTGAAATTGCATTGTATGATTCTGGAAAATATCGGGGAGAACTTTTTGAACCTTCACCAGGTCGATTCGGCGAATTATTATTTAAAATTGGTTTATCCCGCTTCTTTAAAAAAGGAATTAAATGATTTAGCCGGACCGATCGAGCGCGATCTGGGCGAGCTTGAAGAGGCGAAGGGAAACAGGCCGGGGGCGCTAGATTATTTTAAAAAAGCCATCGGGCATGCCATAGCTATCCAGGATATAGAGAATCAGAGTGTTGCTTACCTGAGCATGGCTCACCTTTACCACAAGTATAAACAGCAGGATTCGGCGGAATATTATGCCAAAAAAGCACTCACGGTAGCTGCCTCCGCTAAGCTGGAGCAGGATGTTTTGAATGCGGGAAAAGCATTATATGGTTTTTATGATGAAGATCATGATCTTGCAGAAGCTTATAAGTATTTCAAATTAACAACTGCTGCCAAAGACAGTCTTTACAGCCAGGACAAAATTAAACAATTACTGTCGCTGGACTTTGAAGAAAAACAGCGCCAGCGCGACCTGGCCGAGGCTGAGTTGTCCTACCGGGAAAAGGTTCGCACCTGGTTATTGATAGCCGGCCTTGCCGTGCTGCTTTTGATCGTCTTTATCTTCTGGCGAAGCGGCCGGCAGCGGCAAAAAGCCAATCGTTTACTGCAACAGCAGAACGAAGAGATCGAATCGACCCTTTCTAAATTACAGCAAGCGCAAAGCCAGCTGATACAAAGCGCAAAGATGGCTTCTTTGGGGGAACTGACCGCGGGCATCGCCCACGAAATTCAGAACCCGCTCAACTTCGTCAACAACTTCTCAGAGGTGAACGATGAAATGATCGATGAGCTCAAGGAAGAGTTAAAGGCAGGCCGGGTTGAGGATGCCCTGCAGCAGGATTTAGCTAAATATACGCGCAGCATACCTTGCAAATCGCAATCCAACAACTACCAGCAGCATGATTTGAATGCCGAGGTGGACTTTCATTCCTGTTTGACGAGGACTTTGATTCCACCAAAACGATGATTTAATAGTTTCTACTTTTCTTTCAATCGGATAGCACTTGCATCAAACATATTCATTAAGCTTCCGGTCGCATGATCTTCATCTTTCTTTGCCAATAGGAGGGTCAAATCATAGCCCCTTGCGGTAAAATACAGTGTTACCTTGTCGCCGTCCTTTTGAATCTTACTCACTGCTATATCCTTATGTGCTGTGGTGGTGTCCAGCAAGACACCTTTCATTTTGCCTGCCGAATCCACAATATCGAATTTTAAGTGCGCATCTCCCTCTGGCAGGCCCTTTACCAGCACATCCCATTTTCCTATAAAATAACTTGTTTGTGTTTGGGCGTTTACTTTTGCAGCTGTCACTATCAGGATTGCTGCCATTAAATTGACCAATGTTACTTTTTTCATATTGAATTTATTTATTTGAATGTTTACAATTGATTTATTGATCTAATTTTCAAGGCCATTTTTAGCTTTTCCAGCGTAATCCGGCCTGTTATACTGATCGATGCCGGCTCGTTTGGCAACAGATCAATATAATTGTCTGAAAGTGATACGTCCTCGTCGCCAAAAGTAATTTCAACGCGTGGGGCAAGCGCGCTGCTGCTTATTTTCAGCACATAATGGTCGCCTTGTTTTGAGAGCTCAGTTTGGATTGTAGAATTTATATATTGCAGGTCTTTTGGCCGCTTAAAATACAGATCATTTGATGATAATAATACCCCTTGCGAACTGGTCAGCTTTGCTGAAATAAAGCACTTTGCAGGATCATAATTTATTCCGCTCAACTCCTCTTTTGGGATGCTCAGTGCAATTTCGCTTGACAAGTCTTTTACTTTATGATTCAGTTTTTTACTCCACAAAACTTTGCCGCTAAAATCCATCAGTCTTACATCGAGTAATGCAGCTTCCCCTGAAGTATGATCGGAAACTACATAAATATTGATCTTCCCGCCCTCCTCATACGGCGACACCAGTACCGGCTCATAGAAATATTTGGCCATGTACATCGCAGCTTTTGGCCGGCCGTAATAATCCATCGTGGCCCATGATATTACCGGCCAGCTATCGTTCAGTTGCCAGTACAAAAACCCCATGGAGAAGGGTCTGCGGCGGCGCATCGCTTCAGTATATATCTTTAAACTTTCACCTTGTACTACCTGGCTCAGGTAATCAAACGTGGCCAAATTGGCTGGATCTTTATATTCAGTTTTGATGATCTTTCCTATAACCGTGTTGCCATTAACCGAGAAATTCTTTTGATGCCAATTCATGATATCCGATGTTAAGGAACGGTCGGCAGGCTCCGTAAAGGCATCGATAGTGGCGATATCCGGAAAACCCTGAATACCCGTTTCGCTCACGAAGCGATGCCTATAATTCGCCTGGTTTTCTATTGGTTCATTTCCCCACCAGACATCGTAGTTATGCCGGTCGCCAGAGATGAATTTTGCAGACTGTATTTCAAATTCGGAAGTAGGTGAACTTGAAGTATATGGTATTTCCGGCGTTATCCTGTTGACGATACCCGGGATTAAATAGCCGAACGTCTCCAGGTAATCGGTATAGGTTTTTGGTTTAGTATTTGACAGCATTTTGTCAAACATGCGTTTGAAAGACTTGGGGATACCGCCGGCGTCATTTGGATCCGTAAAAAAGCCGCCTTCTGTATTATTGCTGATCTCGTTATTGCCGCACCATATGGCTATGCAGGGATGGTTCCGCAATCTCCGTACCTGGTAGTCCACTTCTTTGGCTATGTTGTCTTTCAGGAATGACGGCGGCGTGGCGTTGGCAAACATGAAGTCCTGCCAGACCATGATGCCCATTTCGTCGCACAGGTCATAAAATTCCCGGGTTTCGTAATATCCTCCTCCCCATAGCCGCAGCATGTTCATATGTGCATCGGCTGTTGCCTGCAGGAAATGACGGTAACGTTTGACGGTCATCCGTGTAGGAAAATGGTCGAACGGAATAATATTGGCCCCCTTAGCAAACACAGGTATGCCATTTACAATAAATTCAAACTTTCTTCCCAATGAGTCACGTTCCCTGTTCAATTTTACTGAGCGAAGCCCGGTTTTGGTTGACACTTCGTCAGTAATGTGTCCGCCTGTTGTCAATTCAGCTTTAAACAGGTACATATCCTGTTTTCCGTAACCATTGGGATACCACAGCTTGGGATTAGCAATATTGATTGGGTAGCTAATCTCGTTCATACCGCTATGCAGCGTAACGGGGTAAGTGAACGTCCGTTTCTCGGCACCCTGCGCATAAGTTATTTTCAGGGCAGCTTCGGTTTTATTGGTGGAAAGCACACGAATATCCGTGCTGATATGCGCCGCCTGCAGGCAAATGTCGGGTTGGGCAATGCCCATATCCACTATCCGCTGGTCTTCCCAGGTTTGCAGATATACAGGCCGCCAAATACCGCAGGTGATCATGTTTGGTCCCCAGTCCCATCCGCCCTCGTAAGCCGCCTTGCGTATATAGCTGGCCTGCTTGAATTTGTCCAGGATTAATTTGGCCAGAGCGCTTGTGTCCTTCCCTTCATCCTCTTCCGGGTGCGCTTTTATGAGCCGTGCAACTTCAGGCCGGATGGGGTGAAAAACAACGGCCAAAGTATTATTGCCCTGTTTCAGGTATGATTTAATATTTACCCGCCATTCGCGAAACATATTATCGGCATGAATGATGGTTTTACCATTTAAAAAAACATCAGCAACTGTATTCAGACCATCGAAAACCAGATCGATATGTTTATGTTTAAGCAGGTACCGGTCCGCGGTAATGATCCTACGGTATTCCCATTCCGAATCGGATACCCATTGTACTTTTTTTTCATTGTCACGATAAAAGGGGTCAGGTATCAGTTTATAGGCTAGCAGGTCGGTATGAATAAGCCCCGGTACGGTGGCGCTACGCCATTCCGTTAATTCAGGCTTCGAACCCTTGTATTCACGATACTCCCAACCGTTGTCGAGCGGGATTTTTCGGGCTTGTGCTAAGGCTGTGCTGCCTAATAAAATGCAGAAGCCAATGAGCGATAGTATTTTTTTCATATGCCGGGGTTTAATAATTGCGTTGCAATTTTAACCGAAAGGCTTTATTCAGGAGTCTCACTTTGCATAAATAAAAGTGGGACTAAAGATTTTCATCAATTTTCGAGGTGCTCGGTGGGGGTCTTACCAGTCACTTCCTTGAACGCGCGGTGAAAACCGGACTTGCTGTTAAATCCGCTTAGGTAAGCAATTTCCAGGATGGTGCGTCCCTTGTTGTTTTTGTTTTTTAACTCGGCTTCGACGTGGCGAACCCGGTATTCTTTGATAAAGGTGAAGAAGTTTTTATTAAACGCTTTATTGAGTGTTTGGGAAAGCAGCAGCTTTTTCATCCGGATCAGGTCACCCAGTTTGTCAATAGTGAGTTCCGGGTCAAGATAGGGTTTATGCTCTTCCATAAATCTCTCAATTTTGAGTTGATAGCGCCTTAGATCTTCGGGCTGAAGAGCCAATTGCGAAATTTGCTCAATGGTGGGAATAAAAATGGGGATACTTTTTTGCCAGATACCGAGCACCACAAGCAGGAAAGTCATAATGATAAAGCAATACTCGTTTGTGATTATGTTAATATCCGGATCATTTGCGGCAATTACCCTGGCAAGAATTCCTTTTAGTATGAATTCAATGATCTGCAATGCAATGATAACCACCATCCAGTAGATTGTGATACTGCCGGGGGCTCCTGAATAGTTTTCGCGGATCAGATTTTGGTGTTTTCGCAGCATGTCAATGCAAAACCAGAAATAATAAAATACAAGAAAAGTCGTCACTATAGCCAATGTTAAATAAAAGGCGGTGCCCGGCATCGGATGCATAAGGAAGATAACTAACGGGATGCCTATGATGACCAGTGGCGAATAAATTGCCAATTGCCGCATTCCGAAACCACTTTTGGTGTCGGTAATGTATTTGATATACCAGCCGCAAGTCGCGATCGTGCTCATCCCAAATAAGACAGCAATTGAACTATAAAGACGCGTGCCTTCGATCAGGGTAACTTCATCAAGGCTGAATTTCACAACAAAAGTCATCAATATTGCGATGAGCAATTTATCACTGGTTTTCAGTGGCCATTTGAGAATACCGGTCAATA
>Ga0206934_1152_pt1 | contig 18529 bp, 15 predicted proteins | sample Alteio_BWOrgHeat_16_FD_152932 | JGI IMG/M metagenome (GOLD analysis project Ga0206934, IMG submission 152932) | Enriched cells from forest soil in Barre Woods Harvard Forest LTER site, Petersham, Massachusetts, United States -... | ecosystem: Environmental > Terrestrial > Soil > Temperate forest >...
TACTTATTCAATGGCCTGCAACCGGTTTAGATCCGGGGGTGAGCGCGGTGATCGGGAGTTTCAGTTATGGCAGCGCCGCCTGTGAGCCGATCTGTTCCGGGAATCTCTTCGCGATGTTGCTTCATACAGATCACATTAAATGGAATGGTTCGGAGTATGTTCCCAATCGTTTTCCGGTAGATGCCATTGTTTGGAATGGACAAACGACACCCGCGAGCAGCTCGATGGGTACACAATCCATCACAAATGATGTGACGGGCATCGCAAATGGGCCAGTGCAGATCGTTGCGTCAAATTCTCCGTTTTATTCGGATCAGCATAATATGCTTGGCTCTACAGTCGGGGCAAAACAATCTTCTTCCATTACGTGGGAGGATACTGTCCTTGCAAGTGTGCTGACCAATTGCTCGACGGATTCGCTTTATAATATTGCATTCTCCGTTCAAGCTGGCGGGGTAGGCGCGACAAGTTGTTCGAATGGAACGTATGTTTGCCCGGTCATGGTGGATTGTCAGGGAAAACCGCCTGCCGTTACTCCAATGACGACCGTGCTGAGCCGCACCGGCAGCTACAATAAAAGCCTATGCAATATGCGATGCACGGATGTTGTTGCGTTCGATACCGGCGCAACAAGAATTCCCGTTCTTTCGGTTAGCGCGAACTCGCTTCTTAATATGACGCTTTCCATCGCACCGAACCACGTGGGCGCGGATTCGACTTTCTACTCCGTATGCGTAGTGGATTCGATGATGAATGGTACGGCTTCGATCAAAGTAACCGATTCGATTGGTAATTCTACGATCGAACAATATTCCTATTGTACGATTCCGGATACGAATGCACCAAAGGTAAAACTTGGGTTCGCCAGTGACACATGCGGTTCTTGCTTTAACATCGTTGTTTCGGATACGCAGGCGTGGGATCGAGGAGTCGATACCATTAGGATATACGATACGATCAATGTAACTATTGATACTATCTCGCCAAACGGGGATTTCGTTTTCGGCCCTTTAGCAAATGTGTTCTTTCATCTGACGGATCCTAAAAGAGCTGGGCACATTTGTATAATAGCATTTGATTACGCTCGCAATTTTTTTGATACGTGTTTCACTTTTGAGGGGAACGCATCAACTTCCACTTTCTCTCCAGCAGTAATCTCACTTGCCATTTCTCCGAATCCAACGTCTGAGGATGTGAGCATTTTTATCGACGGCGTTCCATCCGCCAATGTAGAGATTTTCGATGTGCTGGGCCGGGAGGTCGATCATTTCCGGATGAATGGTAGCTACGATTGGCAAACCGCCGCGCTTCCGGCGGGGACGTATATCGTTCGCGCGGTTGTTCATGGCGAAGGAACGAACGCCCAAGTTATTACCAAGCGCATTGTGAAGGAATAGATGAGAAAGACGTTTGCTATGAACAGGAAGGAAAGAAGAGTGTTGCGGAGGCTTGTGCTCCTTCTATTTTTTTGCATTCCGTTCGTTTCGCGCGCTCAGATCATAACTGGAAATGCCTACGTCGAGGCCGATGTGGCGAAAGATGGATCGGGATTTTCAGTGTGTTATTTTGGGGGCACGGGGCATCTTCAGGCGCTCACTTCGCCTTCGCTCAGTTCTTTTGTAACATTCAGTGTGGACGGGAATTTTTATACGAACAATACACATCTGACAAACTCCAACGGCGTTACAGTGATGCGTAATGGAAAAACAGTGAAGAATGGCGACACGATCGAAACGGTGTGGTCTGAAGGAACGGGTGCCTTCGATCTGGTTCAGGATATTTATCCCGTCGTGTTCCCCATTGAAGGCAGCGGACAGATCGTGTTCAAGTTCAGCATTCGCAACCACGAGAATTCGTTTTTGTCGGCTCAGTCGCAGTATTTGCTGGATGTTGCCTTTACCGACTATGGGCATCCCTCGAACGATAACCCGCCGGTCACCACACGTTATGGCTATATGGATACCGGATGGGTTACGTTCCCGGATTCGACGAACACACCGATCCCGACCTATTTTATTTCAAGCATGCTTCCAACGGACAGCGTGAATTTTCCGCTCCTTCTCGGAGTGGGGTATCTGAGCGATAGCCTTGCACCGGAACCGATGGGGATTACGATCCCGCCCTGGCGCGTTTCGTATGTGGATTGGCGGGAAGTTTCATCCGGATGGACGTGGGGATCTCCGACAAAACCGGTGCAAAACCCGCTTGTTGGCGATGCGGCTCTGCTTGTTCAATGGCCTGCAAGCAGGGCAGATGCAGGTACGACGATCGAACTTGGTCGCTTTAGTTATGGAACTGCACCGTGCTTGCCTGCGAGCAAGACGTTTGGGGAACTCATGCTTCATCCCGATCATATTGCATGGAATCCAAACACAAAAGTCTATAGCCCCGATCGTTTTCCGGTCGATGCCGTATTCTGGAATATCGGAACCCGCCCGCAGGATTCATCTATTGCGATACAGTCTGTCGTGTATGGCTCCAGTTCTGTGGAAGGAGGTCCTGTTACAATTGTATCTCCAAAGCCTGTAACGAATAATGGTTACTCGCAGCGGCAGAACTTAGTTGGAAAACCTGTTGCGGATAGACCGTTTTCTTCCGTTTCATGGGTGGATACAGTACTTCAGAATTATTTAGCGAACTGCCTGACCGATTCCAGCTATGACATTCAGCTTTTTGGAGGGAGATCGGGTGGAAGCGGTCAAGCATATTCATGCCCGATCGCTATCGATTGCCAGGAGAAAGATCTGACGCCGCCAAGGCACTCTACGCACCTAATCGTCGGGCCTCCGAATCATTGTGGGAATTATATTACGCAGACGGATTCCGTCTATGATAATCTTTCCACAGATCTGGGGTTGCAGAGCATCGATTGGGCTGCTGAGCCAAATAATAATATGGTGAGCGTAACGATCGGACAGTTTTCTTCCTGCACCAATGGGTCAGTGCCCATCACAGTTACGCAGCTCGATACGATCCATCCCGAATGCGTGTATTTTGCTTTTATTGATTGCGCGGGCAATGTGAGTTACGATACGATCTGCTTTGGTTTTTGCGCGTCCGAATTTTACGATACGCTTCCGCCGAGATTTCGATTGTTAAAAGAGTACGATTGGAACGCCGCAGCACAACCCACCTGTGGATTTAAATGTAGTGAGTGGGTAATGACGGATTCGGTGATGGATGGGTTTCAAGAAGATGAAGGCTTCCAGGCAGTCACGATCGTGGATTCCACGAACATGCGCTTTACGCTTTCACAACCGGATACCTTCGGAATGAAAGTGGATACGTTCACTACGTGCGTCATTGACTCCATGAAGAGCGGTTCCATTTCGATCAGCATCGTAGATGTGCCCGGAAATGTTGCGTTCAAAACCATCACGTATTGTCCATCATCTGAGGCCGTTTCGCTAATCGCGACGCAAACAATTTCGATCTCTGTTTTTCCAAGCCCATTGGAAAGCGTGACGACAGTGCTGCTTTCGGGCGCTTCATCCGCCGATGTTGAAGTTTTTGATGTACTGGGAAGGGAAGTGGGTCGTTTCCACGTTGAGGGCAGCTACGATTGGCAAACGAGCGAGCTTTCCCCTGGAACCTACATTCTTCGAGCATCCTCTGATGGGCAGTTGTTCAGCAAGCGAATCATTAAGCGGTAATATCGTTTTAGAAAAGCGCAATGGAGCGCAAACGAATGGAAGTGTCTATAATGATACGTAAACTTCTGGTTCTTCTGATCCTCGCTCTACCGGCATTAGCCAGTGCTCAGCACACGCTTGTGACCGGGAATCGGTACGTTTGGGCGACAGTACAGGACTCAACCGGCTTGGTTTTTTTTGCTGCCGGGGATGTGACGGACACGACGATCGGTTCAGGAAGCTATGAGCTTTCCTATCCGAACCATTCATTCCTTTCGGTCAAGATCGGCGACAGCATTTTCAGCAATGAACATGATTATTATTATTTTGAATCGTTAAACGATGGCATTACATCGAAAACGGAGGACACTATTCGAACTGTTTGGAACCGCGCGAATTTCGATATCGTGCAGGATGTGTATCCGGTCGAATTTGGAATAAGTGGAACGATTGTTTTGCGTGTAACCTTTGTGAATAAGACAGATACCTCGCTGCCAGCACAGGCTCAATATGTGCTTGATAATGCGGTGAATGGTGCTGGCTGGTCGGAAGTGTTAACGCGATATGGTCAGTATGGGTACGTTGGTGGACTTTCGAGTTCTTATAGCCATTGGCCAATCCCTCCTTACGAACCGAACGTTCCTCCATTTGTACTGTCGTTTCAAGCGACAGAACTAACATCGGATACAGTTGGAATGCAGTATATGAGTGACGAAACAACACCGAGGCCGCTCGGACTTATTCTTCCTGAAACGATTGATATCGCGGACTATGGTATTGTCAATCCGTGGAATTTTCAAGCCCTGGGATATGCGAATTATCCATGCGATGATGAAGCAACGAAGGTAATGTGGCCGGCAGATACGATCGCTGCAGGACAGAGCGCACTCATTGGTGCGACAGCGTATGGGATGGGTGAATTTCAATACTGTGCGTCGCAGAATGCATATTTGTTTTACCCACAGCGCATTAAATATTCGACGAAGGGACTCGATCTAACGACCTTTCCAGTCGAGGCGATCATTATCGACGATTATTCGAAAAGTGACACTGCCACACTTTCTGTCTGGAGCGGTCAAACAATTGTAAGTCCGGCCCCTGTTGCAGGCAATGGTTCTTCCCAAATGCAATCTTGTGCTGTGACTGTAAATACGGTCGATGCCTATTGGCGCGATTCCATTCTTGCTTTTGGAAAATCGCCTATCCATCTATCCATCACAACCAACATTGACGGGGTAAAAAATACACTCTGCCCGATCTCCATTCCTGTCGTTTCGGACATTCCGCCTTTTCATCCAGTAGTCACCACGGTGAGTTCCGGCTCCTACGATAGCAGCCAGTGCAACGCGCGATGTTATAATGTCACTGCGATCGATACCGGTGTTGGTCGGACAAGAATTTCATTTGTTCATGCCAGTTCGCTAAAGAATATGCGGTTATCGACCGAACCGTTTACTCCGCGTTCGGATACGGTCCATTTTACACTCTGCACGATTGACTCGATGCAAAACGGCTCTGGAACGGTTATTTTTGGAGACAGTATCTTTAGCACTACCTCCAATGCCGACACTATGTCCTTCACGTATTGTACGATTCGAGATACATTGCCTCCGCTCATCCGATACCAACAAAGCCAGGACTGGACCGACAACTGCGTTTGCATGACTATTTATTTGTCAGATGATCGCCCATGGGATCGTGGGCTTGATTCTTTTGCTATCACGAGCACGACTGGATTCACGATTGATTCGGTCCTTCCAAAAGGAACTAATATACACAATTTACCCACGGCGACTATCTTCACTCATTTGCAGGAGGCTGGTGACTCGATCTGTATAACAGCATTTGATCTATCGGGCAATAAGTCCGATATTTGCGCTACCTTCATTCCGATTGCAACGGTATCCTCTCAGCATTCTGACCCAATGTCGCTGATTGTGTTCCCGAATCCTTTAAGTGCGGCAGAAATAATTTCACTTGTTGGTGCATCCACCGCCGATGTTGAAATTTTCGATGTGCTGGGCAGGGAAGTAGATCGTTTCCGCGTTGATGGCAGCTATGATTGGCAGACGGGAGGTGTGTCGGCGGGAACGTATATTATTCGCGCGAATGCAAATGGGCCGGGAAATTCCCAGCCTATTACAAAAAGAGTTGTGAAAGAGTAATTACTTACTGTGCCCGTTCGTACGGTGTCCGTTCTCGATGGGCATTCCGCTTTCTTTGCCGATGAGTGTACCGCCGCCTTCTTCATCCCATAATCCGGATTTGCGATGGCGTTCTTCGTCAACATTGTATCCACGAACACGCGCATACTCGATGAGCTTGTTGCGCAGTAACTTTCTGCCACGATGAAGGCGCGAGCGGACGGTGCCGATCGGGCAATCGACGAATTCTGCGATCTCCTCGTAGGTAAATCCTTCGATGTCGCACAGAATTACAACGGTGCGAAAATCCTCCGGAAGCGATTCGACCGCTTTGGTAAGATCGTCATCTAAAAGATTACGGTACAGACGCGCTTCCATGTCGTTCGGATCGGTGTATTCCGAGCGAATGGTGTTGTAGAAATTCTGAATATCCTCGTAATCAACTTTATCCGGCTCTTTCGACTCCTTACGATAGATATTGATGTAGGAGTTCTTCATGATGCGGAAAAGCCACGCTTTGCAGTTCGTGCCGGGTTCGAATTTGTCCCAGAAACGATAGGCTTTCATGTAGGTCTCCTGGAGGAGATCGTTGGCATCGTCAGGGTCGCCGGTCATGCGCAACGCGAAATTAAACAGCGCGTTGATGTGCGGCATCGCCTCGCGTTCGAAGTCGCGATGTCGATCCCGTATTCCTTTTTCGTCTAATTCGCTGAGCGTCATGCTTACCCTTATTATCCTCTGTTCACCCATCTCTTTCTGAGGTGGGAAAATGCGGGATTCATTCACGAAACCTGCATTGTTTGATTTATTACTGCTACTCTCATTTGCCCTTGCGTTCCCGTCCGAGCAAAAATTAACGTGCAAAAGTACGACATTTTTTGTCCGAATCCAAGAAAAGCATAATTTTATCGCAAATAAAGCCTGTTTTCTTGCTTTTGACCAGATTACGAACCCGTCGGTGTTACCGGATCAATAATTTTCGAGAGTTCCGTTATATTCGCAAAATCGGGCAGTATGTTTCAACAGGCATTTTTTACACCAGAAATGTTGGGTAAACAAAATGAAACGTTGGCCAGAATGAATAATATTTAAGAGTGCCCTGCCAAAATAGCCTTGACTGAAACAAGAGTGATAATTATTCGTTGAAACAAGTAATTTTATTTTTCAACAAAAATGAAGATCTTTATTCATTCGAATGAGAAGCTGATCGGCGCGGCGATTCTCGTCGTCCGCGTGACACTCGGAGTGCTCATGTTTGCGCACGGCGCGCAGAAAGTCTTTGGTGTGTTCGGCGGAAAAGGGCTGGATGAGACGGTCGCGATGATGAGCAAGGGGCTGGATATGCCATCGTGGCTGGCCTATCTCTCTTGTTTCACCGAATTAGTGGGCGGGATCGGCATCATCTTTGGAGTGCTCACGCGGTTTTTCAGTATTGCGGTGCTTATCAATATGCTTGTAGCGGTCTTCGCCGTTCATTTCAAAAATGGATTGTTAGGCCCGGGAGGATTTGAATTTCCAGGCTCGCTGGCGATGCTGGCACTGACCATCGCACTCGCAGGACCGGGGATGCTGAGTTTGGATCATGTACTTTTTCATCCGGGTGTATCAAAGAAAGTAAAATAGTTACGTTACACTAGTGTCTTAATTAGGAGGGGGATCGCCGGAGGCTCCGAGGAAATTCACAACTCCTGAATCAAACACACGGAAACTCCAGTTTCGCCGACCAAGACAACCGCTAAAACAATCATTCCAGCCATGTGAGCAATTCAGTACTACCGCAGTTTGCTCAAAAATTGCTTGGATGAAATCAGCGACACCGACGTACGAATCGGTTTGAGCACAAGAAAAACCAACAGAGTTATTAAGTGAGTCATTGATTGCTGCAACCACAGCTATAGTATTCAGGAAAAGAGGTGTTTTATAGTCTCCTTGAAAATTTGTATCGGCGGTGAATTCATATTTGTTGAGAACCACTTGAACGCCGACTGGTGTGTCATCACAAAGTCCAATAGTATGAAAATCGTTATCGCCGATTTCCTGTATCTGATAAATATCGAAGACTGTGTCGCGCTCGGGCATACCGTGGTTTTGCCAAAGGAACCCAAGTGCCTGGTATGCACGTGTTTCCGCCCATTGTGGAAGAGGTATCGAGTCGAGATAACTGCTATCTTGTGCAAGAGCGGCATAAAACCCGATAATTGGGGCTTCGCCATTCAGCAGGGTTTTTACGCTATCGGGAAGTATTAGAGGTTTTGCGGGATTTAATGATGTTACACTATGCGAACACCCGCCCCAAAGCAGAGCGCACACTGCAAGCGCAGAAAGGATAGACCTGTCGAAAATTTTTGGACTCATATTAAGCAGGAATTTGACTCTTATTCAGCTACATAATTATATCTCGAATAAATCCCTTCAATCAAGTGTTCCATCAACTTAAGTAATCCCACCAATCTTTAAGAAATAAAATTATGTTCGATCTTACCCCTCCACATCTGCATCTTCTCGTTAACCATCTTCCGATCGAGGGAGGTGTTGCAGCGCTCTTGTTGCTGCTTTTTGCCTTCGTGCGAAAAAGCGCGGAGCTAAAACGTGTGGCGTTGATGGCTTACGTGCTTGTGGGAATTGCTACCTTTGTGGCGGATTCCACCGGCGGCGGTGCCTCGCATGAGATGAGGAACGTTCCCGGAGTTCAGCGTGAACTCATTAAAGAGCATAGCGCGGCTGCGGACTGGGCGCAGATGATCGCCTTCGGTGTGGCGGCCGTTGCGCTCGTGGGACTCATCCTCGCATGGAAAAAGTCCGACGATCCTTCCGAAGCAAAAGATACCATGGGCTACATTCGACATCATAAAGAGCCGCCAACGTGGATCATGATTGTTATTTTGCTCGGCGCACTGCTCGAAATGTCCTTCTTCACTAAAACCGCGTATCAGGGAGGGCTTATTCGCCATCCGGAGATACAGTCGAGCTTTCCTGTTCCGGTAGCGACCGATTCTGTGAAGAAGTAGATGATACTGAGAATAGATTATCGTGGAGCGTTACTGATTGCTTTGGCATTGATGCTATCGTCGTGTGAGAAAAAGGCCCAGCAGATTAATTTTGTTATTGCAATCGATACCTCGATTAGAACTGTAAAGTGGGATTCGCTGCTAGCGCATGATAAAACACATTTTGAGAATGATTCCATTGCGAGCGCATTCGGTGCTGAAATGAAACTTGGGCCACGCTATCATATAGCACATAATAGAGATTAAGGTGGCTACTTCGGCAACAAATTTTATCCCGCCAAATATATTGATCTCAATCACGATGGAAGGGAAGATGCCATCGTGAGTCTTTCAAATCCGGGTTCCGGCGCGTATGCAACAGCCGTTATCTTTCTTCAAACGCAGAACGGGCCGAAATATGTGGGATACGCGGGTGGGCCGCATTTCAGAGACACCCTTTATGGAGATACGCTCGACATAATAACCGCGCACTGGCTCCATGATGAACCCCAATGCTGCCCGGAAGCGGAAGACCATCAGCGCATCATGGCTGAAAACGATTCCCTGCATTTCCTTTCGATGCGAGTCGATACTTTGAAGGTGGAGCAGCAATAGAAAGCGTCGCAAGCCAAACCGCGATTGCTGCGGTTGCTTTCCAAATGGATTTTATTCTCACTTTTGAGACTCCAGATCGGTAACGGCGGATTGAACGACCGATGCCATCTGCTGGACAGCTTTTTTATCGAGTGGGATGGATTCTGTCCAGGATGTGCCATCAGCCAGAGTCATGGTGCCGGCGCCGAGATAAAAGGTTAACTCGCAGGTAGTGACCCAGGTGGTTTCCGAGGCAACTCCCGTAGATACCGTGCTGAACCCCCGCGCATTCGTGCTCACGGTTGTCGGCGCAATATTAAGCTGCGCATCGCAGGCATAGTGAACATAGGAGCTGTCGTTTGCAGGAGCGCTGGAAACAGTTTGAAGTGCCGATAGGAACGCACGAACGTCCGAGTCGGGCATCGAGATGGAGTGCCGGAGATCGAAATTATCAAGCGTGGTTCCCAGATGCCAGCCATACTGATCCATAAGACGAGGAGCGGCCACCAGATACTTTGTCGTTACACCCTTCGACACTTCGGAAGTGATGATATACCCAACATCATTAGTGTTCGGGAAATCAGAGGCATTCCATACGTGGAGCGCCCCAAAGTGGGTTTGCGAACTGCCAGAAAAATGCTGAGCAGTGCCCGTGGGGTTGTAATAGATGGTATTAACCGTGCGCGCGCAACTGCTGATTGTTACGGCGAATAGCAGAACGGGAAGTAAAGTGAGTTTTGACATATTCAGATGGACGGTAGGTAACATTTCGGTTGAGAATGCACTTGATTTACTCTCACTAAAACGGTACTACCTGGCCGTTGTTGCGAGGCAGGCACTTAATTATTGTTCATGGTACTCACGCGAGCGGCAATAGAAAGGGCCGCAAGCCAAACAGCGAGCGCTGCGGTTGCTTTCCAAATGGTTTTCATGTGCGGTGATTGGATATAATTCAACGCATCGAGATGATGTAAATTGCCGAGTTATTCATTCGAACGCCCTCGCGCATAATTGATATAGCGCTTTGTGTTTGCAATAATTTTGTCTATGCGCTCAGCTTCGCGCTCAGATTCAGGTTTTCTATTCCAAAGTCGAAAAGGTCTTTCGACATTACCCTCATCGAGTGTATCATCAAGATTGCCGCGGGTGTTCATCGTCCAATTTAAGGTGTCATAGTTAGAATCACCTTCTTTCATTGGCACCTTAAAGTTGAGAATATGCCCATGGGCTCTAAGGTTGTCAATAGACGGGAGTGTGCTTTTCGATTTTTCTCGCATTACTTCGTAATGGTTCAGAGCAGAAGGATGGAATATGCATCCTGACCAAGATTGAGAAGCTTCGAGTTCGTGTGCATATACTTGCATCTTGCCAACGACACGCATTTTAATGACAATAGATGCTGCTGGTCGCTGCTCCATCTTCACTGTTATCGGGCCTTCCACCACTGCGCCGCGAAGTGGCAGTCCTACCAAAAACGAATCTTGTACAAAATCGCCGAGCATTGCGAATAAATCCATAAAGCTTTCTGGTTTATCGTCATTCGTCCAAAGCATCACAGTGTCAAAAATGCTCAATGAATTGATTTTAGAATGCCTAAGATTAGCTTCAACTCCTCCACCAGGTCGGTCTTGAGAGTGTCCGTATGCTAAGTTGGTTTCTAAAGCGTTTGTGAGTATGTTGTCAAAAATTAGCCCAATATCCTCATCGCTGTTGTTTTTTACCAGATTGCTAAACCCGAGTATATCCAGGATTGCGGCAAATGAGTGCTCTATATCCATATCAATTATCATAGTTTCCCTCCACAATATTAATTTCCTTCGGCTTCCATTTTAACAAGAGTACTGCTATACGTGCAGCTACGTCATTGAGAAAAAGACCATAGGCATAGTCTAAAATCATTCCAAACTCATATTTGAAATCATCACCGTATAATACGCGCATCATATCTTCTGACTCAAAAAGATATTGATTTCTTTCGCGATCGGGACTTATCCAATCATAAAGAATAGTAGAACCAAAATATCCATCGTTGTCATTCCCTTCCCAGTCGTCAAAGAAGAATTCCGATGGCTTCAGTCCTTTGCCTTTTGATTCGCTCCAACCACCTGAAGTCGTCAGCCAATTATTCCTCGTTGCAAAATACTCAACAGCAATCCAAAGAGCTTCCATTTCAGAAATTGATGGAACATCCTCGTTGTAAATGGAATACACAAGATTGCGAATGTGAAGACTTTCTTTTTTGGCCAAACATTCCTTCGCGCGTTCGTGGACGATCCTCTGCTCCTTTTCGGTGAAATACTTTTTGGAGCTGAGCTTGATAAGATTCTTTCCTATTCTTTTTCCCTTACCTTGGATAGCCGCCAACAATTCAGGCGCAAAGCGTCCGGGGTAAGATGCTTCTGTTACATGGTACGAATTGCGCTCAACCGTGAGCGCCATATTCAGAGGGATATACTCCGGATCATCTTCATCAGCCTGATCTTCTTCATCAAAGGGAAGAGATTTTGTCAGAGCAGGATAAAAAGATGGTAATACATTAGTATTGAATTTCTCTGAAAATTGATCGAGTTCGAATCTACCAGAATCTTTCAACTTGAAATGAATGGCAAGGTGGGGATTGATAGAAACGAGACTGCCAAGTTCGCCGAGAGCTACTTCGTCCAATAAATCGAGCGCGTCAATCGAGTTCTTAGCTACGATAAGCGAAAAGGAAGCGTCGGGCCAACGATAAAGGAATGTTCTCATAATAAGTTTGTCGCAAATAGATGTAACACTTGCCATCGACAAAAGAATACAGCGGGAATCTTTCCACATTTCATTCCCCCGGCTTGCATCGTTTGCAGGGTTGGTAGTATTTTTTGGCGTCGGAGAGTTTGATGGGGATGGCGCTTTTGCCGAGATAGATGCATCCGGCGCGGTGGTATTTTTTTCCGCTCTTTGTGATATAGACTGTCGAATCGGTCGTCTTTTCTATTTTTGTGGTGTCGGTGGGTTTTTGCGCGTGGGAGGGTATTGAGAACGCGAGGAGAGTTAGGAGGATCGCGAACAGGAATGGGCGGGGACGCATTCTATGGTAACTGGTGGGTGGGATGTATTGTCCCCCTGTGGGGAAAAGATGAAATATGAAAGATGAAATATGAAACGGGGGAGGGGGTCGGGCTGGCTCCATCGCCCACGATGGAAGCACCGACCTACGCGAGGAAGGGATTTTTTGCTTTTTAAACACCCTTACTTTTTCTATCGTATATTAGAGAGTGAGATAATGGGCACCTATATCAATTTTTAATTAAGAATTGAGAATTAAGAATGGGTGCTCATTTGCTCTTTGAAAACCGTTGGCGATAGTTTTCTATATGAACGAGTTCTATATGAAAAGCAAATCGTACATAATTGAGGAACAGATGGCGAAATTGGCTCAAATTCGAGGATGGGTCGGGAACTCACAAGAAAGAGAAATGGCACCTATTTCTTTCGGAAAATGGGTGCCTGGTATATCGGAGTTAATACTTCTTCCTATTCCTGAAAGCAATGTCTGGGAGAATGCGCCTACAATTCCGTATTTTTGTGGCGGACTAAATGCCCCTCCCTAATGTTGAAGGCCTCCAGAACACATGACGACACATCAATTTGACTTAATAATCGTAGGCGCGGGCGGAGCAGGGCTTCGCGCCGCCGTGGAAATTCCGGCCGGATTTACCTGCGCCGTGCTCACCAAAGTTCATCCGCTTCGCTCGCATACGGGCGCGGCGCAAGGAGGAGTATGCGCCGCGCTGGGCAATCTGGAGGAAGATAATCCGGAGTGGCATGCGTTCGATACGATCAAAGGCTCGGATTATCTGGGCGATCAGGATGCGATCGAGGTGATGTGCAACGATGCGCCCCGAGCCGTCATCGAGTTAGAGCACATGGGGATGCCTTTTTCACGAACTGATGAAGGCAAGATCGCGCAACGGCGGTTTGGCGGACATACTCGGCCTGTCGATCCGAGCGATCCGGATTCGAAGCGCGTCGCGGTGATGCGCTCCTGCTATTCGGCAGACCGGACGGGTCATACGATGCTGCATACGCTCTATGAAAATTCATTGAAGAACAATGTTCGGTTCTTCAGCGAGTTTTTCGTGACGGAACTTCTGTATGCAGATGGCGTGGCAAGCGGCGTCGTCGCGATAGAAATTTTAACAGGTGAAGTTCACGTCTTTCATGCGAAAGCCGTAATGTTCGCCACCGGGGGTGATGGAAGAATTTGGCGGATCACGTCGAATGCCCACGTGGGAACCGGAGATGGCTTTATGCTGGCTTATAATGCAGGGCTTCCGCTCGAGGATATGGAATTCATGCAGTTCCATCCGACGGGATTGTGGAAATTGGGAATTCTGGTATCGGAAGCAGCTCGCGGCGAAGGAGGAATTCTTCGCAATAAAGATGGCGAGCGTTTCATGGAACGATATGCGCCAACGGTGAAGGATCTTGCGCCACGCGACATGGTGTCGCGAGCCATCATTCAGGAAATTCGCGAAGGCCGCGGCATTCGAGGTTCCGATGGCACGGATTATATCTTACTTGATCTGACACATTTGGATATTAAGATCATCACAGAAAAAATTCCGGAGATCGTCGGATTTGCGAGGACCTATCTTGGAGTCGAGCCGACGAAGGAAGGCGTGCCGATCCAGCCGACCGCGCATTACGTGATGGGCGGCATCCCAACGGACGTCGATGGCCGCGTGAGGCTCGATCATAAGGATGGCATCGTGAAGGGATTTTATGCAGCAGGGGAATGCGCCTGCGTCAGCGTTCATGGCGCGAACCGATTAGGAACGAATTCGTTGCTCGATCTTATCGTGTTCGGTCGAAGAGGCGGAAAGGCTATTGCGGAATATCTCAAATTGGGAGCGGAATATCCAAAGCTTCCCGCGAATGCCGGAGAAGCAACGAAAGCAAAAATTGCTGAGATCAAATCGAGAACAACTGGCAACAAACCGGCTCCGCTACGCACCGAATTGCAACAAATGATGATGGATGATTGTGGTATTTTCCGCGATGCGAAAGGGCTGCAATCGGCGCTCAATAGGATCGGGGAACTGCGGGAGAAATACAAAACGGTTGTAATAGATGACAAGGGAAGTCAGTTTAACACCGATCTTCTGGAAGCCATTGAACTCGGGAACCTGCTGGATACGGCTCATGTAACATTGGAATGCGCGCTGAATCGCACCGAATCACGCGGCGGTCATTCCCGCGAAGATTTCCCCGACCGCGACGATCATAATTGGCTGAAGCATACCTTTGCTTCGAAAGATGGTGAAGGCAAACCGAAGTTAGAATATCGGCCGGTCGCGATCACGAAATATCAGCCGAAGAAGAGAGTATATTGATAAGTATGAAGTTTGAAGTATGAAGTATGAAAAAGGGAAGCATTTTGTATGGCAATTATTTATTGCTTCATACTTCATACTTCATACTTCATACCTGTCTGCGCAGAACATGCCGCATGAAGTGGGCTTCTGGTTTGCGGTGAATGGTCAGAAATCATTGAAAGATGCAGATGAAACGAATCGGGGATTTTTTACGAATCCAACGATCGAGCATTTGTATTACAGCTTTGCAACGAACGGGGTGCAGTCGGTATCGTTCTTTGTCGAGCATGTTGATGAAACCCGAAATTGGAATGGAATGTGGGCGCCGTATGCACTGGGAAAGAATCCGCCGTATCCTGCAACAGTAGATGAATCGCTCGATATGACCACAGTCGGATTCGAAACGCTTCGTAATTTTATCAGCGAAGGTGGTTTTAGGTTTGGTGCAGGGCTAGGGGTGGGATATGGCTTAGGCGGGGCATCGGCAAATGTTCGGGATTCTGTAACCGGCTCGCAAACAAGTTATAGTTCCGCAACTCTGTGGAACGCGTTTTTTGCCGATCTCCTTATCCGAGTACGATACACGGTTTATGTGAGTGATTCGTATGAAATAGCCATACAGTTAATGGGGAGATATTGGTCGTTCCCTGCGATGGGGCCAATCGGGAACGGAGGTGAAGCATATAATGGGCCATCACTTCGAGCCGTTAGCGAGATAGGCTATATGGCGGGGATCGCAGTAGGATTTTGAACATCGGACGCAAGCACCATACATTGATCCATCGGCTGATCGAAGAACCGGCATTCGGGACAGTGATCTAAGTTCCGAGGAAGCAAACGAAGATCGGAGATATGTTCCTGCTCTCGGATCTGTTTGATGACCGAGGAGCATTCATCTGTAAATTGAGAGAAATCGGAACTTGAAAACTGAAATTCAGTAGTATCACCAGTCGTGGTGAAGAAAAGAATACATCGGATCTGCTCGGCACTCGGGTACATGAGATGGACGAGGTAAGCATAAAACTGAAGCTGGAACCGGTAACGAGCAAAGCTATTGTCATTAGGTTTTGCTTCGGTTTTGTAATCGAGGATGGTCCAGGTTCCAGTCTGATCTTGGTAGAGCCGGTCGATGATTCCATACAAGGTGTCACCGGAAGGAAGCAATGCTTGAAGTGCGAACTCGGTACGGGTATTCGTTCCAGATCGCATCTCGATCGCTATTGGCGATTTGAGGAACGAGGAGACATGCTGTAACGCCGCGGTCGCAAAGGTAGAGCGATCCTTTTGGTTTGCCATTTCAAGCGAATCGAAAATGGATTGTAAGACCTCATCAATGGATGGTTTCTCGATCGAGCCACTGGGAGCTAATCGATCGATCTTTTCCATCAATCGGTGGACGATCTGGCCGAGCAGCGGGCCGCGAACGGTTTCGGAGTATTCATCGGGTTCCAGATCGTAGGCAAGCTTTGGTTCCTCGGGCATTCCGAGTACGTAGGAAAGATGGTATTTGGTGGGACATTCTTTGAATCGCAGCAATTGCGTGGCGCTGAAGCGTCCATGCGGATGTTGGGCTTCGAGAGTGTCAAGAAAAAATGGGGGAATAGCAGGAAGAGGTGATCTATCTTCTTGCTTCGGTGACACAGCGATGTCAGAGGCAGACCGAAGGAGGGGAATCTGGAATTGGAATGGCTCGGTGTTGACTTTCTGGGTTGAAGGATCGTATCTCGAAACTAAATCTGTAAGATGCAAAGCGTCGCCAGAATCTGGAACTCCAAATGTTTTGCAGATCCATGCAAGCCAGGAATCTTGTTTTGGTTTTTCTGGAAGGGTGCACGACAAGATCAAATGGTCGCGGGCACGAGTCATGGCTACGTAGAGAATTCGTTTCTCCTCAGCGACGGTACTGGCTTTTGAACGCTCATGAATCAGTTCTGCAATGAGAGGCTGTGGGTTTCCAACGGGGAATCGGATCTGAAGACCAAGTTCCTTGTCGAGCAAATGCTGATGATCGAAATTGAATTTCTTTTGGAGAAAGGGTAGTATGACGATAGGGAATTCGAGGCCCTTGGCTGCGTGGATGGTCATAATTCGTACCGCGCCGCGATCGGTGGAAATGTCAGCTTGCGACTCCTGCTCTTCAGAATCAGCCAGGTATTGGATGCGATCGACAAAATCGAGGAGTCCGGAAAATCCGCTTTGATCGACGGCGCGAGCCTGTGACAGAAATTTTTCAAGGTTGGCGATTTTTTGAGCGGGTTGCGGCCCACCTTGAAGCGATGCAAAAATTCCCGTTTCGGTATAGATCTTTTCGACGAGCAGCGCAGTGCTGGTGCGTCCTGCTAAGGCAAGGTTTTCATTAAGTTGACCGGCTGCTCGTGAAAGATGAGTATCCTGTTTAGTTGAAGTATAACTTTGGAATTGCTGCCAGAATGTCCATGATTCCAGTACGGAGCGGCGTTTGGCCGACTCATGGTGTGCTATCTGGAAAAATTCTACATCGGAGACTGCAAAAAAAGGGGATCGTAAAATGGCGGCAAGAGCGACGTCATTCGTAGGTGATGCGAGAAATTTGAGATAGCTTATAATGTCGAGAATTTCCGGCTGCGAATAAAAGCCTGAGCCTTTCGAGACCACATACGGGATATGCGCCGCATTAAGCGAACGCTCCAATGATCGCAGGCTGCCGCGGGAGCGAAGTAGAATGGCAATATCATCATAAGAAGGTTTCTGAAGAACTTTGTCCTTCTCGATCCGATATGCGGGGTCATTATTTTGTATGATGCTAAGGATCTTGGTAGCAATGAGGTCGGTTTCGTTGGGGTATTCTTCTTCGTCAAAGTTCGACCGAGCATCCTCCTCCTCCTCGTTATTTTCATTAGGTTCCGAGTTCCTATTCTTAAGGGGTGCCTGTGGACAGATCCATTCAACCTTACCTTCTATTCCAGTTCCTCTGCCATGTATCAACTCCGAATATTTCGCCTTTTCCTCAGCCAGGAGCGTGCGGAATAGAAGATTAATTGCAGCAAGCGGAGTGCGAGTCATTCGAAAGGATTCGGCAAGTACAATAGAGCCGCGTTCCTCATCGGGCGAAAGTGAAAGAGCGATAGATTCGTCTCGCGATGCCTCGGAAAGTGATTGCGAAGTGATCGCTTCTCGCGTTTGGTTAAACACTTCGGCATCAGCATTCCGGAACGTGTAAATGGCTTGCTTGGGATCGCCAACGATCGCGATGTTATTCGCAGGCCCAAAGTTATTCGTCAGCTGCGTAGCGAGTTTGAACTGGCCTTCATCCGTATCTTGGTATTCATCTATCATCACAAATCGGAATTCCCGAGAGATCTCTTCCCGTACTTGCGGATTGTCGAGCAACTGGATCAGTTTCTCGATCAGATCATCAAAATCGAGCAAGCCGTATTCCGTTTTTGTCGAACGGTATGTAGTTCGAACCTCCTCATCGAGATCGAAAACTGCGCGAAGAAGATCAAGATATTCTTGATGACTTTCTACATATTCATTTTCACTTTTGGGGCAATTGTTTAAGAGGGAACGAATAGGCAGCACACGTTCGATCCATTCTTCCATTTCAGCCAGAATAGATCGTGGTGCAGTTTTTTCATCGATGACATTTTTTCGAAGAGTTCCCTCTTTCACGATCAACCGTTTCGAGACAGCAGCAAATGCCGAGGCCGACTCGAAGAATTCGGAAGTTAGAAGGTATGCTTGGATAGCTTCGAGCGCATCGGATGCTGTCTTGCCGGATTTTAGATAAGATCTTACGTTCTTTAGAATCTCCCTTGTTTCTTTGGAAGTGGCGA
>Ga0206934_1154_pt1 | contig 18447 bp, 20 predicted proteins | sample Alteio_BWOrgHeat_16_FD_152932 | JGI IMG/M metagenome (GOLD analysis project Ga0206934, IMG submission 152932) | Enriched cells from forest soil in Barre Woods Harvard Forest LTER site, Petersham, Massachusetts, United States -... | ecosystem: Environmental > Terrestrial > Soil > Temperate forest >...
ATCCCTATTCTTTAGCTATTCAATATATTCTTTGGGTGAAATATCCTGAACGTCGTTCCCTGATCGGGGATACTTTCTGCTTCAATCCTCGCATTGAGCTTTTCGATTTGTTGTTTTACTATAAATAGGCCAAGGCCCTTGCCGGGTGTATGCGGATGAAAGCGCTTATAAAGTTTGAAGAGATCAGTCTGATGTTTTAAAAGATCTATACCAAGTCCATTATCTGAAACTTCGAGAACAACGTGTTCTTCAGTGAGGCGAGATGAGATATGAACGAGCGGTTTTCTGACGGGTGAACGATATTTAATTGCGTTGCTGATCAGGTTAAATAGAATGCTGTTGATATATGCCTTGATGGAAACGAGATTGGGCCATACAAAGTCGGTACTTATGGTGACTTCATTTGAAATGACAAATGTATTGAGCAGCTGCATAATCAGGTCTATCTCGACCTGAAGAGAAACACTTTCCAAGGCAGTAAAATTATCCTGACGGATGTCGATAATTTTGCCCAGGTCGTGAATGATCGTATCCAGTGAGCTTGTTGACTTTTCAAAAAGACCGATGATGTGTGCCCTTTCATCGTCAGTCTTGGATAAGCGGTAAAGATTCATCAGCCCGTGCATACTGGCTACGGGAGCTCTTAGATTGTGAGACACTGTAAATGAGAACTGCTGCAGCTCGCTGTTTTGGTTGATCAATTGCTGATTGGTTTGCAGCAAATCAAAATTCCTTTCGTCCAGCGATTGTTTGAGAAGGTGGTTCTTTTCCTCAAGCTGAATAAAGAGTTATTTTAACAGTGTAGCCGTTTTCGCGAGGGTCGATGCAATAGCACCTAAAAAACTCGTCATGGCTAATGAAGAATTAATAACCCGGGAAGACTCGGGAGAAGAAGCTACTCAAGAACCTCAACACTCATACTCTTATCATCGCGACCCGGGCTACCGCCCATGGCTGAGGACTTCAGCCCCAAGAAAACCTACTCCTTACGAGGAAATTTTAGCAATGATGGCCAGGTATGTAGATTATTCTGTAATTGCTTCGAGGGTTTGCTTTATCTTTTCTGTAGTCTTTGTTTCAGATTTCATACTTCCCAAAACGCAGCATGATGTAAAAATCGTTGGATATACTATTTCCAATGGAGGCACACGCCAAATAGAGCTGAGTGACGGAAGTGTTATTAATGTTTCGAAAAAAGCGATGCGAAAATTGAAGGGTCAGTTGCTTACTATTTCGCGTACAAGAATCTTTGGCGTGCCTTATAAGATAACAGACAAAGTAAACAACACCGCCTCAGTCGAGATTTCTATTTATGGCAATTTCATCTTCGGCCCGATTGTATTGCTCATAACATCACTGGTTGGATCTGTTTACCCAAAAGGAGTTGAATTCCGATTCAACCTGGGAGTGGCCAGTTTGGTCCTCGCTCTTCTAAACATTGCATTTCTTCACGTCCATAAATTTTAATTATGCCTGTTCTCAACGGTTAGTGAAAGCAATCCAATGATCGAAATAAGGAAATAAGAATTAGGATTTTTGAAGTGTTAAGGATAGACTGGGAATATTAATTCACCAACTGCTCCGTGTAGCCTCCAATACCTTTTGCCTTGTCGATAAAATGCATTTCCAAAATCCAGTGCCTTTTGTTTCCATGTTTGTCTAAAAGCAATATGCTGCTGTGATTATCGGGATGAATATCCAAACTTAAATCACCTTTCTTATCAGGTTGCTCGTGCGGATAATGACCTACGATGTGGCCGCCTATTTCTCCTCCATATTCATAACCATAGCGCCTGGCAAGCTCATTCAAATAGGTAAAAAAGGCAGCACCCGTCAGGCTTGTCTGCTTGCCATACCATGCTTTCGCTTCAACCCAGGCATCTTCTACATCTTTTTTAATTTTCAATTTTAAGGGATCATTGCCGAGTACATAGGTTCTTGCCACATCTGCTTCCCATCCTTCGAAGATTGGACCGAAATCCAATATTACGATATCATCTTTTTGAATAACACGGTCTGGAGGATTTCCGCTGTAAGGCTGAAGTGTGTTAACACCAGCCCTTACAATTTTCTTATGCCAGAAATTTTCAATACCAAAGGCATCTTTGGCAAGTTTAACCACCTCCGCGTTTAGCTCACTTTCAGATTTCCCCGCAACGATTAGCCCGCGTTGCTCTACCATAGCAAATAATTCTTTGGCCTTCTGTTCGGCAAGAGTCAGTTTTTGTTCAGCTTCATCCATAACGGTTTTGTTTGTTGTTCCAACTTTCACACCCGGAGCAGATCCGTCGGGTGTAACCTTATTTGTCTCTGCCAGACTTTGCGCCCAGCCACTAATTGCAAACCCGAATGAGAAGCAGATAGCTAAAGACTTTTTCATGATCAATTGGTTTAGGTTTAACTCAGATCAGGCTGGTGCAGGCCGTTCGATCTTTGAGTCAAAGTTGGTTATAAGCACACTTCCATCTAACACCCAGGTTGGGGTAAAATGATTAATGAGGTAAGTGCTGTGAATAACAGAAAAGGAAAATCGAGTTAAGTAGAATCTATGATTTAAGATTCATGAAGTGCTTGACTCAACCAAGTCTTCATTCGGACGAATCAGATCATCCGTGAGCTCGCATTAAACTAATCCTCCTGAAAATCTCCTGAAAGGGAAATACGATGACAATCACTGCCAGCGTAATACCACCGATAATCAGAGAAATTAGTACACCAAACCCAATCATGACAGGAGTTGCGAGCAAATTCAATGCTAATAGAAAGATTGAACTTACAATTTTTAACGGCCAACTGTGAATTGTATTCATAGTATTATGAGATTAAGCGTTTGACCTTAGACGATATAAAAATAACAAAGGATAAATAGTATATACAATACCGACACTCAAAATTTAGCGCGCTTTTTACAAGTGGCTCTGCCGATATACCAACGCGATTAATTATAAATGAGACTAGCCAGTCACCTTATCCTGACCCCTTTGGACATAAACATCGCAATCGTTCCAGCTAAGCACACCATTGCTGCCAACCTTTCGGTAAAATCAGATCGCAACTAAGATTATCTTTACATTTCAAAAATTAAAGTACGATGACCGAAAGAGAATTGATCAAACTGGAAGGAACAATCCGCAAGAAAATGGAAGACATCAGGAAACAACGCGTAAGTCTGAAGGACTCCGGTATAGGCGGGTTAATGAATTCATTGAAAAAGGTTGACGAAGCCCTTTATGAAAAGATACTTCCGGAGTATAAAAAGATGGCTGCAGAAAGTAACATCTTCAAATAGACCAGGAGAATGCGACCGTTTGTGGAAAAGCGGTAGCTAATTGAAAAATGCAGGCAGAATTTAAAGACCATTTTCATCGCTACACTCTGAACAAAAGAATTGTCATGGATATTAAAATTACGAAAACGAAAAATTCGAAACTGAAAGACATCGACTTTAACAATATCCCTTTCGGCAAGTACACCTCCGATCACATGTTTGTGATGGACTACGCTAATAGGGAGTGGGGTAATTTCAGAATCATCCCGTATCAGGGCTTTGTACTTGATCCTCAATCTAAGGCCTTACAATATTGTCAATGCATCTTTGAGGGGATGAAGGCTACGATGGGTGCGGACGGAGTTCCAAGGTTACTGCGTCCTAACTTGAATATCGAGCGATTTAATCTTTCGGCAGAGCGTATGTGTATGGCGACCGTTCCCGAGGATATTTTTTTACAGGCCCTAAAAGCGTTGATCGCTTTAGACAGCAGTTGGATTCCAAAGGCGGAGGGGAGTGCATTATATGTGCGTCCCACCATGTTTGCAACGGAAAGCTCGCTTGGCGTTACACCTTCCGACACCTACACGTTTTATATTTATACAGGGCCGGTTCAACCTTATTTTACAACACCCATAAAATTGGTGACTGAGCGAAAATTGATCAGGGCGGTGCCTGGAGGCACAGGCGAAGCTAAAACGGGTGGCAACTATGCCGGCTCGTTAATGGCGAGTCAGCTGGCGAAACAAAAGGGGTTCGATCAGATCATTTGGCTCGAAAGCCCTGAGTTCAAGAAAATTCAGGAAGCGGGTATGATGAATTTGTTTTTTGTGATTGACGATAAAGTAATAACACCTCAACTAACAGGCGCGGTATTAAACGGAACAACCCGAAAGTATTTTATTGATATTCTTACAGAGAAGAAGATCAAGGTGGAGGTTAGGGATATTTACATCGACGAGATTTTGGATGCTTATAAGCAAGGCAAGTTAAAAGAAGCCTTTGGCTCAGGCACTGCGGCAGTGGTTTCACATATTTCTGAAATTACGCATGGCGATACGCGGATGGTTTTACCAGATGTGGCAACGCATGTTATCAGCAATATGCTTTATGATGAAATCAATGGACTCAGGGCCGGGCGCATTAAAGACACACGCAATTGGTTAGTACCGGTAGAAGTTAATCCTTAAAATAAATACAGTATGAGCAAAATTAATTGGGACAACGTAAAGGAAGAACAGGTGAATCCGAAGATGAAAAGAAAATTCATCTACGGAGAAAAAATAATGATTGCCAGAATGGAATTCGAAGACGGATTTACCGTGCCGTGGCATACTCACGAAAACGAACAAGTCACCGAAGTACAAGCTGGCACACTCCGGTTTTGGTTCGACAATGATGAGAAAAACCATATCGACTTATTGCCGGGTGACTCAATTATCATTAAGGGAAATCGCCCGCACAAAGCGCTGATGATTGGCAAGGTTATAGAGACTGACACTTTCTCACCTCCCAGACAGGATTGGCTTGATGGCTCTGATAGTTACCTGAGAAAATAAATCAGAATGGATTTAGGAATTCAAAACAAGGTTGCTTTAGTATTGGCATCAAGCAAAGGATTGGGCAAGGCCGTAGCTATTGAGTTGGCAAAGGAAGGAGCGAGGGTTATTATTTGTGGCACTGACCCTGTCGCACTGGAGGCAACCGAAGCGGAGATTCAAACAATCTCACCGGGCAATGTAGCGTCATTTGTTTGCGACATCACAGACGAAGCCCAGCGTAAGCGTTTGGTGGAACAAAGCGTAGCAGCATTTGGCGATATCGAAATTTTAGTAACAAATACGGGAGGGCCGGCGGCTGGCGGTTTCGAACAATTCAATCTGGAAGACTGGAAACATCTTTACAATTTATTGTTCCTCAGTGCTGTTGATATTATTCAGCAGGTTTTGCCTGCTATGAAAAAGAAAGGTTTCGGGCGTATACTTACAATTACTTCTATTACGGTTAAACAACCTGTCGACAACTTGATTTCATCCAATGCCGTGCGTACAAGTTTATTGGGCCTGATGAAAAGTTTGTCTAACGAGGTAGCTACTTATGGGATTACCGTTAACAATATATTGCCCGGGTACACCAACACCAACCGGCTTGCTCACCTTGTTGAGAAAAACCCCAAAGTAAATGAGGTGAAAGAAACTATTCCCATGAAACGCTTTGGTACCACAACAGAGTTTGCCGCTGCGGCAGCGTTTCTGGTGAGCGCGCGGGCAAGTTATATTACTGGCCAGTCGCTGGCAGTTGACGGTGGCTGGATAAAGGGAAATTAAATCCTCGTCAGTATGCAGGTGCAAACCTGAACTCTTCTGAGAAAATTTGATATAGTAGATGGGGAATTTCTAAAGTCGGCAATCCCACAGCCTGGGGTCGCGTGCGTTACTTCAAAAATCTAAAATCTGCAATCTTAATTCTTAATTCGAGTTGTCGAATTTGATTTAAGAATAAAGACTTAAGAATTCAGATTTTTGAAGTGTACCGACTTCGAAATCATCATCAGCCTGCAGATGCAAACCTGAACTCTTCTGAGAAAAATTTGATATAGTAGATGGGGAATTTCTAAAGTCGTCAATCCCACAGCTAGGTTCGTGTGCGTTACTTCAAAAATCTAAAATCTGCAATCTTAATTCTTAATTCGAGTTGTCGAATTTGATTTAAGAATAAAGACTTAAGAATTCAGATTTTTGAAGTGTACCGACTTCGAAATCATCATCAGCCTGCAGATGCAAACCTGAACTCTTCTGCTGAGAAAATTTGATATAGTAGATGGAGAATTTCTAAGGTCGTCAATCCCACAGCCTAGGTTCGCGTGCGTTACTTCAAAAATCTGAAATCTGCAATCTTAATTCTCAATTCGAGTTGTCGAATTTGATTTAAGAATAAAGACTTAAGAGTTCAGATTTTTGAAATGTACCGATTTCGAAATCATCATCAGCCTGCAGATGCAAACCTGAATTGGCTTTACCTCGGGTGTAATGAAACAAAAAGCCTCTTTGCATTCAAAGAGGCTTTTTTACTAGGATGGGATAACCTGTTTTAGAATTACAGAATTATTCTTCCGCCTTTCAATTCTTCATTTCCAGTTTTGTCTTATCGGGCAACACCGTAGATCCTTTCACATATTTTTCCAGCCAGTTGTCCATCTCCCAAAGTGTATGCAAGACAGATTCGCGTCCGCGGTAGCCGTGGCTCTCATAAGGTAAAAGCACAAACCTCGCTGTGCCACCATGACCTTTTATGGCATTGTACATACGTTCGCTTTGAATAGGAAACGTGCCCGTATTGTTGTCGGCCTCGCCATGAATCATCAGCACAGGCTCGTTGATTTTATTGGCATACGAGAATGGCGACATATTATAATATACTTCCGGTGCTTCCCAGTACGACCGTTCTTCATTTTGAAATCCGAATGGAGTAAGTGTGCGGTTGTAAGCGCCACTGCGAGCGATACCCGCTTTGAAATAGTCACAGTGTGCCAATAGGTTCATCGTCATAAAGGCGCCATAGCTGTGACCACCCACACCAATTCTGTTTCTGTCTACCACACCGAGCGATACACCATAATCAACTATTGCCTTAGCGTTGCTTACCAATTGTACAACATAAGTATCGTTGGGTTCGGCATCTCCTTCGCCTACAATCGGCATCGAAGCATTGTCGAGTACAGCATAGCCGCGCGTTACCCAAAACAGCGGGCCAAGCGGATTTATTCTGGTAAATGTATAAGGCGAACCTTTCACCTGCCCCGCCGCAGACTTGGTTTTAAATTCTGCAGGATAAGCCCAAACAAACGTAGGCAGCGGGCCGTCTTCTTTCTTGTAGTTGGGTGGCAAATACAAATCGGCAGTCATGTCTACTCCGTCTTCGCGTTTGTATTTCAACACTTGCTTCTTCACATCTTTTATTTGTGGGTACGGATGCGGGAAACTGGTAAGCTGCGTAAGCGCTTTTGAATCGGCTGTGCGGATAAAATAGTTTGGATTTTCAGTAAGCGATTCGCGCGAAGTCGCAAATGAAAGTTTTTTGGCATCGAGCAGGCTTACAACAAATTCGTAGTTGGGAGCCTCACACCGCCACACGCGTGATTTCTTCAGTGTAGTTAAATCAAGTTTGTCGAGGAATGGCAAGTCACCCTCGGGCGATGAACCATTTCCCGTAAGGAAGACAGCATTGTTTTGGATTACCATCACGCGGTAGCCAGCTGCATTGGATGCCATGACCACATTGCCCGGATCGTTGTAAGCATCTTCCGTAGAAAAATCGAAAACAGTTTTCTTGGTTGCCGGGTCAGAAGGATCTATTTCATATACACGTTCCTTCCTGTCGCTCCGCCAGTTTTCATAAACCCACGCTATTTTATCATTGCCCCACGTCACACCGCTGTAGCGCAGCGGCAAGCTTATCAATTGCACAGGCGTACCCGCAAAGGGCGCCACCCACTGATATACTTTGTCGCGTATGTCGGCTTTTGTTTTGGGGTCGCCACCGTCTTGTGCTTCGGCCCAATAAATAGTAGCGGGCTGGTCGCTGCGCCAGGCATGCGCGCGCGGTCCTTTTATAGTAGAGTTAAATCCCAGCGGCACGTTGTCTGCCAGAGGGATGTCAATGATTTTCTTTTTGAGGTTGCCATTTACGTCCATCACCTGCACCGAAGTGGGGAACGAAAAAGCAGTGACCAGATAAGAGTAAGGGCGCTGAAGAACTTTAGTAAGAATAAGTTTGCCATCGGGCGAAGGACTAAATGAAGAATAGATACCCGGCGTGCCCATTGACTTTTCGGCGCCCTCGAGCGAAACCAAAATCAATTGCGACGAGCAATAGAAATCAAAGAGCGATTCGTCATACGGGTTTTTCAATAAATCCTGGAAGGTGGCAGCCGGCGCTTTCTTGCCCAGATTCTCTTCTACCACCGGCCCTGCAGGAACGCGCGATTTGACAGGCGCTTGTTTGTTTTCGTTAGATGCCCCCAGATAAAGGATGTCTGTAGATGTAGCCAGCCACGAGTATGGACTTCCGCTCATGGTTGAATTCACTTTGTGTGAAGATATTTTTTTAGCACCCAGTGTAGTTAAGTCTACCACCCAAAGCTCAAGATGATCGACAAAGGTTTGAACAAAACTGAATTTCTTGCTATCGGGAGAGAAGGCAGGGCTGCTCATTTGTATAGTTGCCGGCAGGCCCGTGATGTCGTAGTCTTTTTTGTCGGATAGTTTCTTCACTTTCATGCCAACGAAAAAGTTATTTCGGCTTGGCCCGAAGTTTTCGGGGTTTATGCGCAAGCCTGCAATGCGCAATTCGGGACGCGAAAGTTCTTCTATGCTTGGCAAATCCGAGCGGTTGAGCATCACCATCACCGACTTATCGGGCGAAAACAGAACAGCCGGAGTAAGCGGCGCATCTACCAGTTTGGTGATGTCGGCGGGTGGAGTTTGGTATTGCAGGTTGTCTTGAGCCATGGCGCCAACGGCAGCCAGCGAGAGTAACAGGGTTACTATGTTTTTCATTGTATAGAAGTTAGGAGTGATAGTTTTCATTTTGATGTACAGTAAAACTAAGAAATATAGCCTGTTCGGCAGTTGGTGCCATTACGAACTACAGTATAGTGGGAGGAGAGGAGAAAAATTGATTTGGAGGCCGATTCACTAGCTCCTTGTTTCGTGTACTCTACTTCAAAAATCTAAAATCTGCAATCTTAATTCTTAATTCGAATTTGATTTAAGAATGACGAATGACGAATAAAGAATTTCGAAGTCGGTACACTTCGAAAATCTTCCTGCCTTACCTTGGTGGTCTTCCCACTTTCCACTTTGTACTTTCATTCTTCCTCTTTCCACTTTGTACTTTCTTCTTTCTACTTTCCACAAGCGCCCACCCTGCAACCTTATTTCATTTAGGATCGTCAAATCGGCGACGATAAAATACCCGCTTATGAAAAAGTTATTTAACCGACTGAGCTTTTACATCAGCTTATCGGCTTCGCTCTTTGTGGTGGTACTGTTTGTTTCGGCCTATTTTGATCACAGCATTCGTGTTTTACATGTATTCGAGGCAATACCTTTTATTGTTGCTCCATGGCTTTGTCAGAGAAACTCCAAAACGGGCTATATGTTGGCATTTGCATGCGGAACGTTCTGGATATGGACTGCAGGTTTTTTGACTTCATTTATACGCAACGGCTTCGAGCGCGTGATAATGTTGCTAAAAACCGGGACTGTCGATCGCCCCGATATTCTTCTCGCCATACCCGGATTTATCGGCACATTCGGATTGGTAGTTTTCTCTCTGATTGGCTACAGGCAGTTGGAGAACAAACGCTGGAGCGATTTCTTACAGCTCCTGGTTATGATCGTGTCGGTCTTTTTATTCTTTGTTTTGATCTTTTGGGTATTCGCGCCGCAATATCTTGGCATGTTTGATCGCTTTCTAATACTTCAAAAATCTAAAATCTAAAATCTTCAATCTTAATTCGAATTTGATTTAAGAATGACGAATACAAATGCGTTAGGCTTGTACTTTAACTTATTGTGAGATAGAAACAGACAAAATATTAACTTCACAACCTCTACAAACCATCTAACCAGCTAACTATGAATACAAAATTCGGCTTCCTGCTTGTTGTCATTGTGCTTTTATCCGGCTGTCAGCAAAATAAATCAACAGACAATACTAAAATAAAGAAGGGCATGATTAAGGTTGCCATTCTCTATCCCAATGGAGAAGGCAAAACATTTGATATGGATTATTATTCTACTAAGCATATGCCTATGGCGGCAAGTCTATTCGGTGAATCTTTAAGGGCAATGTCGATTGACAAGGGACTAGCCAGCGGCAAACCCGACGAGCCTGTTCCCTATTTGGCCATTGGATATTTTTTCTTTGACACCATGGACTCTTTTCAAAAATCAATGGGGCCAAACTCAGCGAAACTCAGAGCGGATGTGCCGAACTACACAAATATAAAGCCTGTAATTCAGGTAAGTGAAGTTCTAAAAGTAGAGTAGTGGTGTGGTCAGGTTTTTCTAATGTTGCGCAGTTAACTTCAAAAATCTTAAATCTGCATTCTTAATTCTTAATTCGAATTTAATCTACCGTGTAGTCAGGTCTTTCGACCTGACGTATTGGATTTATTAAATCGGTAGATTATCTATTCTTCGCGGAGTCACCCGTTTGGGGACTCAGCTTTTTAAAGATTGTCAATATTGGTTCGTTGGCGCAGAGTTCTGAAGCAGTAACTCTACGAGGGGGGAACGCTATTTTGGGTGTTGTAATTTTTTTCTCATCTCTAATATTTGTGTTGCTGCCTCAACTGCATAGTCTGCGTAGCTTTGCTTGTCCGTAATTATCTGCCTAAGTTTTGAATCCTGATAGTCCATAAAAGTCTCAAGAAACTCCGCCCTCTTTTTTTCTCTATCCCGTTTAATATTTTCTTTTTGTTTTTCCGAAAGTATGTCATAGTCGATCGTCGGAAGAAAAACAGATTCGTCTTTATGATTTACCCTTAATTTATTTACTAGGTTTTCTGGCTCTATAATGAAAGATGTAATTATGAATGCTTTGCCGTCTTTGGTCTTGATTCGCGCATATTTATAAAACCTCAAAGTCCTATGGTTAGTATTATTCTCCACAATTGCAATTTGATCGATGTCACTCCTCTTTATTTTTATATCCTTTCCTTTCTGTTTGATTGTTAGCGAGCCATCTTGTTCAAATGATACTTGTTTTCCCCAATCGGTTAGGAGGTATTGGACTGTCAATAACGCAGAGAAACTCATACTTAAGATGATCAAACCAACGAAATAAATAGCAGGTAGAGCTTTCGATGTAAATCCACTTGACCCAAAATCAAAAATTAGTATCAAAGTCAATATTGCCACAGTAAATCCAGAAATGAATAATGGGTATTCTCGCAGCCGATATACTTTGATAGCGTCTATTTCATTTCTTATTATCGGTTTTAATTTAAGAACCGGCTTTAATGTGTCGTCATAAAATTTAGCAATAAGATCTTCTGTTGAAAAACCTTGCTTGTTGTCAAACGAATTACTAGGTATGATCATCTCTCCGCTGTGTGTATCATTTTGAAATTCAATGATAAAATTGTCCTTGTCCAGCGCCGAAATAATTAATATTTCTTTGTCTTTATTCTTAAGCGAAATATTTGGGATGGTAGAAGTCAAGTTGTCCTTATCTCTTGCTTCAATCTTTTCAAATTCCCTATCCCATGGGTAGGAATGGATAATTTTTAATGCCTGGTCTAAATCCACCAATCCAATCTTGTCCACCTGATCGGGATGAAAGTCTGTGTATTGTAATGTTAACTCAAATCTCATTTAAAAATTATTACGTTAGGCTTTCTTAAAATACCAGGTATGATATTTCGTTTTTCTTATGTAACCAGGTACCTTTTTTCTTGAAACTCGTCCATCTTTGTCAACAAGAAATAATCGCCCCCGCTTATAATACAATTTATCAGTTATGTCGGCTCTTTGAGTAATTGAAGCCATACACCGTATTGCGTACTCCACTTCATTGACAGATTTTGGCTTTTCGTCTATTGATAAAACTAACGAGTCCGCCTTGCCCTCTCTACTTAAAGTGTCGTATATATTTATATACTTAAGATAAACTGTATCGTTTGAGATTCTCCATTTGCCTTTAGACCAAGTTTTAGCCAAATCAAATCTCCAGTCAATTTTGAAAGTGTTGTTTCCTGCGAATTCCAAACTGTGGCCAAAATGGTCAACATATTTTCCTGTTAGATTTTGTCCAGAGGCTTTATAAAAATAAAGCAGATTAATAAGTGTAAAAAAAAGTCTCATTTCAGTTTGTAAACCAAGTTTTGGTAACATCAAAGGTTGATTCACAAATTTAACCTAGCCCCAAATACGGAGCTCCTTGAAATGCAAATCGTTTTAATCGCTTTGGGGTCCGAAAGTCGTAAAGTTAATTGTCAATGAGCTGTCACGGTATAAGTACTCATAATCAAAATTCCCCTTTTCAATGTTTTTTATATTGAGATCCATGTACTTGGTATAGTCAGTCTCATTAACTATGTCAGACAATGCTTCTTGGTCGATTAATTCATTTGTTTCAAGAGTGCCTGTTGTCTCAAATCTTATTCTTTTTCCAAAAAAGAAGAATTGAATCTCAAATGTTACAAGGAATTGAACTCTTGTTTTTAAATCAGTCACCCTGTCATTCGATATGATGTCAAGCGTAATGGGTTTTAAAACATTTTTTAGGAAATTCATATGTCTAAACTCAAATTGTAAAACATCATCTCGTGCCGATTACACATTGTAGGGACGTCAAGTCTTTCGCCTGACTCATTACTTGATCTTCTCCCACACGGCCACTGTCAGCGTTGGTGTTCTTCACCAACGTTTTTCATTTATCTAATTTGTCGCTGAAGAACACCGACAAAGGCGAGTATCACGCTTAGCTCCTACTTTTAATTTTATCCAAAACGTCCACTAGCTTTTTGTCGAACGTGTCGGTTATGTCTACTCCATAAATGTCGTTCACTTGTTCGATAACATCTTTCTTAAATTGTTTATCCTCGTTAAAGTCGGCCAAACTTGATTTGTCAGAAATAAAACAGTCGAAGTAGTTCATGTTAAGAATTTTGTCGAAGAAGTCAACTGCCAAACTTTCATGACCTTTCACTCGTTCGACATCTGCATAGACCCTACCCCTCTTTTTGTTTGAAGGCTTTCTTGATTTATTTTGTGGCCGCTTCGAGGATTTCATTTCGAATTGTCAACAATTATTGGTGAAGGGCAACAGTAGGTCGCGTCTGTTTTTAATTTTTGTTTCAGTTTCTCCTTATCCCATTTGAAATTCTCATACCATGCTGTCTCGTACAATAAGTTATATGCAGAAAGATTCAGCCCTACTTTTGCCAAGTAGTTAAAATTGTCTGTTGCCTCTGCTTCGTTGTCCGGTTGCTTAAACTTAATTCTTAAAAGATTATAGATAGTGTCGTTTGTCAGCCTGTCGTTAAACTTCACCCGATTTTTATTTATCAGTTCGTCTTTTATTTCTTTAAGAATTACATAAACCGTAGTGTCGTTTTGCTCTGTTTTTCGTCTGCCCCAAAATTCTCTGTAATATATTGGTGACTTTTCGGCTTGGGGGAAGGTTAGAATCAAACTGTCAATCAGTGTCGAACATGGTTTATTGATGTAACTCCAAATCATACAAGGATTTGAAGTCAAATCATAATCTGAAAATATTTTTGTGTATCCGTACTTTTTAAACGTCTCGTGAAGTGTCCAAATGTTTTCAGGTTTCCTAATCCACTTACTTAGTACAAAGTTTTTGTCTGAAGGGTCATAAAAACCAAGCCTTTTTTCCACATAGAATGAACTATCAACCGACTTGGTCGGTGCCCCACATGATATAAGAATTAATAGCCCTATGTTAATTAGGTGTCTCATTTGTCTTCACTCTGCGGAGAAAAAAAATTCGCGGCCGCTGTTGGTGTACTTAATTTTCATTTATCAATGAGTCCTTTTGATCGAAACTTTGTCCAAATGTTAAGGTGTGCTTGATAATAAGAAAGCAATTATTATTCTGTTCATACTTATTTTTTAAAATGAAACTAGCAACTGCGTGTAACGGCCTGTTTATGACGATTGACTTTCGAGGCGTTTCACTGCCCCATGTTGCTGAACGAAATTAAGAAAACAAACTCAAGATTTGCACATCACCCAAAAACTGGCATAAACATTTTTTTGGGCAGTAATGGATCTTGCTCAATTCCACATGTCTACCAGTCCATGTTGGACGCATTGTTAATCGCCATTATTAGTTCGCTCGAGAATGCCTTTATGCTCTTCATGTCCTTTGTAGCTTTTTTATATGCCCCACTTGCGGCATAGGGCAGTATTGTCGGTAACCCTTGGTCTTGTGTATAGTACATTGCTTGGGCTAAAGCGCCCCTATTGAGGAACTTAACAAAGCCTTCAATCAGTTTTATTACTTCATCTTCTTTAAATGACAACTCTCCATTTAGAGAAAACTTATTTGGCTGTCTGTTATGTCGCATGAGGACTGGAACAGCACCAGTTTTTGAGTGAAATGAAAATGCATTGCCATTTTTTCCAAAAGCTCCATGAGCAACAAAGTTTCGCAGTTGTTGTCTAACAATTAGCAATTCGTTATAGAATTTGTTAGCCTCAGCGCTTTTGTCAATCATAGCAGTTATAAACTTTGTCTTCCATTCTGCTTCGATAAGATTAGATATCCGTTGCCCATCGGAGATATTGTGTGCCACAACAGCAAGATGAATGAATAAATGTTCTGTCCAACTAAAGAAAGCTTCAATACAGGAAATTGCAAGCCAGTTTGATTTTCGATAATATGGATAGTCCAATGGCTCGGAGGACCAATATTCGCCAAGGGTTTTTTTTTCTGATTTTGTCTTTACTTTTCCCTTGTCCTTTGAATGTTTTTTTATTTCTTTTTTATAAAGGCCAAGCAGGAAGTTGAATCGCTCATACAATTCTTGATTGTTATTCGTGATATTCAATTGTGAATTTTTAACTGCTTCTTCTGCCACGAAATCATAGAAAGGCCTAACACTTTTTACAGCCGCATTTACTTTATTAACGATTTCACGAGCAATTTTTTCGTCTTTTTTCTTGTTTTGAACGAATACTCCTACTCCAAATTTTCTGTATTCAATTAGAAATGCTTTCCCATTGTAGTCTAGGGGGAATGACCAAGCAATTTTTTCAAATTGTCCAAGGTTCTTAAACTCTAATAAATCTGCAAAAAGAAAATAAATTAAGTAGTATTCAGGTAGCTGTTGTCCTGCGTCACTTCTCTCTGCATTAAAAAGAAAGTTCTTCTTAGCTACTGTCCTGTCATTAGCTTTGGTTATCGGAGATAAGATTTGAAGGGCCTTCTCCTTGTATTGTTTTTTGGTAAACAAGATTTCTTGATATTAGGTTTGAGTAACTCTTTTATGTAGAACGGCCAACGTTTAATTACATATATCTCGCTATCATTTCAATGTAACCACAGTCTAAGTTCATATTGCTCAATGCCGTTGCTCATTATACTATAGCGTACTAAATATACATAACGCTCTGCTCCCACAATACTGGGAAACCTGCGCTTTCTCTGGGAAATCCACTGCCAGCGTTGGTGTTCTTCACCAACGTTTTCATTATCTAATTTGTCGGTGAAGAACACCGACAAAGGCGTTGGTTATCAAAAGAGCATGTGCCGCAAAGAGAGAGAGAGGAATTTATAATGATTTTCCTGCGGCATCTATAAGAATTCTAGTTTTTGACAATACTTTTATGTCACTACGATCCTCTTTATTAAAATCAGCAGTGTCAATGATATGAATACACCTCTGAAATGCTTCTAAGGATTTCTCATCATTTGTTAGTATTTCCATTAAGGGCTTACAGTATTTCTCCATTTTTTTTGACGAATTAAGAACCGGTATTTTTTCCACTTCATTTAAAAGACGAAAAAGCATTAAAATATGAAACCGAACTTTTTTATAGATTGAGTCAATGTTTTTCTTTCTGAAATGAGATTCTAGTTTATAAAATGCTACAGCACTTGTATAGTAGGGAGCATACGAGTGATCGGGTGTAAAAATTTGTGCCTTTCCTTCATTTAACCTTTTTACGATAGTTCCAAAGAAGCTTGTTACGTTGTGTGGATCATTTAGAAACATAGCCGCGAAAGATTTGATTTGATATGGTACTGTTATTATTCTTGTCTTTGGAACAGAATTATCAAGATTATACTGTTTAGCCCGCCTTTCGTAATAAAGGCGTTCATCTCCCGTAAAGGAATTAAAATATTGTTCGAGGCTTCGTTGAAACTCAGTTAATGCTGCAAGTTGTTCTTTTTTGATCGGAGTCTGGTTATTAGTTGCTAGAGTGATTCTTGTTTTAATATCATCATCGGTAGTCGCAATGATTTTAACTGGAATATGAACATTTTTCATGTGCTCTCCTTTTCGATTATTGAATAACACATTACTAGTTTGACAGCCGTTAACAATCTGATAGTCCTTAATAGTGAATTTATCCCCCGTTGGCGAAATAGAGCTGGCCACAATCGTTACACCATTATTCAGTACACTAAATATGTCGGAATCTGTGCTATTCAGAGTTTTCATTATGCCACCATTGACATCATTACTGTCTCCCTGAAAATCTCTTACGTTGTCTTCAAAAACGCTTAAGAGGCCGTCTTCATCGTTGGTAATAATTTTTCTGAATTCACTATAAGGAAGTATTCCTATGTACGCTTGCGAAATTCCATTGATCGGAGGAAGTGTTACTCTATTATTAAAATTTATTGTTGTTGAAATTGCTTCTTTTGTTCTTCTGTACGAATTGGCAATTTCCTTCGCTCCATATGGCGTAATGTTAATCTTTTCAAAAAGATTTTTTTGCTCCAGTGTGGTTATTCCGTTATTTATTACTGCTAGAAGATTCTCGTCGTTCAGCCATTTGCCAGTTGTCACGTAGTACAATTTTAATGTTGGATTTTCTTTGAAACTCGGAGCCTTTTGATACAAGTAATCAGAGATTTCCGCGAATCTGGATATATCCACATTTCTTACTAGTGCTGGATTATTTGCAAAAAAATCAGTTACACCAAAAATAAAAGTTCCTAATTCCCCTGAGTTAAAATTAGGAGAAGTCTTAGCTTGAATGAATATGTACAAGACTTCAAGCGAATTATTTGTTTCTAATAAATCATCAATTTCTTCAGTATTTTCAATCAATTGGCCATTAACAATTATGGCGATGCCTTCAATTCCCGTATCATTCCCGTCTCCAACTGTTAAACTTTCGATTTCAAATGTTTTAGAATACTCATTAGAGATTATGCAATAGTTAGCAAGTTTTTCAAAGTCCTTAGATTCTCCTTCAGATTCAAGTTCCTTGTTTTTAAGAAGCTCAGAAATCAAGCTTGTCGTAATTTTATCCATGTTTTCTTATTTAAAGATTTAACTAGGTTTTAGGTAACGCCTCATTTGTTTTAGAAACGGTCATTTCTTCTGCTTTTTGGCTAAGTCTTCCGACCTTCCTATCCCTGCCTTCCTCAAGCATTTCCGCAACTAAGTCAGCTGCTTCATTCAAATTAGTTTCAATGAGAGTATTGGGTATTCGTATTGTGTAATATCCTTTTAGAAAAGAATAGTAAGTTCTTCTTAAATCAGCTATTGCCTGTTTTGGACTATAACTATGATGCTTTCCATCGACCTCAATATTGATCTTAGTTCGAGTTACTGCAATGTCAATTGTTTTGTGCCCATCAAACTTTTCAAGTTCAGCTTGGATTCCCCTTTTTAATAATTCAAGGTAAAGTGTAATGGATTGTGGTGTGGCTGATTGTTCTCTTTTTTCTCTCAGATAAGTCTGATGATCTCTGCATAAGTAATAACCAAAATGCTCGATAGAATATTCCTTTACCTTTTGTTCAATATTGTTTTTACAGACAAGGCAATAATACATAAGCTTTACTATAGCACTCTGCTATCCCCACGAATCTTCCATCTTTTGATTTCAGATCGTTATTATAACTAGGACTTTCTCCTATTGTAATTGTGGTAATTTCCACTTACCACCTGCAACACTGCACCTGCAACCTTTGCACCCATTTTTAATAACTACATTGGACATTGGCTAACTAATAAAGGCTTACTGATAAGTTGCACCAAATCGGTAACCAATCTTTTGGCTCCTTCGCGGCATGATCGGCTCGCAAAGGTTTTATTTTAAAGTCACAGGCTCAGCTTCTCTATATATAGAGCCAGTGGCCGGCAGTACCTTTTCCTCTGGCATCAGAAGCTGGATAGGTGCTACCGGGCAGGTGAAATATCTTCAAACCTCGTTTTCAGCCTGCAAACTGTGTTTTGCATCTGTCAAAATGATTCTACCAACTGGTAAAATGATTCTTACGGTTGGTAAAACCATTCTACCAACTGGTAAAATGATTCTTACGGTTTGTAAAACCATTCTACCAACCGGTAAAATGATTCTTACAGTTTGCAAAACCATTCTACCAACTGGTAAAATGATTCTTACGGTTTGTAAAACCATTCTACCAACCGGTAAAATGATTCTTACAGTTTGTAAAAC
>Ga0206934_1137_pt2 | contig 18401 bp, 10 predicted proteins | sample Alteio_BWOrgHeat_16_FD_152932 | JGI IMG/M metagenome (GOLD analysis project Ga0206934, IMG submission 152932) | Enriched cells from forest soil in Barre Woods Harvard Forest LTER site, Petersham, Massachusetts, United States -... | ecosystem: Environmental > Terrestrial > Soil > Temperate forest >...
GTGAGCTTTAATGAGCTTTCTGGTCTTGTCAGGATTCTTTCGGTCGCACTTGCAATCTGCACTGGTTGGGCAGCCTGGCTGTCAAGAGATGCCCGCTCGGAGTCGCCCGGGGTCACATGAAAGAATGGCGGACGACCCGTCCCTTACTTCATGACAATAGTGAACCCGCAGTTGGTGCTCGGGGGGTAACTTCAAGGTTGATGGTCAACTTGTTTCCAGCCGAGAGTTCCAGGCAGCCGCGCGATGAGCGCCGCAGCGATTTGTCATCTACCAAGAATCTGCTTAGGCCGCGCCAGATCACAATGGATAGAGTCTTCCTCAAGCGCCAGGGCAGCTGGCTTGTAGAATTCGAGCGAAGTTTGGGGTGTGGAATGAAGCGGACGCTTAAGACTGTGTGGCTCTCGTCGCTGGTGCTGTTATTGCTTCCCGGGTTTCTTGGAGCGCAAGAGCTCGTCGGGGATTGGCAGGGAACGCTCGTCTTCGGAAAGGTTAACCTGCGTACGATCCTGAAGGTGTCGGCAGGACCTGACAAGAAACTGACCGCCGAGTTTTACAGCATCGATCAGACAACCGATCCGCTCCCGGTTGAGTCGATTTCACAAGAAGGAAAGACGGTTAAATTCACGCTGCCGATGATTCATGGCAGCTTTGTTGGCACGCTCAGCGCGGACTCGAACTCAATCGACGGCACATGGACGCAAGGTGGCTCCAATCCTTTGAAATTCGAGCGGGCCACCAAGAGCAGTGCATGGGTAATCGATCCGTCAAAACACACCGTACAGTTTGTGACGGTCGAACCTGGGGTCAAACTCGAGGTACTCGATTGGGGCGGGACGGGGCGTCCTATGGTCCTGTTAACCGGACTCGGGAACAATGCGCATATCTTCGACGGCTTCGCCGAAAAGCTGACGAGCAAGTATCACGTCTACGGCATTACGCGCCGGGGCTATGGCGCTTCCGACACACCACCGGTGAGCGGAGATGCCTATTCGGCAAACCGGCTCGGTAACGATGTCATAGCCGTGATCGACAAGCTGGGCCTGGAGAAGCCGGTTCTGGTGGGCCACTCGATCGCCGGAGAAGAGTTGAGTTCGATTGGGAGCCGTTTTCCCGGACGTGTCGCAGGGCTGGTCTACCTGGATGCAGGGTATCCCTATGCCCTCTACGACGCCACGCATGGGGACTACGGGCTTGATGGCATCGCACTGCGCGAGAAGATGACTGAGCTTTCAAATGCACAGAGTCCGAGTGCGATTCGTGCGATTATCGCGGACATGCTGAAAACCGAACTGCCGCAGTACGAAAAGGACCTGGTTGCGCGGCAGAAGGAGATGGAAGGGATGCCGGATATGGCGAATCAACCCGCGCCGGATAAGAAGGATCGCCGCCAAATCAGCGCCGAGGCAATTATTACAGGTGAGCAGAAGTACACCGACATCAAGTGTCCTGTGCTGGCGATCTTCGCCGATCCGCACGACATGGGCGGCCCACCGATGGACGAGAAGCAAAAGGCAGCTGCCGCCGCTCATGACGTAGAGTTTACCGAGTCCCAGGCGAAAGCGTGGGAGCGAATGGTGCCGAGCGCAAAAGTCATCCGCATTCCGAACGCGAACCACTATGTTTTCAAATCGAATGAGGCGGAGGTTTTGCGGGATGTCCAGGACTGGGTGGACGGGTTGAAATAGCTTAGTCTGTTGGCGGTGGCTTCCCTGACGTCCATGGTTTCATTCGCATCGCAGCGAGTTCATGGGATGTGTGCGCATGGCTCGGCGGGCGGGAAGATAGCAGGCAGCCACAGCTACGACCAGCAATATAGTGGAGACGCAGGCGAGCGTAAGCGGATCGCTTTGGCCGACGCCGTAGAGCAGATGAGAGAAATTTGGCAGAAAGCGTACAAGCGCAACCGCGGCCAAAGCACCGAGGCTCAATCCGGCAGCGGCCATTCCAATACCCTGACCGACGATCATGCGGAAGACCCGGCTCCTGTCTGCGCCAAGAGCCATGCGGATCCCGATCTCCTGCGTGCGTCGCATGACCGAGTAGGACACAACGCCATAGATGCCGATCGATGAAAGCAGCAATGCCAGCGCGGCAAATGCGCCGAGAAGCAGGATGGGTAGATTCCGAGAGGCCATCGAGTCCGACACCATTTCGTTCATGGTGCTGACAGCATAGACAGGTTGATCGGGCGAAGCCGCGTAGACGACGTTCCGAATGGCAGGCATCAGGTCGGCGGGCGGGAGCGCTGGGCGAACAATCACGGTGAGATTGCGGAAGAAGTCGGCGACGATCGAATCCGGCAGTTGATACACAGGAATGTAAATTTGCCGCGGGTTGTAGTTGTCGGAATCGTCGAGTCCCCAATGGCGCACGTGTCCCACCACGCCCACGATGCGGGCTGCTCCCCAATGTCCGACCGTGAGTGTCTGCCCCACAGGATTCTGACCCGGGAAGAAGGTGTGTGCCAGCACGCTGTCGATGGCGACGACCTTGCTGGAGCCGATCTGATCGGCGGACGTGAAAAACCTGCCTTGCAGCAGGGGAATCCCCATCGTCTTCAGATAATCGGGCCCAGTCCAGAAGTAGAGCGCGTGAGGTGCTTCCTGCAGTGAGGCCGGTTGTTTCGTGCCGATCCAGAAAGGACCGCCATTATCGGCGCCGGAAAGTGGAACAATGTTGGAAAGATCGGCTGCTTCTACTCCCGGCAGCTCACGAATGCGCGCAAGCAGTTGTTGATACGCCACGCGGGTTTGATCTGGTGTGCTGGTCAATGACGGCGATAAGCCAACCTGGAATGAAATCACGTGCCGCACATCGAAGCCTGGGTTCACGTGCCGGAGATTGCGAATGCTGCGCAGCAGAAGCCCTGCACCGGTTAAGAGCACGAGAGTGAGCGCGAACTGCACCACGACGAGGCGGCCAAGCAGAAGATGCTTGCCCGTGGCGGTGGCCAGAGATGCTCTTTGCAGGGCGCTCTGTACATCGGGTCGTGCGCTTTGGAGTGCAGGAACCAGACCGAAGAGAATGCCTACTGCGATGGATGCAAGGGCGGTAAACAGCAGGACCGGCCAGTGAAGGCCTATGTTCTCAGAGCGCGGTAGAGAGTGCGGCAGCGCTGCGAGCAACAGACGCACCGCGAAGCCGGCCAACCCGGCCCCCAATGCTCCGCCCGCTAGCGACAAGACGATGCTTTCGGTCAACAGCTGCCGGACCATACGTCCCCGGCTGGCGCCAAGCGCCGCGCGAATGCCGAACTCACGGGCACGCGCGGTGGAGCGCGCCAGTAGCAGGTTGGCAACATTGGCGCACGTGATCAACAGCACCAGGCTGACAGCTCCGTACAGCAAGAGGATCGTTCCCTTCACATCGCCGATGATTTGCTGCATCAGCGATGTCGCTGCAACGCCGACGCTGCGGTTGGCGTCAGGATACCGTCGGTCGAGCTCCTGCTGAATCGCGTTCATCTCTGCTTCGGCGGCAGCGATCGTCATCCCTTGTTTGAGGCGCGCCAGCACTGCCAATGCGTCCACGGAACGATCGGCATAGATGACAGGCAAGTTGGGCCGCAGAGGCGTAATAACGTCGGCGTCGGCGAGGAAATGGAAACCGGCTGGCAGGACGCCGATCACGGTAAAGCTCTTGCCATCGAGGGCCAGGGGCCGTCCGGGCACTCCCGGATCTGAGTCAAAACGTTCTCTCCACAAGCGATCACTTATGAGGACAGTCAATGGCGCATTCGCCCGATCCTCCGATGCAGCGATATCTCGCCCGATGACCGGCTTCACACCGAGGGTCGCTAGAAAACGAGAAGATGCGCGGATGCCGATGAGGTGCTCCGCTCTTCCCGGAGCAGTGAGATCGAAATTGTGAATCGCCAGTGCGGAGATGGATTCGAAGGACCGCGAGGTCCGTCTCCAATCCTCGAAGTTCGGATAGGAAACATCGAGTTGGGGAACTCCCGGCCGATTCTCCCACAGGAACACAAGTCGATCGGCGTGGGGGAACAGCAGCGGAGCAAGAATTACTCCCTGGACAACGCTGAACATCGCAATGTTCGCTCCGATGCCGAGAGAGAGTGTGAGCAGACAGACGAGCGCAAAACCAGGCGATCTCCTCAGTTGTCGCAATGCGTAGCGCAGGTCTTGCCACAAACGTTCGAACGGAGCCCAGCCCCAGGCTTCGTGGGTCTGCTCCCGGATCAGCGTCGTGTTACCGAAGGCGCGCAACGCAGCGGTTCGGGAGTCTTGCGCAGGGAGGCCGCTCTGTCGCTGTTCTTCTTCCTCCAACTCAAGGTCAGACCGCAATTCTCGCTCCAGGTCAGCATCACGCGTCTTGATCTGCCACCATCTCACTCCGAGTCTCCACGACGAATTCGCATTTTGCAGCTAGCAAACTTGCAGTCTCATTCAGTACGCAGTGCTTGCATCGGATCGACGGAGGCAGCGCGCCGGGCGGGGATCAGGGTGGCCGACAGAGCCACGATGGCCAGCAGGAGCGCGACTGCGATATAGGAAAACGGATCACGCGGAGCCACGTTGAATAGCAAACCCTTGAGCAGTTGCGCTGTGCCCAATGCTGCCCCCAAGCCAACCACTCCGCCAAGTACGATAAGCCGCACGCCTTCGCTGGTAATCAAGCGCAAGATATCCGGGCGCGTTGCTCCCAGCGCCATGCGCACGCCGATTTCCTGGGTGCGCTGTGTTGCCACGAACGCAATCACGCCGTAAAGACCGATCACGGCCATCAAGAGACCGCATAGAGCAAAGAAGCCAAGCAGCGCGGTTTCAAATCGCGGCCGGTCGGCGAGCTTGCTGATTTGTTCATTCAGGGTCTCGGTCGTCACCGGAACAGTAGGATCCAGGTGTGCGATTTCGGACCGCACCCACGGGACGGTGGCCTTTGGCGAGAGGACCGAATCGACGACAATCAATGGCGTCCGCCCGGCCCAGTTGTCTGTGGTGCTGTGCCTGAGAAAGTAGATCTCCGGGTCATCGGGCTCCAGGAGTCCACCATTCTTGACGTTTTCCGCCATTCCTATGACCGTGCACCACTGAGAACCGCAACGGATCCGCCGGCCAATGGGGTCTTCGCCAGGAAACAGGCGAGCCGCCATAAGTCTGCTGATTATGGTTACAGGCTCTCCGGATCGACGCTCTTCCTCTGTAAAGTTGCGGCCCCGGATGATGGAGATATTCAATGCTCGAAAATAATCAGGGATGACGGTGCGAACAGCCAGGGTTCCGCCCGTTCCCGGCGTTGGCTGCGGCTTGCCTTCGACGATCAATCCTGACCAGCGGCCCCCGCTCATCCAGCCTCCAGGGGGAACCGAATCGCTGATTGCCACAGTGCGTACCCCCGGAAGCCGCCGCACCGCCGCTTCTGCCTGCAGAAAAAAATCCATGAGTTTCTGATCAGTGTTGTAACGGAAGTGAGGCAGCGCGATCTGCACCGTGAAGACTCCGCCCGTTTGCATTCCCAATCGCTGCTCTTCCATGTTCTGGAAGCTTTTCAGCAACAGTGCGGCCCCCGACAGGAGAATCACAGTGACGGCGATTTGCCCGGCCACCAGAACTTGCCGCAGCACGGTGCTCTCGCGGGACTTCGCGGCACGCGATGCCAGAGCGACGACACGCGGTGTTTGCAAGGCCGGCAACAGCCTGAACAGTCCTGCGCACAAAAGCGAAAGCAGGATCGTAAACAACGCGATGCGGAGATCCAGGGCGGCACGGTTCAGGAAGGGAATTCCCGTAGGCGTAAGGTCCACAAAGACCCGTAGGAGTCCTTCGGCAAGTGCCATGCCAGCCGCGGCTCCCGCAAGTGAGAGTAACGCAGCCTCGGTGAGCGTTTGCCGGATAAGGCGGCGTCGGCTGGCCCCTAAAGCGGAACGCACTGCGAGTTCTCGTTCGCGAGCGGCGCCGCGCGCCATCATCAGGCTGGCCACGTTCGCGCAGGCAATCAGCAACACGCCGAACACCGAGCCGAGCAATATCCAGACTGCTGATTGCACGTCCTGTGTCTCACGATCACGCAGCGAACGAATGCTCAGGTGAATGTCTTTGCGAACATCCGGGCGGATCAACGTGTCTCGCGTATGCTCGAAGAGCGGCTCCATCTCTTCTCTTGCTTGCTCGATGCTCACTCCAGGCTTCAGGCGCGCGAACGTACGCATCGGGTAGCCAAAGCCTCCATTGGCGGTAGGCTGGTCCGCGCGGTTGAGAGCCATGGGAAAAATGACGTCCGCTGACTGCAGAGTGGGAAATTGAAAATCCTTGGGCAGCACCCCAACCACGCGAGCCGGATTGCCATCAATATCGATCGTTCGGTCAAGTATGGATGGGTCGCGATTGAAGTGATCCTGCCAGAATCCATAAGAGATGAGCACCACGTGTGGTCCGTTCGGCCGATCTTCCTCATGAAGAAAATTGCGACCCACCACCGGCGAGATGCCCAGAAGAGGCAGTAAGCCGGCATCGAATGTGAGACAGTTCAGCTGCGCCGGGTTGGTCTCCACCAGGTCACAAGGGTGGGGCATGGTGCTCTGAGTCGCCATGACCTCGAACGGCTTCTGATTGTCACGCCAATCGAAGAAGAACATCCCCATCATGAATTCCTGGCGCTCAAGAGAATGCACCGTTCCGATGGAAACCAGACGATCGTCATTCGCATAGGGAAGACTGCGGAAGAGAATGCGATCCACCACGCTGAAAACTGCGGTGGTGGCGCCAATCGCCACTGCGAGCGTGGCGATGACGGCGATTGTGAACATCGGGTTGCGGGCGAACCCGCGCAATGCGTAGCGCAAGTCCTGCTGGAAGCGTTCGAGTCTCATCCAGCCCCAGGCTTCACGAGTTTGTTCTTTGATGAGGGTGGGATTGCCGAATGCCCGTCGCGCTGCATACCTCGCCTCTTCCGGGGACAGACCGTTTTCGCGGTGCTCTTCTTCTGCGAGTTCCAAGTCAGAGCGAAGCTCGCGCTCCAGGTCCGCATGTCGATCCCTCGTCGGCCACCATCGCATTGCAGCTCTCCTTGACTGGTTTCGCATTTACGGCGGGGTTTGGCATTCACGACTATTGGTCTGTTCTCGTCATTCTGTTCGCAATGCTCTCATTGGCTGGACTGACGCAGCACGTCGTGCGGGCACCAAGCAGGCGATTATTCCTACGGCAAGGAGTGCGCATACCGATCCGGCAGCCAGCACCGGATCGTATGGGCTCACCTCAAAAAGAACACTGCTCACGACGCGCGCCGATCCGAAGGCAACAGCCACGCCTACAGCCGCGCCGACAGCAACCGGGAACAGCCCATCGCGGAGCACCAATCGGTAGATTGTGGCGCTCTGCGCTCCCAGCGCCATGCGCAATCCGATTTCACGATGACGTTGTACGACGGAATAGGTGATTACGCCATAAATACCAAGTCCCGCCAGAAACAGCGCGCTGACCGCAAACAGGAGCAACAGGTCCATCTCGAAACGCTGGTTTGCCACCGAGTCCGCGACGACGCTTCCCAATGCGCGGACCGTGGGCACGGGGACATTGCGATCGACGCTCCAGATGGTTTGCCTGATGGAGTCACCCATTTCGGAGGGAAGCTGGCGCGTTCGCACCACAAGTCCGGCCACTGGCTCGGTGCGATACCAGTAGGGAACGTAGATCATCATCGGATCGGGCTTTGCCAGCGCGATGGTCCGCGCGTTCGCGACCACGCCGACGACGGTAAACGGCTTCTCCCTGCTGCGATCTCCCCGACTGAATTGCAGTCCAACCGGATCGCGTCCGGGCCACAGGGTTTTCGCGGTCTTCTCCGAGATCAGAGCCACGTTCTTTCCCCAGTCGCTCCGGCTGAAGAACTGCCCCGCAATGAGCTGCAAATGGATGGTCGAGAAGTAGTCGGGACTGACCGAACGGAAGCTCTCAAGGGGCAGTTGCGTCACCGGCCGCGTGTCCCCTGCAACCCGCGCCATATCGCCCCAGCTATCTCCGCTCAGTGGGAGTACGCTGGTGACGGCAACATGCTCCACTCCGGGCAGTAGGCTCATGCGGTCCAGAACTTCCCTGTAAAAAGCCGCCCGATGCTGGTCATCATGATAAGACTCCATGGGCAAATCAACGGTAGCCGTCATGGTGCGCTCGGCAGAGAATCCCCGATCCACTCTCAACAGGTTGACGACGCTTTTCGTCACCAGTCCGGTCATCAGCACCAGGGCAACGCTTACCGCCACTTCAATTCCAACGAGTACCCGCCGCGCCCGCCGGCTAGCGCGCGATTCGCTGGCCAGCCGAGAGTCGCTGTGCAGAACTTCCTGCGGAGCCGTACGAGAAATCATGAAGGCGGGTGCCGCTCCCGCCAACAGGGTTGCGAGTACTGCCAGAAGCAGCGCGCATCCTGCTCCAGCCCAGTCCAGATGCAGGGGCCCGCGAAAATCGAGGGCAGGAGGAAGATAACGCCGCATGGCGGGGACGATGCCGGACGCCAGCAAAACGCCCAACCCGCCTCCGGCAGCAGCCAGCACAGCAGTTTCGCGGAGCGCCATGCGCACCAACTCTCTGCGCCTTGCACCGAGCGCCGCTGCCACCGCCATTTGCTGCTTGTGCCCTACCGCACGGGCCATGAGCAAGTTGGTGACATTCACGCAGCCCACCAGCAGTAAGCCAGCGACAGCCGCCAGCAAAATCAGAAGAGGACCCCGATTCTTGCCTACGAGCTGTTGCTGAAAGGGAGTGACGGCCGCGGACAGAGTCGCCTTTTCGTCCGCCGGGAGATTGGCGCTGATGGTGTGTTGCAGGGCGTCCAGGTCGGCTGTGGCCGCACTGACCGAAACGCCAGGCTTCAGGCGGCCCAATCCAAAATAATTCAGGTCGCCCATTTCTTCAGCGAGCCGCTCCTTAGAGAAGGCCAGCGGCTCCAGCACGCCAATGGGCAAAGGGCGATTTGTTTCTCCAATGGTGGCGATTGTTTGTACCGCAGGCATGTGAAAGGACTGCGCCATTACGCCGATTACCGTGTAAGGAAACCCGCTGAGGCGAATGGTTTTGCCCACGATTCCGGGATCGCTGCCAAATTGTTCCCGCCACACGTCGTGTAACAGAATCGCGACGTGGTCCTTCCCGGGCTGCGCTTCATCGGTGGTAAACGCACGGCCAAACTGCGGCTGTATTTGCAGCACAGAAAAGATTCCAGGCGTGGCGGACAGCACTCCCACCTGCGTGGGACGGCCTTCGAATCCAAGCGGGGCCGATCCTTGCTGCATGATCGCCATCGAGTCGAAGCTGCGGTTATGTTCTCGCCAGAAGGTGAAATGATTCGCGCTCACCGGCAGCGTGGGATAGATATTGCTCCATTCGGCTGCGATCTCTTCCAGGTTCACGAGCCGGTCCGACTGCGCAAATGGCAGAGGACGCAGCATCACATCAAAGACAAGAGTGAAAATCGCGGTTGTTGCACCGATTCCGAGCGCGAGCGTAAGCACTGTGATGGCAGTGAACCCCGGCGATCTGCCGAGTTGCCGAATCGCATAGCGAATGTCCTGGCAAAGCCTTTCGAAGCCGGCTGAGCCCCATGCCTCGTGCGTCTGCTCGCGAATCAGGGCCGCATTGCCGAACGCGCGCTGCGCCGCATACCGCACCTCCTCAGGTGGCACACCGCTTTCGCGCTGCTCCTCCTCCTCGAGATCGAGGTCGGCGCGGAACTCGCGCTCAAGGTCCCTGCTTCGTTTGCGGATTTGCCACCAGTGCATGTCAGCTTCTCCACGGTTTCGGCCGGCGCCCACGTTCGATGCCCCCCGGGGTGTGTCATTCAGTTCGCAGAGCGTGGATGGGGTCGATGGACGCAGCGCGCCGAGCCGGCAGATAAGCAGCCAACAGTCCGCTGGTGATCAGCACCGCAGCTGCACCAGCCAACGTCCATCCGTCGTGCGGGCTCACCCCATAGAGGAAACCACGCACAAGCCTCACAGAGACTTCAGCGAAACCGGCGCCAACAATTGCGCCCGCGAAGAGCATCGCCCCTGCCTGTCGCATGATCAGCCACAACAGATCGCCGCGATCTGCTCCGAGGGCCGCGCGAATCCCCAACTCCCGTGTCCGCTGTGCTACGACGTAAGCCAGGAGCCCGTACAATCCAGCCATGCATACGAGTAGTGCTGCCGTGGCAAAAAGCTCCAGCAGGTGGGCTGCGAGCCTTTGACTTCCATACGAATCCTCGACAATCTGTTGCATGGTTGTCAGCGTCGCGTTTTGAAGTTCAGGACTTGCCTGGCGCAAAATGCTCTTCAAGTCGGGCATCATCTCGCTCGGGGGCAGATTGGTACGGACCGCCAGATCCATCGCGGTGCCCTCGATGGGGCGATAGAAACCGTTAGCCGGTGTAATCTGCGGAAGGGCAACCTCGACTTCGGGCACGGCGGGTGCGGCGACCGTTTTCTGCCGTTCATCGTCCAGGACTCCTATGATGCGGAGCGGGGAAGACTTACCGATTTTGGCTCCAAGAACCATTGCGGGATCATGAGGGTCGGGCGAGTAAAGCCGGGCGAATGCCTCATTGACAACGACGACAGGCTCGGAATCTGCGGTGTCTTGCGGGCCAAAAAATCTCCCGGCCATCATCCGGAACCCGAATACTCTTTGAATCTCCGGGCTTACAGCTTTCATGTAAGCGACAATGGTCGACGAATTCAGCTGCATTTCCATGTGCAGCACGAAGGTCTTGCCGAGTGGTACCTCACTGATGAGTCCCGCGCCTTCGACTCCGTGCAAGTGTTGCACTCTTTCAAGGAGGGGGCGGTAAAGCGTCTCGGTCATGTTCTGCCCGGCAAAACGATAGGAAGGAATGCTGAGGTTCGCTACTACTATGTGGTCCGTCCGAAAACCCAACGGAACGTGGCGTAACGTGTAGATGGTCCGCAACAGCAGTCCACACACCACAAGAAGTGCCAGGGACATTGCGGTTTCGGCTGCAACAAGGACGCTGCGGCCGCGTTGATGGCGCGAGTTCGTTCCCGCACCGGTGCCACCCTGCCTGATTGCCACGTCGATCGAGGTTCGTGCCGACATAAATGCCGGCCATAGCGCTGACAGCAGCGCAGACATCACGGTCAATGCCACGAGAGCGACCAATACGGGTCCGTCGGGTGTAGCCGGCACGGGGACGGGAAGTGTTTGGGCGAGTTCGTGAGCTAACAACCGGACTGACGCAATCGCCGTTGCAGCGCCGAAAGCCGCAGCCAAACAACTCAGAGCCAAGCTTTCGATCATCATCTGCTGCATCAGACGGCCGCGGCTGGCGCCAAGCGCGCCACGCATCGCAATTTCTCTTTGACGCGCTACGCTGCGGGCCAGCAGAAGACTCGCCGCGTTCATGACGGCGATGAGCCACAGCACGCCTGACGCCGCCTGCAAGGCCAGCAACGCGGAACGAGCATCGCGATTGACCAGCGTATCAGAGTAGGCCAGGATTCTGACCACGCTGTGGTCCTTGCGAAGCCCGGCATCGGTATACTCAGCCGCAATGTGCTTCTGGAGAAGTGACATTTCTGTATTGGCGCTTTCGACCGTCGCGCCGGGCGACAATCGAGCCAGCACCGTGTACTGCATTGCTTTGAAGTTACGGCTCGCGTCGTCGATTCCCAACTGGATGGGCACCCATGCCTGCGGCGTTTCCCCGGAACTCTCGGGATAGCGGAATCGTGCCGGCATTACGCCCAGAACGGTATAGGAATCATTATTGATGTTCACCACTTTGCCTAAAATTGCCGGATCGGCTTCGAAGACTTCGCTCCACGCCGCGTAGCTCAGCACGATGGTGCCGGTGTTCCTTCCGGTTGCAGAACCCGAATTCGCGGGAAGAAAGCTGTTCCCCAAAAACGGTTGAACACCGAGGACGCTGAAAAGGTTGGGACTTACCCTCTCTGCGTCGACTTCCATCCCCATCGTCTGCTGTACCAGAAAATTGCGTCCTGACATTTTTGCCGAGAAGGCGATTTCGCGGAGGGTCTTGCTCTGGGCCTGCCAGCTTTCAATGTCGAGCCACGGGGAAGGCCAATTGTAATCGGACCCGTTTGTCTCCTGAACCGAGACCAACCGCCCGGCGTCGCGATACGATGTAGGCCGCAATAGCACATGGTCCACGACCGTGAACATTGCTGCCGTTGCACCAATTCCGAGCGCCAAGGTACCAATCACCGTTGCCGCAAACCCCGGTGACCGTCGCATCTGTCTGAGTGCATAGCGTAGGTCCTGCCAGAACCGTTCGAATCGTGCCCAACCCCAAGCTTCGTGGGTGTGCTCCTTGATCAAGAGCGTGTTGCCGAACGCCCGCCTGGCCGCATACTGCGCCTCCTCCAATGGCACACCGTTCTCGCGCTGCTCTTCCTCCTCGAGTTCGAGATCGGAGCGCAGCTCTCGCTCCAGGTCCACATTTCGCTTCCTGATTTGCCACAAGCGCATGGCGAACTCCCAATTGAACATTTGCCTCTACTGTTCCCGAAGAACCTTCATTGGATCCAGACGGGCCGCTCGATATGCTGGGAAGCTGCTTGCAGCGACACTTACGATGAGAAGCAGCCCAACCGTAGCTAACAACGTGACGGGATCCGAGGGGTGAACCTGGAAGAGCAAGGCCGAGACCATACCTTTGAATATCGCGAAAGCGGCCATACCCGAACCCAAGAGAGCGAGCACCAGGCCGTGGCGCACGATCATACCCAGTACATCTGATCGTTTCGCACCCAGCGCCATGCGTACGCCAATCTCGAGAGTGCGCTGTGCCACCAGGTATGAGAGCAGTCCGTACAGCCCGATCGCCGCGAGAACCAACGAGATCCCCGCAAAACAAGCAAGCAGAAATGCCTGAAAACGCGGCTGCGCCGCCGAGTCTGAAAGGTAATCTTCCATCGTCGACACTTGGTAAATAGGCAATGTTCTATCCAACTCATGAACCGCCGAGGTGATCGCCGTCTTGATCGCGGTGGGATTCCCATTCGTCCGGACCACCAGGTATGGATTGGTGATGACTGCCTGGGCATATGGCAGGTAGAACTGGGGGCTGCCCTCGGCAGTTAGGGTCTTCGCTTTGATATCGCCGGTCACCCCAACGACTTCCCGCATCGGGTGCTCGAAAATCCCGTCTCCGACGCGGACCTGAATGTGCTGTCCAATCGGATTCTCGCCACTGAAGTATTTCTTTGCGAAAGCCCGGTTCACAATGATCGTCGGCGGCCCTGAAAGGCCGTCCTGATCTCCGAAGGTTCTTCCGGCAATCAGCGGGATGCGCATCGTCTCAAAATAGCCGGGCATCACCCCCCCCAGGGCTTCATTTGGTTCGTCACCCTGGGCAACCGGACGGCCCTGGATGTTAAACGAGATACTGGCTGAGTTACTGCTCATGGGCAATGGCCATCCGGCCGAAGCCAACTGCACCCCGGGGACTGCCCGAATGCGCCCAAGTAATTGCTCGTAGAACCGGTAGGGTCGGCGTTGGTCGAGTGGGTCGAACTGCACTCCGACCCGGCTGGTAAGAAGACACTTGGGATCAAAGCCGGGATCGACACTCAGGATATGCAGAAAGCTGCGCATCAGCAGACCGGCGCCGATCAAGAGCATCATGCCGATTGCGGTTTGCGCCACCACCAGAACATTGTGAACCCGACGCTGCGCTTTCCCGCCCGCCAGGTTCCTGGAACGCTCGCGCAGGGCGGAAGCAGGTGTTAAGGCGGACAGGCGCCAAGCCGGAAAGGCTCCGAACAGAAGGCCAGTCAATAACGATGCGCCAAGTACAAAAAGAAGCACGCTGGCATCGATGCCAGCACCGTGCATGCGTGGAATCTCCACCGGCACAAATTTGAGCATCGCTCGGATCAGACCGTACGCAAGCGCAATCCCGATCACGCCCCCCAGAGATGAAAGCACTATTGACTCGAGAAGTAACTGCCGGACGATCGCACTCCGGCTCGCGCCGATGGCCGTACGCAAAGCGAACTCAGCGCTGCGCCGTGAGCCCCGCGCCAGCTGCAGTCCTGCAACATTTGCGCAGACGAGCAACAAGACCAGGGATACCGCACCGAAAAGTACGCGCAAGGCGGGACGTGTATCGCCGGTCATGTGCGCAAGCTCAGGTTCGACAAGAGCGGAGCTGTACTGCTTGTTGTTTTCGGGATATTGGCGAGCGAGATTCCGGGCAATTACGCTGAGATCCGCCTTGGCCTGTTCCAGGGTAAACCCGGACCGCAGCCTTCCAATCACGCCGAGCACATCGAATCCGCGCTGTTGGGTTGCGGGGCTTCTGCCCTCGGCGTCATCAGCCAGAGATTTCCATAAGACAGGCGCTGAACCCTCGAGGGGAAATCTGAATCCCTTGGGCATCACGCCAGCGATCGTAAAATTGTGACCGTCCACTTGGATCGACTTGCCGGCGATGTCTTCCGCCGATCCGAATTCCTGTTGCCACAACGAGTAGCTCAGCATCACGGCCCGATTGCCGGGCTTTTCGTCATCCCAGTCAAAGTCGCGGCCGAGCGCCGGAGTCACGCGCAGGACAGCGAAAAAATTGCTGGAGACCGTCTGTACTTCTAGCCGCTGCGGCTCGCCCTTGATGCTCATCGTCGCAGTGCCGCCCCTATAGGAGGCGAGGCCTTGCAGAGTGTGGTTCTGTGCGCGCCAGTCAAAGTAGTCCGGATAACTGAGAGATTCGGGCACTACACCTGGAAAAGAGTGATCCTGCTGGCTTACCCATATCAGCCGATTTGACTCGGGGAAGGGCAAAGGGCGCAATAATACCGCATTCACGAGACTGAAAATTGTGGTCGTGGCTCCGATGCCGATCGCGATAATCAGCACAGTCGTGATGGTGAACGCGGTCGATCGCCACAGCCTTCGAGATGCGGAGCGGAGATCCTGACACCATCGTTCGATCGGGGCCCATCCCCATGACTCGTGGGTGCGTTCCCGGATCAAGGCAGGGTTGCCGAAGGCGCGAAGAGCGGCGTAACGAGCTTTCTCGGAGGGGAGCCCACGCTCATGCTGCTCTTCTTCTTCCAACTCGAGATCGGATTGCAGCTCCCGCTCAAGATCCTGATTTCGCTTCCGGATTTGCCACCATGGCATGTCAGCTCTCCTCAGCGGCGGGCCACATTACGCGTGCGACAGCCTCCATCATTTGTTTCCACTGCGACTCTTCAACGAGAAGTTGCTTCCGGCCGTTTTCTGTCAGCCGGTAGTATTTGAACTCCCGATTGCGGTCCGGGGTTATCTCCCATTTGGAATTGACCCACCCCTGACGCTCCAGCCTGTGCAGTGCTGGATATAACGAGCCGTGCTGCATTTGAAGGAAGTCGTTCGTTGTCCGCTGGATGTGCTTTCCGATCTGGTGCCCGTGCGCGGGCCCATAAAGAAGCGTCCGCAGGATCAGCGTGTCGGGGGTACCCTGCAGAACCGCCGCTCGCTGCTGTGTCTGTTTTGCCATAGTAGTTACCCGACCCTCGATCTGGCGACGATAGTAGACATCCTACTATCGGTTGTCAAGAGCGGGATTCATGTGCAGCACAATCACCCAAAACTCTTGTCGGAAAGGAGGTAAGGAGTGCTTCCCAGAGACTCAAGAGCCGTTCAAACCTCGATCCCCGATTTACCAGCGTCACCAATGAATGTTGGTCGGCGCGAAGTCCTGGCCTGCTCGCATTGTCGGCTCATCCAGTTCCGCACCCGGACTTCCCTGTGCCGGCGATGCCACAAACCATTGGATGGCGAGGTTCGGAATCCGGCCAAAGTCGAGGCGGCAGGTATGCGATCAGGACCGCGGGCGATTGACGTTCTAGATCCCGTGAAGAATCTCGGCGCGCGGATCCGGGACTTTAGGAAGGAGGGTGGGTTGACCCAACGTGTCCTGGCGTGCCGAATGAATGTTCCGCGAACATACATTTCAAAAGTCGAAATGGGCCGTGTCGTTCCAACGCTTGCTACTTTGTGGCGGGTTGCAGCCGCCCTCGAAGTGACTGTGACCGACCTGCTCTCGGGTGTGGCGGAACGCAGAAGAGAGGACGAGGATGCGCGCATTCTGAAGGACCCATTTCTGGCCGAGATTGCAGAGGCCCTGGACAAGCTGAATACCGTACATCGGGCTTTGATCTTGCGCGCCGTGCGGGAAGCGGCCGGCAATCATCGTTCGGCGGCGGCGGCGGCCTCGAGGTGATTGGAGGTTGAAAATGGCACGAAACGCGGCGCGCCTCAAGATGGGGCACTATCCGTTACCAGAACCGGAGGCGAGACGGATTCGAATGTTGCTGAGTTATCCGGCTCAGGCGTCAGTCATCGATCCCTGCGTCGGCACGGGAGCAGCTTTCAATCTGATCACAGAAAACGCACAAGTTGAGCGATATGGCGTCGAACTCGATGCTCGAAGGGCCGATCAGGCGAGGGGAACTGGGATTCGCGTGATTCAGGGAAATGCTTTCGACGCGCACGCGAAAGTGGAAAGTTTCTCCCTGCTGTATCTGAATCCCCCTTATGATTCGGAGATCAATCTCACCGGCAATCGGCGGCTAGAGAGATTATTCCTCGAACACACCTATCACCGGCTGGTCCCACATGGAATCCTCGTGCTCGTTATCCCCTATGAGCAGCTAACGGACTGTGCGAGCCTGCTTAGCGCGTACTTTACCCGTATAACGGTTCTCCGCATGGACGATCCAGAGTCGGTACGTTTCCGCCAGATCGTTGTCTTTGCCATTCGACGGAATGTGCGTGGTATAGCTCTTGAAGAGAACCGCAGACGATTGTCGGGACTTGGCCGTCACGATGCTTACGGTGCGCTGCCGGCGCTTGAGGGGGAGTCTCGGCGCCGTTCTCGATCCCTGCTTCACGCGAAGCGGTCCTCGAGTATCGCGGGGTTCCGTATGACCTGGTGGAAGACCTGTTGCCGAATTCGGCAGCATGGAGGCAGGTTGCGCCGATTTTCCTTCCGCGTGATGAAACGGTCGTTGGCCGGCCGATCACACCTGAGGATAGGGATGCTGGAATACGACCGGCAGACGGAAAAGCTGGCTAGCCGAGTGAGGGTTCGGGTGAGCCACTACATCCGAGCGGAAGAGCAAGCACATCTCGTGAGCATCTTCGGCAATGACTCGGATATAGGTGCGATTACGGCGGCAGTGCATGAACAAGCGCATTTCGGGCTCACGTTTCCGGACGGAAGAACGCGGGAGATCTCACTCGGAGAAGGCGCTGTCTGCCACCGTGGCAGTCTCAACATACCAGGACGAAAACACTCCGTACGGCACATGATTGCTCTCTCGGAAGAACTGCGTGGCATGACGTTTCTCGCAAAGGCGTTCTTTTTGCGGGATGATCCGCACGAGGTCTGGACCGCACTCGTGCATCGCCTGGGACTGCCAGCAGTGCCTGATTGGGCCGAGAAGATGGTAGAGATCCTCAAAGACCAGAACCGGATCACGCCTTTGGAGGGTATCGGCTGTGCTCCAATCCTGGTATCGGCGAGCGCAGAGGAGATTCTCGGATGGATGGAGGCCGGCGTTGCACACGGCACGCTGCGATTTCCTGAGGTGAACGCGCCGATCCACTGGCCGAACAAGCCGTTAGCTGAGGTGTTGGGGCCAATCGAGGACGAAACGGTAGCGGAAAACGCGACTGAAGCAGCGTGATCTTTGGACGAGTGATTTGGCGGTTTACCACGATTCGAGATTCCAAGTTGTTCCGTGTGCGGTTATTAGAGGAAGCTCATGGCGTCGGGCCAGGCTGTCTACTGCCTAAGAGGCGCTCAATAATTTGACTTTCTCCTTTTACCTATTTACTCTATGCATGACCGACAAAGGCCTCATGGGAAACAAGGAAAATATGTCCCGCGATTTGTTCCGCGGCGCCTTGGAGATGATGATTCTCGAATCGCTGCGGCGCCAGCCAGCGCACGGATACGCCTTGGTCCAGCACATCCAACAACGCTCGAACAACCTCCTCCAGGTAGAGGAGGGATCGCTGTATCCGGCCCTTCAGCGACTGTTGACGGCGAAGCTTGTCCGGGCCGAATGGACGGTTTCGCCCACGACGAATCGTCGCATACGCATTTACCGAATCACCAAAACTGGATTACGTCACCTGGAGCATGAGGTCTCGAGCTTCGACCGGATGCTCGAAGGCATCCAGATGGTGCTCGGTCCCACGCGAAGTATCGAGAATTCGTAAGGAGTCCACGCGATGGGCTGGTGGGGAAGAATTTTCCGTCGTCGGCATCTTTATAATGATTTGTCCGAAGAGGTGCGCGAGCACATCGAAGAGAAGACCGAGCAGTTGATGCGTCTTGAGAATCTTCCCCGAACTAAGGCCCATGAGGCCGCCCTGCGCGCTTTCGGAAATCCGAGTCTCGTTGAGCAGCGCAGCCGCGAAGCATGGCAGTGG
>Ga0206934_1155_pt1 | contig 18319 bp, 17 predicted proteins | sample Alteio_BWOrgHeat_16_FD_152932 | JGI IMG/M metagenome (GOLD analysis project Ga0206934, IMG submission 152932) | Enriched cells from forest soil in Barre Woods Harvard Forest LTER site, Petersham, Massachusetts, United States -... | ecosystem: Environmental > Terrestrial > Soil > Temperate forest >...
TGCGGGATGGCATGGTATAGGGTCCCGACGGAGAAGAATATACCGGCGCCAAAAGTGATCCACGGACTCAGGACGGGTATGGCGTCGAAGATATGGAACAGGTAGAACGGACCGAGAGCGTAGGCCGCGACGGCGAAACATTGGGTGTAGGTGGTGCGGTTGTGGAATGTTTCGGAGCAAAGTTTGATGAGCGGGGCGATGAGGATCGCCGCGAGCAACCCGGCGCCGAATTCCATGGCGGCGTATTGGAGGGCGATATCGTGGGGCATCACCCTGGCGCCCTGTGCGGCGAACCTGGGGGCGAGGCAGTTGTGGCCGGCCAGCTCGATGAACAGGCTCAGGGCCATGGTGGGGACCAGGTAAATGAAGAATACAAATGGGATGCTCCGGCGGGACCGGGCGATGCGCTCCCAAGTCCCGGCAGGCGCCAAAATGAGCAGCAAAGCCTTAATCATGAAAGAGAAGTCATATCGCGTAACCGCCCGAATGACAACAAATAACCGCCCGGAACCCGCCAAATTCAAGGGTTTGACCACGCGAAGCGCCGGGTTGTTCAAGCCGGCGCAGTTGAGAGCCTGTCTGAAAATTCCGAGGGGTTCTGTTTTTGGGCAAAAGGCTGTATGGCAAGACGCGACGAAGGAGAATATCCCTTGCGGATCTTCGACTGAGAAGCAACGAAGCCAGACGGCCTTTTGCACGAAAACCCTTCGGGCGGCGGGTCTTTTGCCTGTGGCCTGCGTTGGCTCGTTCCTTATCCCGAAAGCTTTCGGGACTTCGGGGATGCTCGGAACTCGCCGTCCCGCATTGCGGGACCAAAATCCCTCGCCGCAGGACCCCTCACAATTTTCAGACAGGCTCTTAGATGCCCGGCTGTTTCGAGTTCTTTGCCATGAGGTCGGCTATGACCGATTCCGTCAGTTCTTCGCCGTCCAGCAGCGGGAAACCTTCCCAGCGCACAATTCCCTTCGGGTCAATGATGATGACGTGCGGGATGCCGGTGATCTCCAGGGTCTTGTACATCCGCTTTTGGGTGTCAATGGCGCTCGCATACTCGAGCTTCGGACTGGCAAAACCGCGAACGGTGTCTTCAGGCTCGTCCGACACTCCGATGATCACCAGTCTGTCGCCAAACTTCTTGTGATACGCATTCAATTCGGCAACCGCCTTTCGACACGGAGGGCACCAGGTCGCCCAAAAGTCGATCAACACAAACTTGCCCTGGCGGTCCGGCTCGGGGGTCAGCCATTTCTCCACCACAAAATCCGGGGCCGGCCTGCCCAGGAATGATTTGGCCCAGATCTGTTTCTCCGCGACCACCGCGGAGGCGACGAAGAGACAAAACAAACCGAGAATGATTTTAGTTTTCATAAATTTGTTCCTTTTTTCCTTCAGGGCAGTCTGCTCCTCCAACACGATTTGTAAAGCGGGAAAATATGCCAGCGGGTGCGGATGGGACATTGGAGCAGCGCCGCCAACCCGTCCGCCCAAAATGATGAAAAAAAATATGTCATTATTCAGCCCCAACCCTTTAATGGCTGCTGAATGAAAACAACCTTCCGCCGGATTGCCGTCCTCACATTGGTCTGGTTCTGCCTTTTCCATGCCCGCGCCCGGGGCGCGGCGCCGCAATTTCATGTCATCGCCTTCTACACCGGCAAAAACGATCTCGCCCACATCAGTTTTGTCCACGAGGCCAACCAATGGTTTCCGCAAATTGCCGAGCATTACGGCTTCACCTACGACGCGACCGACCAGTGGACCAACCTGAACACGGCGTTCCTTTCCCGCTATCAGGTCGTGCTGTTCCTCGACACCCGCCCTGATGACTCCGCCCAACGCAAAGCCTTCGAGCAATACATGAAGAACGGCGGCGCGTGGATGGGATTCCACTTTGCCGGATTCGCCCTGACGCCGTCCGACTTTCCCCAAAACTGGAATTGGTACCACGAAACCTTCCTCGGTTCCGGTTCCTACGTGGGCAACACCTGGCGGCCGACTTCCGCCGTCCTGCGTGTCGAAAGCCACAATCACCCCGCCACGCGCGAATTGCCGGAAACCTTCCGGTCATCGCCCAACGAATGGTACAAATGGTCCAACGACCTTCGGACCAATGCCGACATCCGGATTCTGCTTTCCATTGATCCCTCCAGCTTCCCTCTCGGAACCGGTCCCAAGCCGTATGAAATCTGGCACAGCGGCTACTATCCAGTTGTTTGGAGCAACAAAAAATACCGCATGATCTACTTCAACATGGGGCACAACGACATGGACTACGAGCACAAGACCAACAAGGAACTCTCCTTCACCCTTACCAACGACGTCCAGAACAAACTCATCATTGACAGTCTCCTCTGGCTCGGGCGCGGCGGCAAGACCACGGAGCCGCGGTGAAGCATGGCTCCGCCCCCCCATGTGGTCAGTTTGTACAAGTCTCAGTCCTCACTATTGGCACAAATCGTTTTTATAACGGGGCGCCCGGACACTCCTCCCGATTTTGAGATTGAACCCATGCATCGCGGCTGGTAGTCAATGGCCGATGTCCGTGATCATTGTAACCGGGGCCGCGGGGCTGATTGGATCGGAAACCTGCCGGCGCTTTCACACGGAGGGTTTTGAGGTCGTCGGAATTGACAACGACATGCGCGCCCGCTTCTTCGGCCCGGAAGCCTCCACCCACAGCACCCGCAAACGCCTCGAGGACAGCCTGAAGAAATACCGCCATTTCGACGCGGACATCCGCGACGCCGGCGCCATCGAGGGCATTTTCAAAAAATTCGGCGCGGACATCAAGGCCGTCGTGCACACCGCCGCGCAACCTTCCCACGACTGGGCCGCGCGAGAGCCGCACACGGATTTCGGCGTCAATGCGGTCGGCACCCTGAACCTGCTCGAAGCCGCGCGCGCGCAGTGCCCGGAAGCCGCCTTCGTCTTCACCAGCACCAACAAGGTCTATGGCGACACGCCCAACCGCCTGCCGCTCGTCGCGCTGGAGAAACGCTGGGAGATTGAGAAATCTCATCCTTACTGGACTGGCATTGATGAAACGATGTCCATTGACCAGACGAAACATTCGCTCTTCGGCGCCAGCAAGGCCGCCGCCGATTTGCTGGTCCAGGAATACGGCCGTTACTTCGGCATGCGCACGGTTTGTTTTCGCGGCGGCTGCCTCACCGGCCCCGGCCACGCCGGCACCGAGTTGCACGGCTTCCTGGCCTACTTGATGAAATGCACCGTCACCGGCAAGCCCTACCGGGTCTTCGGTTACCAGGGCAAGCAGGTGCGCGACAACATCCACAGCCACGATCTCGTGGAGGCCATCTGGCAGTTCTTCCGGGCACCGCGTTCGGGCGAAGTTTACAACCTGGGCGGCAGCCGCCATTCCAATTGCTCGATGCTCGAGGCGATTGAACTTTGCCAGCAAATCAGCGGGCGCAAGCTGGACTGGACGTACGTCGAGGACAACCGTTCCGGCGACCACATCTGGTGGATCAGCGACGTCCGCAAATTTCAAAACCATTATCCGCAGTGGCGGTACCAGTACGATTTGTCCGGCATTTTGAAGGAAATCCATGCCGCGTGCGCGCGGAATTGAACACATTCATAACGTGAAAATATTAATCAGCGGAATCTGTGGTTTTGCGGGCAGCACGATCGCCCTGCGCCTCAAGGAGAGCGTGCCGGGCGTTCAACTGTCTGGCTTCGATAATTTCATCCGCCCGGGCAGCGAGCAAAATCGTGACGTTCTGAAACGAGCGGGCATCCGGGTGCACCACGGCGACGTGCGCAGCGCCTCGGACATGGCCGCCCTGCCGGAGGCGGACTGGGTCATTGACGCCGCCGCCAATCCCAGCGTGCTCGCGGGCGTGGACGGCGAAACCAGCAGCCGCCAACTGATTGAACATAACCTGTTCGGCACCGTCAACCTCCTCGAATATTGCAAGTCGCACAAGGCGGGCTTCACCCTGTTGAGCACCAGCCGGGTTTATGCGCTCAAGCCGCTCGCGGCCATGAAGGTGAAATCCGTGGACGGCGCGTTCCGGCCGGATCCGAAGGCAAAACTTCCGCCCGGCCTTTCCGCGCAGGGCGTCACGGAGGATTTCCCCACCTCCGCGCCGGTCTCGCTCTATGGCAGCACCAAGCTCGCCTCGGAACTGCTCGCGCTGGAGTATGGGGATACCTTCGACTTTCCCGTGTGGGTCAACCGCTGCGGCGTGCTTGCCGGGGCCGGACAGTTCGGCCGGCCCGACCAGGGCATCTTCAGTTTTTGGATCAATTCCTGGCTCCGCAAGCGACCCCTGAAATATCTCGGCTTCGGCGGCCGCGGCTTTCAAGTGCGCGATTGCCTCCATCCGAATGACATCGTCCCCCTGCTGTTGAAACAAATGCAGGCCGGCCGCCTGGGGAAACAGCCGCGCATCATCAACGTCAGCGGCGGAACGGGCAATTCCATGTCCCTGCGCCAGTTGAGCGACTGGTGCGCCGCGCGGTTTGGTCCGCATCGCGTGGCGGCGGACGGCGCCGCGCGGCCATTCGACATTCCTTGGATGATTCTGGATTCAACCCTTGCCGCAAAAAACTGGGATTGGCGGCCGGAAACTTCCCTGAAGCATGTCCTGGATGAGATTGCCCGTCATGCGGAGCATAATCCTGAGTGGCTCGATCTGTCGCTGCCATGAGCGAGCCCGCCCCGCAACCCGCTCCCGCCCCGCTCACTCTCCTTTCGGTGGTCATACCCGCGCGCGACGAGGAAGGCTGCATCGCCTCGACGGTCGAACATCTGCACATCGAACTCAAATTGCGCGAGGTGCCCCACGAAATCATCGTCGTGGACGACGGGAGCAAGGACAAGACGTGGCAAATCTTGCAACAGACCTTGAAGGACGTGCCCCAGTTGCGCCCGGTGCAGAATACGGGACTGCATGGCTTTGGCCGGGCCATCATCCGCGGCCTGGAAGCGGTGCAGGGCGATGCTGTCGTCATCATGATGGCCGATGAATCCGACGACTGCCGCGACGTGGTCCGTTACTGGAAGGCGCTCAATGAAGGTTACGATTGTGTATTTGGCAGCCGGTTCATGAAGGGCGGCGGGGTCATTGATTATCCGCGCTTCAAGCTCGCGATAAACCGCCTCGCCAATTTTTTTCTGAGCGTGCTTTTCCGCATCAAGCTCAACGACACCACCAACGCCTTCAAGTGCTACCGAAAAACGGTCGTTGACGGCTGCCAGCCTTTGATCTCGCCCCATTTCAACCTGACGGTCGAGCTGCCGCTCAAGGCCATTGTGCGCGGCTACACCTGGACGGTCATCCCCATCACCTGGCGCAACCGCCGCACCGGCGTGGCCTCCTTCAAGATCAAGGAAATGGGCAGCCGCTACTTTTTCATCTGCCTCTACGTCTGGCTTGAAAAATATTTCAGCCGCGGCGATTACCGGAAAAAATGAACGGCACGGCGCATCGCATCGCCATGGACGGATGGCGCGAGCCCGGCGAACGCATTCGATTTTGCTCGTCAGCCAACCCACAGTGATTAATTTTGCCGCGTGACACACATGCTCAATGACACGCGAAACCCGGCGGCCGCCAGGTTTCTGTTCTTCCTGCTGCGGAACCGGGTGCCTTACCTGGGCCGTCTTTGGGGCATTGTGCTGGGCTGCGACATCGCCTGCAAAATACCCCGGTCGCTCATCATGCCTCATCCCTATGGCATCGTCGTCCACGGCGCGGCGGTGTTGGGCGAGGGCGTGGTGCTGATGCAACAGGTCACCATCGGCGCCCGTAACGTGGACAACAAGGCCCCGGTCATCGAGGACAACGTATTCATCGGCGCGGGCGCAAAAGTGCTGGGCGGCATTCATGTGGGAAGGCATTGCACCATTGGCGCGAATGCGGTCGTCACGCATGACATCCCGCCAAACAGCACCGTCATCGGCATCAACCAAATCATCAAATCTGACAACCAACCCATCAAACCGGCGGACCGCGGTTCTCAAGGTTCCGGGTCGCCAGACCGGCCGGCGTGATGAAAATTCTGCTGAACTGCAATGTTCCCTTCCTTCTGGCGCACGGGGGCGCGCAAATCCAGATTGAGCAGACGAAGGCGGCGCTCGAAAAAATTGGCGTCGAGGTCGAATATCTCCGCTGGTGGGATGATTCACAAAAGGGTGATATACTGCATCACATCGGCTGGTCCGAGCCGTGGCTGGTTAAACTGGCGCGCTCCAAAGGCCTGAAGGTCGCCATGACCATTCTCCTGACCGCGCAGTGCAACTATTCTTCATGGCAATTGTTTAAAAGAAAACTCCTGATCCGACCCGCCCTTGCCGCCCCGCTGCCCGATAGCCTGAAAACGAAACTGGAATGGTGGGTTTATCATCTCAGCGACCAAATGATCGTTGGTCTTGAAGCCGAGAAAATGGTTCTGGAAAAAGTCTATGGCGTCGATGAACGACGAATCGCGGTGATTCCGCTGGGATTAGCGGAGGCATATCGTCATGCTGGGCCGGCTCCCCGGACGGGGGATCATTTGATTTGCAGCGGCACCATTGGACCTGCCAAGAATTCCCTTCCCCTCGCCAAACTCGCGCACGCCACGTCCACCCCCTTTCTGTTCGTTGGCAAGCCTTTTGATTATGAAAGCGCCTATTGGCGTGAGTTTTCAAAATTGGTGGACGGCAAAACCGTGAAGCATCATCAGCACGTTTCGACCCAGAACGAAATGATTGCGCTCTTACAAAAAGCGCGGGGCTATACTCTTATGAGCGTGAGTGAAAACTGGAGCCTCGCGGCGCATGAAGCTGCGGCTTGCGGCCTGCCCATGCTCCTTCCTGACCAGCGCTGGTCACGCGAACGTTTTGGCAACATGGTGTCGTACTGGCCAAAAAAAGGCCCGGAAGCGTGCGCGCGTGTTTTGAAAGAATTCTACGCCAAGTGCCCGGGTCTTCCGCCGCCGAAGATGCACTTTCCAAGCTGGGAGGAGGTAGCCGCCACGCTAAGTACCGTTTACACGAGGCTTCTCAACAAATCCTCCTGATCCAACACATGCGCGTCCTCTTTTACTGTCAATGTCCGTTTTCGCTCGCCCACGGCGGATTGCAAATCCAGATCGAGCAAACCCGAAATGCCTTGGAAAAAGTCGGAGTTGAGGTGGATTACCTGCGCTGGTACGACGGGGCTCAAAAAGGCGACATACTGCACTTTTTCGGGCGTCTTGCACCGGAACTGGCGACCTTGGCCCAGGGGAAAGGGATGAAAGTGGTCATGGCCGAGTTGTTGACCGAACAGGGCTCGCGCCGACCGGGAATATTACGCCTGCAGCGGTATTTATTCCGTATATGGCGCAGCATTCTAGGATATCGCGGCACAGATATTTTTAGATGGGAATCCTACCGCCTTGCGGATGCCTGTGTCGCCCTGACCGCTCACGAAGCGTGGCTCATGACTTATCAGTTCGACGCGCCTCCGGAAAAAGTCCACGTCGTGCCCAACGGCGTCGAGGATGTCTTCCTCCAAAGCAAATCCGTCACGCGCGGAAACTGGCTCGTTTGCACCACCACCGTCACCGAACGCAAACGGATCCTCGAACTCGCCGAGGCCGCCGTCCACGCAAAAACCCCCCTCTGGGTCATCGGCCGCGCCTATGCCGATTCCGATCCCTACGCCGCGCGCTTCGTTGAACTGGCCAAACGCCATCCCGATTTGATCCGCTTCGACGGCCCCATCCGCGACCGCATCCTACTCGCCGAAGCCTACCGTCAGGCGCGCGGTTTTGTGCTCCTCAGCGCCATGGAAAGCCTCAGCCTCTCCGCGCTGGAAGCCGCCGCCTGCCAATGCCCCCTTCTCCTGAGCGACCTGCCGTGGGCCAAAACCGTCTTTCGCGACAGCGTCTCCTACTGCCCCGTCACCCCCGACATCTCCCGCACCGCCTCCGCGCTCCGCAAATTCTACGACGCCGCGCCCAACCTGCCGCCCCCCGCCAAACCGCTGACCTGGATCGATATCGCGAATCAATTGAAGACGCTTTACGAAGGCGTGCTCAAGACTTCGCGATAAATCTCCACGTGCCGTTTCGCAATGACCAGCGGATGATACTTTTCCCGCGCCTGTTCCTTTGCGGTCGCCGCCAGACTTTTTGCCAGCCCGCGATCATCCAAAATCTTTTCCACCCCGGCCCGCATGCTCGCCGCGTCCAGCGGATCCAGAAACACCCCGTTCTTTCCGTCCTCAATCAAATCCGGCAGGCCGCCGACCTTCGCCGCCAGCACCGGCACCCCCGCTGCCATCGCCTCCAGCACCACCATCGGGCAATTGTCCTCCAGCGACGGCAACGCCAGCATCGCGGCGTTCTTCAACCGCGCCTTCAGGGTGTCGCGGTCCGCAAACCCCGCATACTCACACCATGGTCTTTTCTCAACCAGCCCCAGGAACTCTGCCGCGTACGGATTTTCCTTTTCCGCGCCGCCCATAAAAACCACGCGCAACTTCCGCGTCGCCGCCAGCGAATCCAGCGCCTCGATGAACCGGTTCTGGTTCTTCCGGACACAAACCCCTCCCACGCAAAGTATCGTTCCCGTGTCGTCCGGCTCTGATTGCACGTCAAAAAAAGTCGCGTCCACCGCATTGGGCACCACCCACATCTTCCGCGCCAGGTCGCTCACCGCCTTCTCCGTGTAACGCGTGATGCAGATGACCCCGCGCGCCCGCGGCAGCGTCGCCTTCTCCAGTTGCGCCGCCAGCCAGATGAACGAAAAGGTCTTCGCCTGGTTGACCTCCGCAATCATCCGCATGTTCCCGTGGACCGTCACCACGTTCGGAAACCTTGAAAACACCGCGCTCAACGAGCACTCCCGTTCCGTCCCCTGCCCGTGCACCATGTCCGGATGAATGGTCTTCAACTTCCGGCGCACCGCGCGCACGCAGCCGTTGTACGAAGTCCGCATCCAGCCGATCTTCGGCACATACACGCTGTGAAACCAGATGTTCTCCGCCAGTTTCTCCGGCGACTTCATCGGCTTCATCGTGCACCCCACCACATGCACCTCCACCTCCGGCAGCAGGGCGAAGCCCTGCAGCAATGCCTCCGGCGCGGTCCCAAACCACGGCGTGTGGCTGGTATACTGTTTGAATGCCTCGCGGTTGTCCGTCGTGACGACTGCGACTTTCATATCAGCCCTGTGTCCCCCGAAAATTGCTCATTCTCATCTTCGCAAAAGGCATTATAAAGCATATCTCATTCCGTTAAATCAAGGGATTCTCTGAAACACCCGGTTGTGTCCCACCCGCATTATCTCACGAAATTTCCCCGTATCAACCTCCAGCGCAACGCGCGACGGCCCCGGATGCCCCGCCGTTGCAAACAGAGGCGGTCGAAACGCCGTCTCCAGGCTCGCATCGTCCAATACAACGACGCCCCCCGCCTTCACACTCTCCGCGCACACCTCCCAATCCTGCCGCGCCACTTCGTAATCGTGGTTGCCGTCAATATACACCATTTCCCATGGCGTGGACCGAATCATCGCCTTCGCCTCCGCGTCCGTTGAAAACGCCTTCAGCAACTCCGGCCTTGGCAGCGAAAAATGCTCGAAGTTCTCCAGCGTGTCGCGCAAATAATCCACCTTCTCCAGATACCTCGAGACCGCATCGCCCGCCGCAGTGAACGGCGACACCCCCTGCACCCGGCAGGTCACGCCGTTCAACCGCGACAGCAACGCCGCGAGGCTGAGGGTTTGTCCGCGATACACCCCGATCTCCAAAAAATTCGCCGGCTTGAATTCCCGGAACAACAGAAACCACATCACGTGCATCGCGTCCTCGTTCAACCCGCGGCGCCGCTGCCGGAAGTAGGCCCGATGCTCGCGCACCTCCGCCGGCAGCCGCTCATTGAAGTACCGAAAACAATCCAGGTAAAACTCCGTCGGCCCCCTCAGGCTCCGCGCCCAGTCCGCGCGCGTGATTTCCGCCGGACACGGCTGCTGCAACACCGCCCGCTGCTGCCGGGCAATCAGCACGTTCAGCCAGCGCGTCCGCAAAAAACCAGTGAGGGACTTGCCCATACGCTATGCTCGCGCCGCAATCAGCTCCTCCAGCTTCGCCGCCGCCCGGCCCGACGACAGCAACTCGTCCGCGAGTTCCCAGCCTTCGCTGACCGTACCCACCTTGCCCGCCACAAACAATCCCGCGCCCGCGTTCAGCAGCACCGCATCCCGCTTCGGCCCGCGATCTTCATTGCGCAATAATTTGTGGATCATCGCCGCGTTCGCCTGACGGTCGCCTCCCGCCAAATCCGCCAACGCCGCGTCCTGCACCGGAAAATCCGTGTGCGCCAGCGACGATGCCGCGAATCCGCGTTCCTGGTAAAATTCTGCGATGACATTTTCTCCCATCGTGGAAAGCTCGTCCAGCCACGCCTCGCCCACGCGCCCGCTCACCACCATGCCGCGGCGCAATCCGAGTGCCTGCAACGCCTGCGCCAGCTTCGGGCACAAATCCGGGCTCGGCACGCCCACCAGTTGCGTGTCCGGCCGCGCGGGATTCAGCAGCGGCCCGAGAAAATTAAAAATCGTCCGTTGACCGCGCGCCGCGCACAACTTCCGCGCCCCGGCGATGTTCCGGAACGCCGGCCGGTAAAACGGTGCAAAGAAAAATGCGAACCGATGCTCCCGCAGTGACCGCGCCGCCTCCTCCGGCGGAAGCTCGATTTTCAGCCCCAACGCCTCCAGCACGTCCGCGCTGCCGGTCTGCGATGTGATCGCCCGGTTGCCGTGCTTCGCCACCGCGACTCCTGCCGCCGCGCAAACAAACGACGCCGTCGTCGAGATGTTGAACGTGTTCAACCGGTCGCCGCCCGTGCCGCAGACATCCAGGATGGTGCCCGCGCGCGTTTCGGCGTCAATCGGCGGCACGATTCCCCGCGCCCGCAGCTCCCGCGCGAACGCGCTGATTTCCGCCACTGTTTCCCCCTTCCGCCCCAGCGCGCACAGAAAATCCGCCTTCAACTCGTCCGGCGCCGACGCCTCCACCAGTTCGCCCACCGCCTGCGCCACCTGTTTGTCCGTCAGGTCCTGGCGCTCCCCGAGCTGCTCATTCAACTGTTTCAACACGCGCATACTCTAATATCCGTCCCCGTCCCGCCAAAGCCCAATTTTGCTCTTCTCCTGCCGCTCTTTTCCAAAAATCCCTCCCGCAGATGCGGGAAATCAACCACTTGCGAAGGAAAACCGGGTCCTGGCCATTTCGCGCCAGCGTCTTGGAGTGCGCCAGTCCTCTGGCGCTTTTATTACATGTACAATACCTCGCCCACGCCCTGTTTGTAGGTTATGCGCTGGCACAAAATATTATCAACCGCCGTTATCCGCCTTTATCGTCCGACACGCGCCGGATCCACCCGCCGTAGTTTTCATATTGGGTGCAGGCCCCGCCTGCTGGGTGTAGGCTTTGCCTGCCTCCGCGATTCCGCGGTGACATTCCCCAATCAAAAATCGCAAATCGCAAATCAAAAATGTCTTCATGTTGTCTGTTCCGACCCGATTTAATTAATCAGGCCGCCTCCTTACCATCACCGCGCCGAGACTATCCACCATCCCCAATCCTTTGTCAAATTTTCGCCGCTCGACGCGCACAAGCCGGTGGATGCGTAGGAAGAAAATTTACGTGCGCTCGTCATTTGTTTTGAAACTGCGCACGACACTTTCAAGCGTTTCAATCTGTTCCCTGGTAAATTCGGGTTCGCTGGAGCAACGGAATCGATAAACTACGCGGCGCGCATGCGTCGTCCACACGTACTGAAACCATTTATGTTTTCCGGTTCGCGTCCCGTGCTTCTCAAATGCGACGCTGCCCGCGGCCGTTAAAAACGATCGCGTCTCCAATATATCCACACCTCCCCAGATTGGCGCTCTTCCAGGCGGGTATGCCGTGCAGGAGAAGCCGTTGTCGGCAAATTTCATGTCGAACACCTGTTCGTCGGGCGAAAAACCCTTGCCCGGCAGGAGTTCTGGAAACACATTCACGGATTTGGCCGCGACAATCGAACATTGGTGTCGCGTATTGCTGACCACCTCACCCTGAATTTGTATTCTTTTGGGTTCAGCAGCTTTAATATGCTTCAAGAATTGGTCGCAAAACAGGGTGGCTCGCCCATGGAATAATTGTCGAACTTGTGGAATTCGTCCGACGTATGCCGCCGCCGCCACCAGGGCGATAAAAGGAATCGTAAGCAGGGCGACCAGCAGAAAGAACGGTGCGCGAAGCCATCTCGTCCATTTTTTGAACTTCTGCACTCTTGCGTGGATTCGGGCAACTTCGGCCCGATCTTCATCGCTGAAGTTCATCATCGGACCATGCATGCTTGGAGTGCCCGACTGCTCTGACATTTTTTGAAGGCCAGCACGCGGCACTTCCAACCCAGTGCGGATTGTTCCCCGGCAATGCCTGCGTTTGCCTGATCCAACTCGTGGAAAGCCAGCACTGCCACGGGAATGTTCAAGGCTTCCGCAAATTCAGCGCACGGCTTTTGATTGAAAAAGTACCGTGTCCGCTCAATACGCCGTAGCCTATCCACGTCGCGGGGAACTCCACACGCCGCGGCAAAACCTGCGAGAGCATTCGGGTTGTCAGCCAGGTTTTCATCTGGAGCCTCCAGACCCGGCTTTGAAGAATAGTAAGCAATCGGACGCCCAACTTCTTCCAGACGGTATCCCCACCCGCCGTCCTTCGCCCAAAGTTGCATTACCAGTGGAAAGTCGCCAAGTGCGCTGCGGAGTTTGCCGGCATCCTCAACGCCATTGTTCTGCAATACCACGCAAGATTTTTCATTCCAGAGGACGAACAACCTTTTTTCATGCAGCAAGTCCTGGCAGTCGAACAACAACCTCCCGGTTTCCTGCTCGTAACCTTCGGCCGCGAGCGATCGACAAATTGCCTCACTGACGTCCGCCGGTTTCGCCCCCGGCAAAATGGTGTTTTGGAAATAGGCGCTCATTGACGCGAGGTTCTTCACAGCTCGACAATCTGAGCAATTCTTCTATTCCCATTTCCACACTTCAGCAACTCTGTTTTCCCCCACCTCCCTGGCGTCTTTTTCCCGCTCTCAACTCACCCAACTGCTCACCGCTCACTGCTCACTTGCCCTGCTCATTGCCCAATCGGCGCCATCAGTTTCCGGTTCATGTCGAGCATGGTTTTGCTGTTGCTGATCGCGTTGGTCCGGAAGGTTTGAAACTTGGCCAGCTCGTCGGTGCTGAGATAACTCCCCGCGTTCGCGGCGACCTGCCCGTAGATGCTGTCCAACAACTGCAGGCTTTGCGTGGCCTGTTCTTCGGAGGCGATGTTGCTGAGATTCAACATCGGCACGGTCTGATAATCCGCCGGCAACCCGGCCGACGCGAGCGCGGATTGAGTGGCCGCCTGAATCGCCTGCGTCATCTGCGCCTTCTTGTCGGCCACCGCGGCCGGGTCGCCGGTCATGGCCTGCGCGAACTGCGCCGCGCTCAGTGTGCTGACCAGGTTCTTCGTGTAATCCTGGTACTGCGCCGCCCCGTCCGGGCCGAGCAGCGCCTGTAGCTTGGTCTGCAACGCCGCGTTCTCGGACGCAAACATCTGGTCAATCTCGCCGCGCGATTTGCCGTCGTGCAACGCCTGCGTGGTGAGATCAATGCCGTCCATGATATGGTCCGCCAGCAGGTCGTTCAATTGCCCGGTTTGTTCCTTCGTCAGGTTGAGGTTCTTGGCGAAGTCGGAGTAAATCGCCGTCATGCCCAGTTTTTGCGTGGCGCGCAGGGTGTTCCGCGTGGCGGGATCGGCGGTCAGCTTGCTCACCGCGCTCTGGCCGTCGGAGTCGCTCTTCTCCTTGCGCAGCGTGGTCACCTCGCTGCGCAGCTTCAACACGTCGGACGGATTCTGGTTCTTCTTCGCGAGCGCCAGCTCGTCCGACAGGCCGGCCAATTGGTTTGAAGCCTTGTCGCGTTCGTGCTGCAATTGCTGGACCTGGTCGGACAGCGGCGCGAGTTGCTGTTGCAATGCCCGGTTTTGCTCGCGCAATTGCGAGGCCTGATGCGCTTGATAAATGGCCACACCCGCCACAATGGCGAGCGCGGCGGTGACGGCGGTTTTTTTGCATTAGAGTCATGGCGAGTGCTTTGGTTGCGGTTATGGCGGTGACGGCTGTAACGGCGGTTCCTGCCAGCGCGGCGGTGGAAATGGCGGCGGCCAGCCCGGCCGGCGCGGCCTGCACGGAATTGGCGGAAATGGCGACGACCAACCCGCTCGCGCCGATGGTGACCTTGCGTTTCGAGAAAAATTCGCGCAACCGTTCCGTCGCGCGGCTCACCCGCTTCTGCGCGGTGTCGTCCGAGGTGCCCAGCGCCTCGCCGACTTCGCGCAGCGATTTGTTCTCGAAATACCGGAGCAGCAGCGCGGCGCGGTCCTCGTCGTCAAGGCTGTCCAGCGCCTCGTCGAGCACGGGGCGGATGAGGTCCCAGTCCGGCGCGGACTCGGAATTGATGATGAGTTGTTCCATGGCCAGCCTTTCGTTTGCCTCCCGGCGGCGGGTGTCGCGCAGGTGGTTGAGCGCGGCGTATCGCGCGCTGCGGTGCAGCCAGCCCGTGAGCGAATTGCCTTCCGGCGCCTTCTCCGCCACCGACTGCGCCTTCCGGGCCAGATCGGTGAACACGCTCTGCGCGACGTCGCAGGCCAGGTCCGGCGAATTCACCTGCCGCAGCGCGGCCGAATACACAAAATCTGTGTGCCGCGCCACCAGCTCGCGGAAGGCGCCTTCGCGCTTCTCCTCCGCGTATTCCCGCAGCAACTCGATGTCGGACCGTTCCTGCATTTCACCAGTACACAACCGCGCCCCGGACAATCCGACAATGTTTTTTCAGGGGCCGGCCTCCGTTTCGGCGAATTCTCGTAACTTGTTTCCTTTCCAGGGGTCTATCCCGGCAGGCAGCTTGAACGGGAATTCGAGGAAACAAATCTCATACCTGGGCGCGGCGGCAAAGCCGGGCTTGCAACACGTTCTGGGTAAAGATAACCTTCACCCCCTCAAACGGCCGGCCGATGAGGTTCGTGTCATTGATTGAAACCGTTGTTTCAGAAGCAGTTGAGTCAAAAATATTCGCATGAAAACATGGTTGATTCTGTTGGTCGTGGTCGCGGGATTGGCGGGAGGCGGCATCTGGTATTGGAAACACCAGGCCGGTGACGCGCCCGATTACAAGACCGCCCTCGTCACCCGGGGAGACCTCGTCCAGGCCGTCACCGCCACCGGCCAGATCAACCCCGTCACCAACATCACCGTCGGCAGCCAGGTCTCCGGCATCATCAGCAAAATCCTCGTGGACTTCAATTCCCGCGTCACCAACCAGCAGCTCGTCGCCCAAATTGATCCCTCCACCTACAAGGCCATCGTCGCCCAGGCCCGCGGCGACCTTGCCAGTGCCCAGGCCGCCGAGGACCTCGCCAAGGTCGAGGAGGAACGCGCCAGCGCCCTCTACACCAACCGCATCCTCGCCAAGTCAGACTACGATTCCGCCGTCGCCACCGCCCATCAGGCCGAGGCCATGGTCATGATAAAGGAGGCGTCCCTCGACCAGGCCCTCGCCAATCTCGCCTATTGCTCCATTTATGCCCCGCTCGACGGTGTCGTCATCTCCCGCAACGTGGATGTCGGCCAGACGGTCGCCGCCAGTTTCAGCGCCCCCACCCTTTTCATCATCGCCAATGACCTCACCAAAATGCAAATCGACGCCCTCGTCTCCGAGGCCGACATCGGCGGCATCGAAACCAACCAGTCCGTGAACTTCACCGTGGACGCCTTTCCCATGCGCACCTTTCACGGCATCGTTACCCAGATCCGCAACGCCGCCCAGACCAACCAAAACGTCGTCAGCTATGATACCGTCATCACCCTGGACAACTCGGACCTCAAGCTCCGCCCCGGCATGACCGCCAACGTCTCCATCGTCACCGCCCAGCAAAACAACGCCCTGCGCGTCCCCAACGCCGCCCTGCGGTTCCGGCCCCCGGACACCGCCCCCGACACCAATAAACCGGCCATCGCTTCGGCAGGCGCTCCGTCCTCGGGAGGCCAGGGAGCGCGCGGCCAGGGCGGCAGCGGCGGTGGTCAGCGTGGCAACGGCGGCGGCAAAACCAAGGGCTCCCACTTTACGCGCACCATTTACGTGCTCGCCGATGCCCCCAGCGGCGGCGGGAAAATCCCCAAACCCGTCCAGGTCCACTCCGGCATCAGCGACGGCGTTTTCACCGAAATCGTGGACGGCTTGAAGGAAGGCGACGAGGTCATCACCGGCCAGAACATGTCAGCCGCGTCCGCCCAATCAGGCTCGTCCAGTCCCTTCGGCGGAGGCAGGCGGGGCTTCTAGAACACCCGGACCGCCGCACGATCACCATGAGTTCGATCATTCAACTGGATCACATCCACAAGGTATATCACACCGGCGAGGTGGATGTTCACGCCGTGCGCGATGTCTCCCTCCAGATCGTCAAGGGCGAGTTCGTCGCCATCATGGGCGCCAGCGGCTCCGGAAAATCCACCATGATGAACATGCTCGGCTGCCTTGACCGCCCCACGGAAGGCCGCTATCTCCTCGACGGCGTGGACGTCTCCGGCCTCGACCGCGATCAACTCGCCACCATCCGCAACCAGAAAATTGGCTTCGTCTTCCAGGGCTTCAACCTCCTCTCCCGCACCTCCGCCCTGGAAAACACCGAGCTGCCCCTGATGTACAGCCGCTCGCATCTCGGTGCGCGCGAGCAGCGCCAACGGGCGGCCCATGCGTTGGAAATCGTCGGCCTCGGCCAGCGCGCCGATCACCACCCCAACCAGCTCTCCGGCGGCCAGCAACAACGCGTCGCCATCGCCCGCGCCCTCGTCAACGAACCCGCCATGCTTCTCGCCGATGAACCCACCGGCAACCTCGACACCCAGACCAGCATCGAAATCATGGGCGTCTTCCAGAAACTCAACGACGCTGGCATCACCATCGTCATGGTCACCCATGAACTCGACATCGCCAGCTACACCAAACGCAACGTCATCATGCGCGACGGCCGGGTCGTGACCGACGCCCCCGTGGCCAGCCGCCTGATCGCCATCGACGAACTCCGCAAACTTCGCGAGGCCCAGCAGGCCGTCCAGCTCGCGCCATGAAGCTCTTCGTCACCCTCCGCGTCGCCGGCCGCGCCCTGCTCCGCAATAAAATGCGGACCATCCTCACCATGCTTGGCATGATCATCGGCGTCGGCGCCGTCATCGTCACCGTCAGCCTCGGCAACGGCGCCAAGGCCGCCGTCGAGGCCCAGATCGCCAGTCTCGGCCAGAACGTCGTGCTCGTCTTCAACGGCAGCTTCAACCGCGGCGGCGTCCGCTCCGGCTTCGGCGGCGCCGGTACCCTCACCGTGGATGACGCCGCCGCCCTGGCCCGTGAAATTCCTGAAATCGTCACCATCAGCCCTGAGCGCCGTTACAACGCCCAGATCGCCGCCGGTGATTTGAACTGGAGCACCTCCATCATCGGCGAAAGCGAGACCTACCTCGACATCCGTCAATGGCCGCTCTCCGAGGGCGCCATGTTCACCGAACAGGACGTCCATGGCGCCAACAAGGTTGCCATCATCGGCCAGACCGTCGCCACCCAGCTTTTTCCCGACGGCGACGCCGTCGGCCAGGCCATGCGCATCAAAAACGTCCCCTTCATCGTCGTCGGCGTCCTCTCCCCCAAGGGCCTCTCCGTCCAGGGCCAGGACCAGGATGATGTCGTCGTCCTCCCCTACACCAGCCTCATGAAACGCCTGCAGGGCGTCACCACCTTGAGCGGCGTCACCGTCCAGGCCGTCAATGCCGCCGCCCTCAGCACCGTCCAGGACCAAATCATTGCCATCCTCCGCCAGCGCCACCGCACCAACCCGCTGACCGACGATTTCATCGTCCGCACCCAGGAAGAAATCACCGCCGCCGCCAACAACACCTCTCAAACCATGAGAATATTGCTCGTCGCCGTGGCCATTGTCTCGCTGGTGGTCGGCGGCATCGGCATCATGAACATCATGCTCGTCAGCGTCACCGAACGCACCCGCGAAATCGGCATCCGCATGGCCGTCGGCGCGCATGGACGCGACATCCTCACCCAATTCCTGACCGAGGCCGTCACCTTGAGCATCCTCGGCGGCGTCCTCGGCATCACCCTGGGCGTGGTCGGTTCCTGGCTCCTGACCCACTACGGGCAATGGCCCACCCTCATCCCCACCTTGTGGATTGTCGTTTCATTCGTCGTCAGCGCCGTGGTTGGGGTTTTCTTCGGCTT